>JAABUW010004100.1_pt1 | contig 20040 bp, 16 predicted proteins | sample 5560081 | NCBI WGS metagenome assembly JAABUW01 (sample SAMN10711882, study PRJNA513363) | rock metagenome | isolation source: Antarctica rocks | place: Antarctica: Victoria Land, Knobhead sud
TGGCAGTCTGTTGTCACGATTCAACCCCGTGACTGAAGAGCGATGCATCATGCAAGTAGGCCTAAATGCACTGCACGCATACATCAAGGCGACACAACGCATGTATGTCAAGCATGCAGTGTGCCTAAGGTACGTTAGGTACCTAAGGTAAGGTACTCGTACTACTTTGCCTTGGCAAGGTAATGATCCAGCTAAGGTAGCGTGTTCCAAATAATCATACTAACAGTAGTGGAGATCCCCGAGCGAATCGTGTCGTCTGCATGGACAGCTCCAGTAATTCAGTCTCAAGTGTCAGGGTACCACTACTAGCCTACTACAGTCACAATATAATCCTGTGTACTGTACACCGTACTTCTATAAAGAATGACTCGATTGGCGCGCGAGAGACGTTTGACGCATCTGTGCACGCTACCTCAAGGGATCGTCGGCGACGAAAAGAAGTCCGCGTTCCGAGGGTTCCCAACGCGTAGTACGGAATAGAAGCGTTAGAGAACGATCCTACGGATGTACCAGATCTTATCCCGATTCCAACCCAGTGAAGCCTGGAAAGCCACGAGGATTCTTAATGGGGACCATGAGAGCTCGCCGTTAATCTCGGAAACTCCTTTGGAGGTTCCGAAAAGCTAGAAGTCTCGTGTTGACCACCAATTTACGCAAGGAACGGTCGCCCGGGTTGGTCTGGCTGCTGGCACTGCTAGCGAAGGAGCCTAAGGGCCGGCGCTTTGTATGATCACAATTTCCCTCGTGGAAAAGATATCACGTTTTTCTTATCTTTGCGAGGGTGATCGCAATAAATGATTCATGGGGAACACGGAGGTGTCTGATCGCCAGTCGGATGGGGACCAGAAAGCTAATGAAGATTTGCACGGAATGAATGACTGGCCAGCGGGGTTTCCCATCGAAGAGCCACCTTTCCCCGTCATCAACCACTGAAGCATCGACAACAATTGTTCGACTGTTGGATAGAATATGATTTGGAGGGCAACCACCAACAGTCGTGATGACAGAAAATGACAGGCTCGGGTCAGAATCCCAAAGGTCCAGTCGCAATCTCCGTAGGATTTAGATTGACGGGCAGCTTCAAGATATTCTCCGTGCCTATGAGACTCGTCGTCCTTGTTGGTATGCCTCCATCCCTGCCTTAAGGTAGTCTATGTAGTAACAGACTAGGGAGCTCTGTTACATACCTGTTAGGGCGCCTTAGCCACCCTAGTTCTGCACAGCACACGAGGAAAACGTGGCACACGGCGCAGTGCAGCCTTGCTTGGGAATTACAGTAATTCGAGTTGTCGGGCACAAGCTGCCACTCGCTAAGGAAAAGTCCAGTGGCCGCCGTTGTCAAGCCTCGACCTTCGGCGACCATTGGGCGGCAAGAGCGTAATCCTGTAGTCCTGTAGTCCTGTAGTCGCGGTGACCATGTGTCCATGCGTCATGATTGCAAGCTATGAGGACGTGTAGTAGCAGTGTGTATCTGTCTCTATCGTCCAGCGATGCTGCCTATCGAAAGCTGATCGTCGCTCACGTGGAACACACTTCTGGGGGAAGCCCAACTAACCCAGACGCCGTCGCTATTGACATGATTTATTGAATACCTTAATGTCGAGATGTTATTCCGTATTCCCACCCAAGTGGCGAAGGCGCAGGGTTAATGACAAGGATACCAGATCCAACCAACGTTTTCATGGTTGTCATTTTCGTACGCCTTCCTCAAGCCCTGCGTGGGTGGCTAGCGGATGCCGGTGGTTTGGTGATGGGAGATGCCCCGAAAGGTACTCCGTAAGCTTACCGGAAACGGTCAGAATGGAAATTTCAGGCCGCAGACTTTTATTTTACTTGTTTGCTGCTGAAGTAAGTGGGCACCCCCCCCCCCCCCCCTCTCGAATACTAATACTCGATCCTCAATCAGGGCCTGTCACAATTATGAGCCATCATCCATGGAACACGCCATGTAGCTAACAGCGCGTCCCGTTTCCCCCGAGGCCGCTCCGTCCCAAGAAAAGATCAAAGTCCCTTTTGGGCATGCAGCTTGCCTGCAAAGTCGCTTTAGTTTCATGTCCCTGACTTCACGATCTCAAGTGTGATGTGCAGCGAAGACAAAGTGTCATCATTATGCTGTTTTTACACCGCTACATGGGCATGTTCCGCTACCTTACCCCCAAGCTAAATAGATCGTGGCCTGCTCCCTACGCGTCCTGCTGTTCCTGAAAATCACCTGGATTTCTGCCCATCCGTCAGTCTTGTGTAACCTGACTTACCTCACCTCACCTCTTTGCTTGTAATCATCTCTGCTTACGATATGGGAGATATCGTCCGGGTCCTGGGCATTTCCGCGTGCTGTTCGCCTAATAAGCCTTGAAACTCGAAGGTGCTGGATACTCCCTGTTGCCATTGGTCCCTACCTCTGATCCCTCCGCCCGTCAACCATTCGAATCCGCGGGACGTCATTCGTCCCTGCATAACCGCCGCCCTGGCGATTTTCCAGGTCAGCACACCTTTCTTCCCCATCTTTCCAGGACCCTACTCTCCTTCGGTGCCCCAAGACCGCAGCACCGACTTGGAAGCGAGCTTCAAGTCATCACTAGAGCATTGGCGGCAGAGTCATCCGAAGGAAGAGAAGGTCTATCAATGTAACGGTGCTCGAGACGTTTTCTGCCCTCGGGACAAGGTCCATATGTCACAGGGGCCGTCACCCTCGCGCCCCTCCAGCCCTCCATTCGATGACAAAACACAAGCGTTGCCTCCTCGAGGATCAAGGACTCTACCCCCCATAACCGACACTTATAGGCCTGCGTCTGAAAGACCTGGATTTCATAGTGCCACGTCAACTCAGGATGCATCAGGCGGACCACGTACACCCAGTGGCTCTGATCAGTGGCATTCGCGGCCTATAGGCGTGCAGAACCTTCTCAACCCTACAACCAGAGAATCTTGGGACAGTCAGAATCGACGACGCACAGCTGACCACTTTGATTTCCGCCCATCGGTTGTTGGGAGTTCTCCGCGGGTTCCTCCGACTTCGTTGTCGCAGTCTCCGAGTGATGGCTCTTTGCCCAGCATCACACCTCCTACCAGTACATACGCTTCGTTGGCAGGTTCAGCACCGCGTCGGATTTTGACACCTCGATCCTTGTCGGCCTATGCTACAAACCCTGGTACGGTCAACCCACCAACGGCAACCATAGATGCGAGAATGTCTCCCTTCGTTACATCGAAAGACCGTATCGGACCTGACATGATGAGTCTGCCAGAGAGCTCTTTCGGGTCTGCCATACCAGGAGTTCACCATGGATTCCCTGTGGCCCCGACTCAATTATCTCCGGGTCGTCGAGCCAGTGGTGGCAACTTGCAGCTGCAAAACTTCTTCAGCCGTCGAGGCAGCGGTGGGGTAGCTGCTCAACCGACAGTAACCCACAGCGAAAGTCCTAGTACTTCGTATTCCTCCTACAGCCGACTTAGTCGTACGCCGCCTGCTACACATCCAAACGTGTCTACCAACCAGCCATCCTCGTCATACTTCGGGTCCTCGTACAATGCCAACGGCACTGCTTCTGCAATCCCCCAGCTGGGTTATGAGTCCAAAGAACCTTATAGCCCAGCAACAAGCTCAATGGGACAGAGCACGTATCACCTGATGACTCTCGACACGGAGCAAGGTCCCATTCAGGTACCTGTTGACGTGCAAGCTGCGTCGAAAGTAGCTGACGAGAAACGCAAGCGCAATGCTACCGCCTCCCATCGATTTCGCCAACGCCGGAAGGAGAAGGAGCGAGAAACTTCAAGCAACATCGCCAAGTTGGAGCATCAGATTAGGGAATTGGCTGAAGAGAGAGACTACTATCGAGGCGAGAGAGACTATTTTCGAAGCATGGGTGTTAGCGTTCCTGGCCATGTGCACATCGCACCTCGTCCTCCTTCTCCAAGGCATCTCCGACAAGCTCAGCTCGGCGGTAGTGGATCTTTTGCGAGTACGCAGTGGCAAAAATCCGAGGAAAGCAGCCGTGGCGCGAGGAACACCCGCCGACGTACGAGCGCTTACGTACCAGTACCTGGTCCTCCTCCGCAAGCTCAAGCCCCTCCGGCCATCAACCGCTACCCTCAGGTCCCTTCCAATGGGCCCGGAGCTACCGACCCGCGAGCTCCTACGGGCAACAGGGCGCTTCTGCCAGGCCAAGTCCCTTCCCAAGCCGGACCTTTCGACCCTTCTGCAGCTGCTCGCGGCTGGAAGGCTAGTCAATAACCGATACAACTCCATATACGTATTGAGTGGCAATCTACTGCCTACTCCATCACATACTGAATTGCAAAGTCATTTGAGCGTCAAAAATTGAGCGTCTGATTTAGCGGCATCGCAATCCTTTTCTTTTGATTTGTCGAGATACCCGGGTCGGCATTCTGTCAGCGTTCGGAGCGTGCAGCGTTTGTTTCAATTCCAGAGGCCAGGCGGAGGAATTGGGCATACCGTACTTTCTGGGTGGCGGGCGGTCTTGTTTTTTTTGGTTATACCCCAAGGGTTTTGCATCTCTTTTATATAATTTCATCTCTCTACGTTTTTTCTGTCTCTACGTATGGGACTAAACATTTCTACAAAGCACATGATTTCGACAGGCTTGTCCCCGCACATAAACGGGTCCTCGAAGGACATATATATTGGCACATGTTAGGATATGTATATAGACTAGGATTTGAAAGGTGAGACAGAGGCGAGAGCAGGAGAAATTGACACAAATTTGCAGGCACGTGTTGTCACCACCATTCAGGAAATCGCGAGCTCACAGTCAACCACCAGAACGATGAAAGCAGCTTACCAACAGACTCACAGCTCACAGCTCACAGATTACAGATCACCAGCCTCAATCAAGTATTTACCTCATCAGCACCCGCCAGCACTTCTCCAAACACCCAACCACAAGAAAACCTACTACGATTCCAAAAAAAAAGAAAAAAAGAAAAGCCTCATCAATCACAAGCCACCAACAACAAAAGACCGCACGCAGCATGATCACGCTACATTACGCCCTATCCTCCGCCGTGCTGTCACAAAAACCACGGCCAATCTATCGCATGCGGTTTCCGGCACACCCCAGCCACGGGCGATACAAAACAAGACCTGCAGCCTTCATTAACAGCAGATTGTGGTTTTTTCGTGCGTTCCTTGATATATTAAAATAAAATTGGTTTTGAGGGTTTTGAGGGTTTTGCCGCGGAACGGAACCGCATAGGTAGTCAAGCGAGAACAGCCAAAAGCTGACCGTCAAACTACATACCTTTTCCTCTTACCCTTTCCCCCCCCCGGTACCTTTGTACTGTGTAGTACGAGTAACCTGTGGTGAAAGCTACAGTTCCCTGGATCACAAACAGTACACGATCCCACACGCACACAAAGTACCCTCCTATGTACATACTTTTTAAATCTCCACCTTCCACTCCCATCAAATCTGAAACTTAGGTACACAATAAGCCCCCACCACGCACGAGCCGTCCCCTCCCCCTCGCCCTCCCCCTCCCTTCTTCCTACCGAACATCCATCTCCACATCCTCCTTTTATCCCTTCCCTCGATCCGGCGGCACCCACCCTTTCGCAAGCAGCACAACCCCTACGCTACCTTAGCGCCACACACCCCCCTGACCCACATCCCAAATCCCCGGGACACGCCGCTAATGCACGTGCGGCGCCCAATCCCTGCAAGTCCCTGGATCACGCAAAAACTCGCCTAAGTGGGAACGCTAGTGCCGCGGTGTGATGGGGAGACGGGATTTTGGGGGATTTTCTTGGAAGGGGGGATAAGGCAGATGTGATTTGGGAGAGGGAGACGGGAGGGGGAAATGGGCTGAGAGGGCCGCCCTTGGTGGTTTGGTGATGTGATGAGATGAGGGAATTGAGCGGTTGCATACTTATATTCGAACAGGGCACGACGCCATGCTCTGGGTGAATGTGATACATACCTAGGTACATATCCCGGGCGGATCTGCTACAAGGCATACAGGATGTCCTTGGATGCATGGTGATCATGTTGTGCGTTGTGCAGTGCAGATTGCGCGGGGCCCCCAATCGGTGACCGATGTCTGTTGCATGGCCGGGGAATTTTTTGTTTTTTTGTTTTTTTTTGTTCTTTGGTTGTTGCGGTTTAGATGGGGAGATGCTGTACATACCTATCTAGGAAACCCCCACGGGCATCTCGGGGTGAGGTGCGCATGACTGTGATTGCATGAGGGAGGTCCGAGAGGCGGCCGGGTTTACGTGAGCAATATGCTACAGGATTGAAGTGACATGCGTCGACAAGCGAAAACATGTAAGAAAAAGGTGCCGTGACGGAACGCCTTGACGCGGTGGCTTTTCGCCGAGAGGGTTGCTGAGAAGAAAAAGATTGCGTGCTTTGTTACCCTGGATATCAGGACACGTGCCCATCGGCGATCCGTGCTTGGTGGTTGCAAGCCTTGTCCAAAACCCCCCGCTGATCTTAACCCAGGACCACAGCACAGGCGCTCCCTCCCCCATTCCAAATATCCAGCAAAAATGCATTCATGCACCGCAGATCTCTTTTCCACGCAGGCGATTAACTAGGAGAGGGTGATCCCAAGGGTCGCTATCTGCGTGTAACGCTGTATCGCGAGATGTTGTGCGACCGGAGATATAATGAGCGGGAGTGATGGTCAATTGATACCGATACCGATACCGATACCGATTGAAATCTCTTGGGGGATATGTAATAGATAGGGCTGACGAAAATACCAACAGTACTTTTAGCGGTTAGCCACGCAGTGCCACGAGGCTTTGCATTGGCGAGGACATCTTGGCGAGCGGATCGCCAGTGCCGGATGTGGGGGTTTGGTCTTTTGGGACGGAATGCCGGCGAGTGAAACGTGGCGATTGTTCAAATGGAGAAAAACTACTGAGAAAAGGCCGCCGTTTGATACAAAGTTAGAAGGACGACCTGCATCCGGCAGTAGCGCCGTTGCGGTGGCTTAAGACGCTAACTCGAAGGGAAAGTCGACATCCTGGTTGACTTCTGTAGTGTTCATGATTCCTCAATCTCTCTGGCATCTCGAGCATGAGCACTCCTCGCCGAGCCAGGGCATCAATATCTCTTGCCTCTGATCCTTGTTCAATCCCTGGCCGTCAGCTCCACCACCGCAGTATGAGATGAAAATCTGCTCCTCTTGCCTGACAGCGCGGGTCGCCGTAATTTCCACAGTCGTTCCTCCAGTACTGGTCCCAGTACTCGACTTCCATGTGGCGTTCGGCTCGCAGCTGTGGTTGAAGAAAGAGAAAAGTGGGTTTACCCCGTAGACTGGACGGTCGTGGTGCATCTTGACGTTCCTGTTGTTGATGAGGCGAGCCCAAACCGTCAGGAGCACCCAGGTGTCAAAGCGATGGTCAGCCCAGACATCGATACCAAGCTGCCGTAGAATTCGAATGGGGATGTCGACGTTCCATTCGTAGGACCATCGATCAATAGTTTTACTTTGATATTGAGGTGTGAGTCTTGCAAGCAGCGGATGTTCCAAAGGATGATAATTGCCCTGAACACAAACAGAAAGGACTCGGAGCCAGACAAGACCATCCAAACCTGGATGATTGACATGATTCGCTGTTTTCGCGGCTTCGAATAGCCAGCGAAAGTCTTTACCGCACAGCACCTTGTGATAAGAAATCGATGCTCTCGTTTGGCATTGTTTGGCGCAGTAAACAGCTGAGCAGCACTCCGCCGACACTGTTTCCTGTCCACCTGGCGATATTGTCCCGCAGCATGCCTCGCAGATGACCTCGTCTGGCGTGAGCAATGTATTTGTGGCTCCTATCACTGTCGTATCCACAAAAAGGCAGTCACCAACAGCGATATCCGAGGATGCAAAGACTCCTAGAACATCCGATGGGCCGCTGAAAACGTCTGGATTGTTCGAAACGGAGATGCGTGCCAGCTTGCATTTTGGAGAGACTGCGGTAAGCTCTCTTTCGAGCGACCTGATGAGAGTTTCACTCCTGCGTAGGTATCCCAGAGGCATAAATGGATATTGCCTCAAGTATACTCTCCCTTGGATAAGCTGTCTGTTAGCATCTGCCCCTTCATGTCCTTCCATTCGTGTGGTTTGTCGTGCTTTCTCGAACTGAGCCTTGTACACTCTGAATTCTTGAGGGAAAAATTCATCGTCAGGGAATCTGATCTTCGCTTCCTGACAAATGTGCAGAGCCTCCCACGGATCCAGTGTAAATTCTACTGCTTTCAATAAAACCCGATATGTATTGCGAAGAAGGTCGGTCAAGCAGTCCTTGACGTGAAATACCCATTGGCCAGGTTCCATTCTCTCCTTGCCTTCGTCCTCTACTTCAAACCGAAGAAACGTGTCAAATGCCACTCTGACCTTCATCCCTACGCTGTTCTCCTCATACTCGAGCGCATGCTCAAGCAACAGGCATGCCTTTTTGGCATCTCCAGCAGCGAGCTCAGGGTAACCCAAGCGTAGAAGCCTGTCCGCTCGTCTAAACCAGTATTCTGGGTTCTGAGGAACATCGAAGATGCGCTTGGTTGTTGCGGCTATGAACCAGGAGTCGCGTTCCAAGACCTATCAATAGTTAGCAAGTGAGGCTGGCGGGCAATTTTGCGGTGGAGAGGGGTGGGCGGAAATGGACTGATGTACTTCTTGGGGTAGACCTCGTGTTGGTAGTGGAGTGGTAGGCTTCCAAGCCTCCAGATCCCATTCATTTTCCATGTCCCAGTGAGGCAGTGTGGATACAGCTCTGAGAATATTCGGTACGTCTTTCCTAAGGATCGTGTTGTCGTTACGGCGAAGCCGTTGTTGAGAGACGAGGTCTACAATATCGTAATGTTTTGTCATTCACTTCTGGTACGCCTCCTACTGTAATTCTTTGCATATGCCTGTTTGCTTCTCCAATACCTATGCTAAGATCATCTGTAATGACTTAGTTATAGTGAATAATATGTTGACGATGACAAGTATGATTCGGCGACGAGGTATAACTAAGTATCGAAACCCCCAATCATACCCATCACAAATTACGAAAGATCGTCATCACGGAAGCTCGGGGGCTTGACGAAAAAAAAGACAGCAGATTCAAAGGTGATGGTGAGAACAAACCCGACTTCAGGGAGAGATTCTGAAGGATTGTGCAATCACGAATGGACCTCTCTCCTCCAACTCCATCCACTCTCAACCCCCCATCCCCACCACCCAAAACTCCAACTCCAGGAACCCCTTTACCGGCAGTTCTCCGGGAAAATCTTTACTCATAAACCGTTGAAATGAGATGAGACGCAACGCAACGCAACATCCCATATATAGCATGAACCCAAAGTTCTCCAAGTTACCAGGGGTTTGCAAAACACCCACAAACAACACCCGATTATTTCCAAGGAATATTATCCGGATGGACAACTACGCTTCCGGTATGTTCCACTTGAGCTCAAAATGTAAAAATCGGGCAAATAGTAGATTAGTACTAAAGAAACATGGGGAATTGATTTTTCGAAATCGAACTGGTCTGATGGTTTGGCTCTGACCTGTCCGGCTCCTGTGGATTTCTACCATCACATGTGGAATGATCTATCTGCTTCTGAGTCTCATCCATACGTATCTTGCATAAAGTATAGTCCTTGGCTCTATCCATGCTACGCCCGCTGTTATAGTATCTGAATACTACGTGATGAGTAACACCTAAAATGCCATAATGATAAACATGAAAACCCAACTCCGCAAACCAGGCAAATTGGGAATACTCATATTGCCAACACCGCCGCCATTATCATTGCTATCGTCGCAACAACGTATCCAGCGCTTGCGGCCCCAGGAGCGGCGCTCTTCACCGTCACATTGAGCGCGTAATTCGGCTGATATGGCGGCGGATTAGCGCTGTTCACCGTGCCGTTCCAACAGTACCTGTTGAAGCACTGATTGCACACATCTGGAACTGCCGTTTTGGTCCTTTCGAGGCTGCGGCTGAGGATTGCGCAGCCAACGCACGCCGGCCATTGAGTGTCTTTGGTTCCGTTGCCCATGGTTGCAACCTCATAGCCGTTGAATATGACGGAGTCGCGTTGGGAGGTATTGTAGCTGGGGTCGAAGGTTGAGACGTTGGATTGATATGTATATGGGAAATTCGGCAAATAAACGATGAGAGGGGTCATGTGAGTCGTGTTTGAAGAATTGCATCCAAAAAATGTGGGCCGAGTATTTAGCCCGAGGTTGATGAAAGTGTTCTGGTCGGGGATAGATGGGAAAGATGTTCCATTACCTTGACCTGAAGAGTTTAGGCTGCGCTGGTACGTAGCAACGAGTGCCGTCCCATTCGGCCAGTAGTTATTGGTATCTGCGCTGCTGTCAACTGCAAAAATCACGTCTACATGACGAGCAGGCTGGATTAAGGGGTGAAGAGGAATGTTTTCGAAATCTTCGCCACCATCGACAAGAGAAAGGGTCTTTGACTGAGCGGTAAGAGAAGTTGCATTGTGGTAGCGGTAGAATGGATTCGGGTACTCGGCAATGTCATTGTGGTCGGAGCTAACGGCACCAAGGATCTTGGAGATAAAATCCTTCGCTAAAGATGGGATCGAGGTCGAGTTTACTTGTAGAAGAAACTGGTTGAACAGGGAGGAAGAAGTACCCATGACATATCCAACATTGTCAAAGCCTCGGACACATTTCCCATTCGAGGGGATGACGCCATTCGAAAAATTTGAGCCAAGGTATTCAAGAGGAGCAAAACCATATGAAGTGGGATCAAAGGTCCCGAACTCCCAAGGGTTGAACTCGTAGACCGTGGTATTTGATGGGATCGCTTGCTCACCAGGAGCACGGCCATCAGTAACCAAAATCGGCATTGGGGCATTACCCTGGGCAAAGGTTGGATCGAGCGCAATGGATGAAAATGTATAGTCAGGCCCACCATCACTTGCGTTGACCAGCTGGAAAGAAAGCGCCCGCCCCCAGTAATCCGTAACTGAGGTTGGAAAGCCGGCACTATTCTTGTTGCTAACAGCCTTCTCGATATTGGAGAAATAATCAGCGGTATTGAGCAGTTGGATGCCACTCTGAGCTGGACCAGAGAATATTGAGTTCTGGAACTCCCATGTTGATGTGGTATTGCCCTGAAGTGTCGAGACTGTTGTGAAGTTGTTTACATAGATGCTCCCCACCAGCCAGCTACCTCCGCTCAGACCTGCGAGGTATGTTGAAGCTTGCAACAAGCCCCCTAGATGACCCGCAGCAGTAGAATTATCTTCTCTGCTGTCAAACGCTTGGATCGCTCCTGCTCCTGTCATCAAGGCTCTGTAGCCACCTCCGCTTACAGCAACAGCAACGTTAGGGAGCGCAGTTGCATTCTTGGCATTTCTCGTAATGTAAGACGCGGCATCGAAGCCCGTGATATTCAATCTTCCTAAGAGATCTCGCATGGGCGTGATCGTGTTGTTCCGCCGTAGTTCCAACCATGATGTTTCGTTTGGAGATAGGCTTGATGCGCTGCGGATGGTAGGTCGATCTGAGGGGCAGTTGTCGCCCGCCGGCGTGTATCCATTGGGCGCATTGGGGAGTGCTCGGCTTCGGAGGGTAGCTAAAGCTACAGTGGTGTCGAATTCTATCGGAGAATCGCGTAGGAGGACAGATGCTGCAAAGTTAAGTAGGTGCGCCGAATAAACAGGTTGCGTGCTCTTACCATTAGAAGACGCCCCGAATGCCAATAGAGCTATCGCGCTCGACAAGTAAGTTGAAGCAACCATTTTTACCAACAGAGTATGTAGAGAGGAGAAGGAACATATATACAAGAAGCAATAACAATTGTTTCAGTTGTTGATCTGGAAGAAGTTTGAGCCCCTAAATGACGTAGAATCATGAAACTGTGCCTTTAGTGTACTTTGCCATGGTCAGGCCACTTCTTTTCGCTTGCTCCGCACTCCCACCAACGTTCACTCCATATAGGTATTAATATTGTATGGATGCGTGTCAAGAACTCACCACAAGGAAACTATGCATCTCTTTCGAGTGACTGCTCATAAGCAACGACTTCAATGCGGCGCAGCAGGCTGTGTGAAGCAGAAGTGCAGGCCTGTAGGATCGATGTTGTTTCACCTGCAGGAACCGAAATAGAAACACGTCACGCGTGGCAATGAGACTTATGAGTAGTGCAAGGCTTCACGAGAACTGCTTGGTCGGAGACATGAGGCATAGGATCGAATCGGTTCGGATCAGGGAGTGGCAAAGGTGGCTTGGGTTCTACGAAGGAATCCTACGTACGGAGTATAATAATGCCAACCCATTGGGCTCCTTTGAGGTCCTTAATGCAAAAATACTCACGCCTTCCCACAGGCTCAATCTGTGTAGAAAAGCTGGTGGCAGGTTTCGGAATGAGCTCTGTACAAGCATGCTAATCTTTGGGTAGCTCTTAAAAGTCCCACGAGACACCGTCTAAAATCTCTCCACGTGCCGTACATACATCTTCTGGTCGCTGAGTAGCCACCTATCAGATCTACAACAGTTTCTGAAGTTTCTGAGGTATCTGTCATGTTCAGACAAAGGTAGCAAAGGGGAGGCCGGTTTTGCTTTTAATGTAATCCATTGCTTCGACCACCTATGTCGCTCTGTCAGACCCTCATCCAATTTCTGTCCTCTCAGATCTACGTACCTTTTCGTCTTCGTACCTACGTCCCACCAGCTGCAAGGATATTGGGGCACCTTGATACTTCTCAGATTCGTCTAACATACATCAGCATTACTCCTCGATGCTAGGATACGACGTCTGACTAACAGAGATTGTAGTTGAACTCGTCATTCTCATTCATCGGCTTATAGCCTTCCTCTGCAAGATCAAGCTTTGAATCCACCTTGGAAACCGGGAATACTAAGGCTGGGTAATCTAACAGGTTCCATTGACTAGTATAGCCCCAATACTTGGCATGATCGATTGGAGGTGCTGCACCTGGGCCCACGGGACAAAGTATCACATCGACCATTCCCTCAGGTTCACCATGCTCGCCGGTGCCAGTGGCTGTATCATTCCAGACCTTGGCGTATGCTCGTCTATACTTCTCACGCCTCATTGTCCAGTACCACACGTCTTCGATGCTATGGTATTTCACATAGGGATTCTCCTTGATTATGAAGTCTGACAATGGCCGCCACGGTTCACCAGATGCCTCAATAGCTTTCTTTTCTTCATTTGCTCCGTCGCAAAAGTACAAGCTAGCAATAATCTCCCAAGCCTCATCGTGTTTATACGGTTTCCAATTCACAACTTCTACATCTTGTACTGTCTTAAGCTTGTCTACTATCTCCTTGAGAGCTCGAATGATTGGCGGATGGGGCTTCACGATTCCGTCGTCCCAAATGACTCCGACCTTCAGCTTCTTTTCTAGTCCTCTTCCTAGGTAACTTTCCTGATCTCTCCAGGGAAAGGGTATCAATGAGGACTCCACGAGCCAAGGCTTTGCCGCAATCGCTGTCTTCATGAACAGTTTTATACCCTCGAGGGTGGTACTCAGAGGGCCGATAACTGCTACTATCTGCTCTTGCGAAAGCATGGTCGCAGTCCATCCATCCACTGGAAGGCGGTAGCTGGTAGGCCTTAGACCGTAAAGACCACAGTTGGCTGATGGGCTCCGAATGCTGCCTCCGATATCCGTTCCAACACCCAGACAGCTGCCTCGTAACCCAATCAACGCGCCCTCTCCACCAGAACTACCTCCAGGCGTGAGATTGCGATTGAACGGATTTACCGTTACTCCATAGAGGTTACTGGAAGTTTCCAAATGCATGAGCGTCTGTGGTTGGGTTGTCCGGGCATAGAAAACGCAACCTGCATTCCAGAGGATTTTCAGAAGATTGGAGTCATCTTCTCCCTTGCTGTCGCACCAGCTAACAAACCCACCGTTCAATCCCAGACCTTTCATACCAACATGCTCTTTTACACTGATTGGTAAACCGTGCAAGGTTCCAACAGGCCTATTGTGTTTCTTGTAGTAATCATCAAGATCTTTAGCTCTGGCTAAGGCTTTCTCAGGAAGGAGCTCGGTGATACAGTTCACCTGCATCGGCCAAGCATTAGCTATACATAAGCCGAGAGGTTCCGCAAGCAACCTACGAGCTTCTGAGCAATACCAGCTCGACGTAGGAACGCGTTAGTCACGCCTGTACTGGTGAGTTTGCCAGAAGCGAGAGATTTTACAAGATCTTCTGGGGTTGTCTCGGTGATGATCACTTCCTCAGTGGTAAGCAAGTGCTTTGGGATCTCAGTGACATTCAAGGGTAACTCAGAGGGAACATCAGGAACAGCTGGTTTAACAAGCTTGATGCTAGCATCCCTATGCTCTTGAGCTTTCTCAGCAACTTCTTTCCAGCTTGGTTTACTCATGGGGGTCGTAGTCTTGGCCAAATCGAAAGATAATGCTTGAAAGAAATGATTGAGATTTGAGAGAATGAGGTTTCTATGGCAGATGGAGACGAGAGACACTATCCTATCTCCAATGAGGGGTTGTTGAGTGGAAGCCGTGAAGCTCTTATCAGGCCTAACACCCTGAATAGGCAGGTTTATTTTCGCGATCCATGCTTACTGTAATCTTCCTTTCGCAGACATTACCTACCTACATAACAGTACCTTCGATATCTCATACAGTCTAGAGCTTCTACCCTGCAGCAAGCACTAACGTCAAGTAATACGTTACCATGGTACTCAATGTCATCCCTCTACAGACGGGACGTTCCGCTGCCCCACTACGTAACCCCGCAGCCTCCACTCCGATGTGTTCCACCTGCGAAAGCACCATGTTGGGATATCTGCTTCTTGCAGTTGCGATATCTCAACTCAACCCCGATCCTCTCCACTCTCCATACTTGGCCCATATTTGTTTCCAATTGTAGAACACAATGGCTTTGGATAGCGGCTATCTACAAAACTGATATCATGCAATTGGCAGTCATCTATGGTCTGAACTTCTTATTCGATCTATATCTCAGAAGCTTCTCAGCTACATGACTCAATTGTTTCCAATATGCTGTCAGCAGTACGTCAAGTGTCTAATGCGATGCCCGCTTATCAAGGGGCGGCGTTTCCTTACATGAGAGCTTTCCCATTAAGCCAGTTTCTGTCCAAGTCATCGTCGACGCTTCAAGAGCCGCCGCAAGGTCAAGCTCCACAGAATCCAGGCCGCGGCCCTCCTGCACCTCCTCCTCAAGAAGCGAAGAACCTCCGGAGCAACATTGAGTCAGCTACTTTTCTTGGCACAAAGAAACGGATGCCAGAGTTCAATCTCACAGACAGAGTCGTGCTTGTCTCCGGTGCAGCTCGAGGACTGGGTTTGACCCAAGCCGAAGCCCTACTCGAAGCCGGAGCGACCGTGTACGCTCTCGACCGCCTACAAGAACCATCTCCAGACTTCTACCGCGTTCAAAAAAGGGCTGCAGAGGAGCTAGGCACGACTTTTCACTATCGCCGAATTGACGTGCGAGATGTTGAGGGCCTGAACAAAACCGTTGGAGACATAGGGGAGACGCATGGACGGATGGATGGGCTGATTGCAGCGGCAGGTATTCAACAAGAGACCACTGCGCTGGACTATACAGCCAAGGATGCAAACATGATGTTTGAGGTTAACATCACCGGCGTTTTTATGACGGCCCAAGCGGTGGCGAAGCAAATGATATGTTATGGTAGTCGGGGAAGCATCGCTCTGATCGCTTCTATGAGCGGTACCATCGCAAATAGAGTATCTCCCTTTCTCTTCTCAGAACACGCGGAGCTTGGGCTAACACTCTCAGGGTCTCATCTGCCCCGCCTACAACGCCTCCAAAGCCGGCGTCCTCCAACTAGCCCGCAATCTTGCTTCAGAATGGGGCCAACCCTATGGCATCAGAGTCAACACCATATCGCCGGGCTACATCGTCACAGCCATGGTGGAACAGCTATTCCAACGGTACCCCGAACGAAGGAAGGAGTGGCCGGAACAGAACATGCTGGGAAGGTTGAGCAAGCCGGAGGAGTACAGAGGGGCGGCGGTGTTCTTGATGTCCGATGCAAGCTCTTTCATGACTGGGGCCGACTTGAGGATGGATGCGGGGCACGCCAGCTGGTGAGGAGGTAGCGAGTACGTTTTTGAGTTGTGTAGAATATATTCTAGAAGCCACAGCAATACTGCTGCTGTTAGCCATACCTCCAGAGTACTCTTACCAATGCTACCATACCATGAGCCCTCAAACCCCAACGCGACAACCCATTACGACCCACCCCCCATACTAACTTCCCCGACAACCCCCCTCTCGCCCAACCTCCCCACCACCCCCTCTGCCAACCCGATCGCCCTCTCAATCTCCCCCGCCCCCATCCCCTTCTCATCCCTCATCACCAACACCTTCCTCAACGTAAAAACATCCAAAAACCTCCTCCCCCCCGCCCCCCTTCCCCCATCCACATCATCAGTATACCCCCTCACCCTCGCAAACTCCCTCTCCGCCTCCCCCGCCAACCGCTCCCTCGCCGCCAAAACCCGCACAGCCGGATTCATCGCCGGGTCCGGGAACACGTTCTTCAGCCCCTCGCCCCTCCGTGGGCTAAACGTGCTCGAGTTACTCAGCGTTGAGTTCGGAGTCACGGGGCCGAGCGAGCGCAACGAGGCGGCGAAGTCCGGGTCCGAGGCGTCGGAGGTGATGGCGGGGGTTTTTGTTGGGCTGGCGCTGGGGGAAGGGTGCACAGTAGGGCCAGGGGCGGAGGCGGCGGGGGGTTGGTTAGGGGAGAGGTGGGAGGGGGGTGCGGTGGGGGGGATGCGGGAGGGGTATTTGCGGGCGGTGGGAGCGGCGGCGCGGGTGGCTTTGGAGGCGGTGGAGCCCATTGTTTAGGGTATGGAGAAGGGGCGTGATTCGTTGTTGGGGAATTCTGTTGTCGAGGAATTGTGGTAGAGAGCACAGGATGTTCGAAAGGGAATTAGGTACATACGTCACGCGTTTATTTCGACACGAGTGATATTAGATGGAAGAGCATGATCTTTCGTCTACGGTGCCTCAACCTAGGCTAATTGCATCTGCAAATCATCTACTCGTTTCTCTATGTTCCGTTTGGATATAAAAATTATAAGCTAGATATGCACGACCTGTCAGCACAATCGGACAAGCCTCTCCCGTGACTAGGTTTGATTAAATCCACGTATTTCCAGGCAGCAGCTTTTGGTATATCTGTTTCAGTCTCCTATGGGTCGAGGTTGTGAGAGCCAATGCTAAGCACAGGCGAGTACGGCACAGATGGACCTGGATTGGCAAGCTGCTGGAAAACCAAATGAAGTGGAGGACGAGAAGGCGAAGCGCAGGTGGGTATCTTGCCCCTGGTTAACAGAACCAGATTCATTCTTCTGTTCTGCTGTACTGAGTGAGTAAGCAGAGAAAGAAAGCTTGCAAGATTGAAAAGGGTGTTGGAGCGTGGTGCTTCAGGGACATCTGTCGAGGGAGAATGTTAGTGTAACTATCCATTGAAAGGCCAGATACAAGCTAACATGTAGCAGGGGTAGTTATCAATCGGCAATACTGCGACGAGTAAGAAATAGAGCCTCTGTTTCGTGTTTCCAAAGAGCATTGCTGAACTATCTCGAGAGCTCCCAATGGTGCTTCACTTTCCAGCTCGGTTACGAACCGTGACAGATTGAAATAAGAGAGGCGTAGAGAACAATCGTGCTTTTCTATGGATGTTAGCATGTTAGCCGATGGAATGGTTCCTCTGTTCTGTGTAATCGAGACGATTGCGCATTGCGTCCTTGTACTTTAGACTGTATTTGCCGTTGTACATACAACGTCTATTATGGGTAAAGTGTAAGAGAAAACATGTTTCCAGCCTGCTGGCTTGTACTAGTCTACCTGGTCTTCAACACATTCAATCCCTCTGGATGTCTCTGGAGTTTGTGGGCCGAGCTTCATCTCAACCCCGCGAGCCTTCGCGCTTGGACCTCACTCAATGCTCTGCTTCCACTCAGAAAGGTGGTCAACCCAATCACGGCTGCTCCAGGTAGTATCTGGAATAGCTTCCATGAAGTGTAGTACATAAAGAAAAGTCCCTCCATGGCGATTATTGAAAGAAAAAACACCGAATGTGACATTGGCGAGCTCTGTAAAGCTTTGGATAGATGATTCAGATTTGCCCCAAGGGAAAGCCACTTAAAGTCTTTCTATCAGCAGCTACCCCAGCTTTGCGCCAACAGAGTACATACCGTAACAAGAAGAACTGGCAGAGCCGCAACCACAACAGCCATGAATATGAGCGTGATTGTTTTTGGCGGACTTTTAGGATCTGTCTTGAATATGTGATTGATCTCAGCAAGCTTCCCATAACGCAGCGGCTTTCCTGGGGACGCAATTGCAAAATTAGGGTCGATTTCAATCTTAAATTCAAAAGCAAGCCCTTCGTAAGGCTTTGAGGATCCAAAAGATGCAATGAGCAGGGAAGCAGTAAGAGGTTTGGGTGATGCCAGTAATTGTGTAGGGATGTCCTTGTGTGACTGTTTGCAAAGATAAGTAGCTGCCACGACAATTCTGGATTATCAAGACTCACAAGCTCGACTTTGCCCTTTCCACTCTCCTTCACGGAGAAAGCGAATGAGGTTTCGAGGCTGTTGTTGGGATCTTTCACAAGCAGGAAGACCTGGTGTGGGCGCTTTGGCTTATTGTCCTCTTTTGCTGTGAGTAGTACTCTCAAGGTATCGGATGCCCCCAATGTAACGGGCTTCGGTAGGGCTTTGTTGGGTACCAGCCTGTTATAAATTAGACATCAGCTTTGGCAAAGTACGACTACATGGTAATTGAGACGGACTTCTCCTTCAATCCCCCCCCAACCCCGGCCTGCTTGCCGTGGACGGAGACCGTTGCTTCATCAAAACTCCATGATGAGGCCGCCGTGACTGACACTGCAGCAGATATGATCAGGACAGAAGACAGCAGATGTCTTGAGAGCTGCATGGTGTGTGACTGGCTATGAGTGAAGCTGCGCCAGGTCAAGACAGATTGTCAATCGGGTCCTGGAACAATATAGGGCCGAGGTAAAATCCGACTCTTATATCCCTGGAACCTCATAATCCTGTGCACAAGAACTTCGACATCTCGTGATGCCCATTGCTGTTGCACGTATGTCGCTTGCTTGCCCAAAGGATTGAAAGAAATCCTGGCTGCTGGGGACTGCCCTTGGGCTCCCCTACGAATTCTGAGCTACCAAGGTACATTTGTTCCTGTTCCGTGCACAGCACCCACCCCACAACCAGATACCGCTCATATATGATAGCAGTCCAGATGTAGGCTTTCCAAATGCGCCCAACCTCTCGTATGTCTTTCTATCCATAGTAAAGTACCGGCGTTCTATTGGATTGTAAGAGTACGAACCTGTGGGTCCATCATCGTGAATCTCATCACCACCCCAATAGCCCTAAACTCGGTAAACCCTACGAGCCATCCGCCGTTTATTATATTTGACCACCACCTTCGCAACCCACCACCGCACAAAACGCCGGAAGTCGGCGTTACTTGCAGACACCCCAAACCATTAAGATACATAGCGCGGGAATCAATCGGCACGATCGAGGTCCAATATAGAAGAGCTTTGGGTTCTCTGCAATGAAGGGGGCTACCCGAGCTGCTGTGGATGAGCTAGAGGGTGCAGGCCGTCGCGCAAAGCGTTTCAAGACAGAGAGCGCGGCCAGAAGCAGCAGTACGCAGGACCTAGAGAATACCGGCACAAGAGCTGCGGATCCGCCGATCCATAAGAGTAGCTCGATTTTCCATTCAACTGTCGACAAGAACAACAGGCGGGCCGATGTCACAATGTTGAATCTCCGTAAACAGCATCGACCCTCGCAAGGAAATAACGGCACAAATACATCTCGTGCTGCCAAGTCGAGATCAAGTTCTTCATCTACGCAGACTCGGCCGATATCAGGCACTGAAGGAATATCGCCAGCCCCAGTACAGTCCACCAACGACGAATTGGACATTTCAAGTTCTCCGTCAGACCCTTTTGACCTAGCGATCTGGGTTGCTCAGGCAGTACGTCGTATCCATAATGGAGTACAA
>JAABUW010004105.1_pt1 | contig 20017 bp, 14 predicted proteins | sample 5560081 | NCBI WGS metagenome assembly JAABUW01 (sample SAMN10711882, study PRJNA513363) | rock metagenome | isolation source: Antarctica rocks | place: Antarctica: Victoria Land, Knobhead sud
CACCGAATCGGCCACCGGCGTACGCAAGGGCAAGACAGACCATCACAAGCAGCCCCCCGACTTTGACAACGGCGAAGGCATTGTTAACCAGAATACCGCCTCGTCTGGAGAATGTGTGCAGCAGTACAATAAAACTCAAAACAGCTATGGCGATGCCGAGCACTGCTCCACGACCTGGAATCAAGCCCGAGTCTTTGTCATAGTGTCCTGACGCAGTCAAGACCTGAAGGCCGAATGCTATTGCGTTGGCACTTAGGTTGTACATGAGGGTAAAGATCATCGCAAAGCAGCACGTAGTCCGGATATGCGGAAGCCTGAGATCAGCATCTGGAAACATGAACTCGAGGAAGTTCTTCTCGCCGCCAGACCTCGGGACTCCTCGCGGCTCTGCCTCACCACGGACTCTGCGTTGTGGCATTGACAGGCCGCATTCAAGCCAGACGTAAAGTCCGCATATCGAGATTAGTGCTCCTGCCGTCCACAGGAACAATGCTCCGCCGACGCATCCAGTGCCTTGGAGAACGCGATGTGGAGTCAGAAAGTTCGATTCGAGCCCGACTGGTAAGAACGCTGAGGTGAACTGTCGTGAGCGCCGGCTGAACCAGAGCTTCCACAGATGTCCACTGCAGCACCTTGCGGAACGATGTCTCGAGTCTTCGGTACCTCCTCGAGAGACTACACGAGGCGCTGCAGAGTGCTCAGCAGATATACCTGGACCGGGGGCCCAGCTTTGGTGTCCGTGTGTATGAGCCGCTGTCTGACGACGTCGAAAGCGAACGAAAAGTGATGGTCGGAGATTTTGTGGCGACCTTGACCGACTGCGACGATCTTCTGAAGAATATCAAGAAGATCCAATACAGATATGGCGACGCTGAGGACCAGCTCAACCGGCACTTGTCGCGACAAGGTCAGCGAGCAGAGAAGCTATGCAGTCGCGTGCAGCTGCATTCGGAGAAAATCCGATTTGCACTCGAGCGGCTTTCCATCAAGCTGTTCACAGACCAGGACGGCAAAGAAGACAGCTCTCACAACGAATCGGCTCGGCCATCGTTGGGCGACCCTCATGCAGTGAATGAGACAATAGAAAGACGTTTTCAAGATCACATCCTCATCGATGCACCCAACGACAGCGATTCAGATATTCCTCTCCCTTTTGGCCTCGATGCCTTACTCCATATCTTACACCAAAGCACGAGTGGTCCCGAGGGAAGCCCCGAAAATCATCTGCAGTTTCTGAAAGCGAGGTGGTTTTTAAGTTGTCTAAAGGAGAGCGCGGAATATCGCGCTTCTTCACCAGGATTCTACTACAAGCGTGCTGTCAACCAAGTCACACAAGCAGTCTTGACGCGGTCCGGAGAGCTACTTGCGTACGACGAGGCCATCCTGTCAAACCTTCCAGACACTTCGTTCCGCATTTGGCCAGACCCTACACGCTCCCCAACGCCTCCGACTGCGGCTAGGACAACCAATCAATCGCACCCACTTATGCCTCGTGTAAATGAGGTCGCAGTCGCTTGCATACAACTCGCCACGGAGGATCACACCAATGCCGACTCCGTGACGGTGTTTAAAAGCTCAAACGAACGGTTCCGGATCGTCTTGAAGAGCGCAATCACTTCCAGGCCGGGTGAGACGAGTCTAATACCACTCACGATACACACCTCCAAGGACAAGCCGATCCCTCGGTACGCACTGCCAACTATCACTAATCCCACTCCAGAAATGGCCATCTTTTCTCGAGATGAGGAGACACTGTACAAGTTCTCGTCTTTCCAAGATCTCTACAAGTTTCGGGCTACTTTGATCGGCTACGACGTCTCCCATGACCAGGCAGATATACGTTGCCAGTTCAGTGATGGACGTGTTCTTCCTCGACTGCGTCGGACGCATCCAGCTGTGGCAAGAGCCTATAATTATAGAACCAGAGGCAGGAAACCTGGCCCGCCAGCACTCCGTGCGTTCGCAAGACTCCATGGCTATGAGATCACACTCCCAACGTGAGAGTCTTATACCATCTATTGTGCCCACGACCACTGTTTGTTGCACTGCTGGAGGTTGGGAAGCCGACACCATTAAGCTTCCGGTCATCGTTATCTTCACGCAGCTCCTGGACAAGCGAAAGAGGAAACGTTTTGCGACTATCTTTATAGAGCTCGAACGCGGCATCTATGTCGATGCCACCGAATGCGGGTGCTGCAAGGAGTACGACAAGTGCTCAAAGCTGGTCCTGGTCAAGGAAAAGAAGCCCGACTTCACAGTACGGGTTCTGTATTCTGAAGTCGATGCAACTGGCCAACCGAATCCAAACACCTTCGACATCTTTCCATTCCGCCTGCCTCGCCACCCACGCTACCGAGAAATGGTACCCAAGCAGACGAAGTACCTGGTGTTGAAGTTTCGGTCGCTCTCTGAGAAGAAACAATTCCATCGAGAGCTTGACCTTCGTTTCAGGGTCAGAGACAAGCAGATCACGGATCAGAGAGACTTTGCACATAGCATTCGCCATCGACAGGACCGTCCGGAGGGACGTCAGCAACTGTTTCCTCAAAGTACCGAGCATCTCCCATCACCGCCGGACCCTCCGATCGTATCGACGCTTCCGCCCATCATTGACGTCCCGGATACTGGCCCTGCTTTGGATGATGCATTTGCAAGAGGGTCACGCTCTCCCTCGATTCAACAAAGATCGCATCTTGATCTCACGCATCCAGAGTCACCACGTCACCCGGTCGGTCGCGAGAACGAACTTCGTGGTATCAGCACGACTGTGTCGCCCACTGCTTCCGCCTGGACAACTACATCTGCCAGTACCAGTATCGACAGTCTGTCCCTACCAAACAGATTTGGTGACCAGGTTGATCAGCTCATCTCAGATATCGCCAAGTCAAGACAGAATGAGCTCCCGGATACTCCGGTCAGACACGAAATGATAGCCTACAACGATGTCAAAGAATACTACGGCGTCTCCGAGATGTACACGCCAAATGAACTCGGCCGCTCACCCTCGTCTCTTGCTCCGGAACCATACAATTATAGGGCTCCGCGCGGGATATTTCATGAAGCTCCCGACTTCAACACCATCTCTCCGGTGGTGCAAGTGCGAGTGCACGACGCACAACAGACGTATGAGCAGAAGACGTTTGGACCACAAATCAATGGAGATGCTCGGGACAGCGAAAACCCTCCAAGGTGGGGAGCACGACCCGTAACGGCTGTGAGGCCGTACGATCCGGACAGTATCACTGGTGGCAATGGCTATCTTCGCCGGAGCGAAAGACCACCCAGCCAGGCGCCTTTAATCCCTTTGCAGAGTGCAGGCATGTATGTGCAGATTGAAGTACATATGTCACGGAGTAAGACCGGGAAGCCAAAGGCGAGGTGGAAAGCTTGGCAGAGATAAACGAGTTGTGCAAAATCTGATGATGTAATGTGGTAGAATGATTGTAACCCACTACAAACAGCCACCGTAAGTGTATCGAGCTTGTATGCTAGTTGAAAGATATGCGTAGCTTGCTGCACTCACGAGGCCTCACCTCTGCCTGCTCCTTCCCAAAGCGGCGATTGTTTAATTGTTTAGCCTTTCGGTGGAATGTTCTTCCGGGCCAGTCACTAAACGTCATTCTTTTCTGACAAACTTCACGTTCCAGCCGCGACTGACTCTACGATTCCACGACCTTCACCAGTACTGCTTGAGTATTTGAGTGGCTACATCCCTATCTTATATCCTCACCACAACTCTTGGGAACAACAACTACAGCCAACAACATGGCGACTCTCACACAGCCAGCAGCGCCGAATGGTAGCCAACAACCACTCTACACGTGCAACACTTGTGGCGTTGCCTTCCGAACCGGCGAACTGCAACGAACGCATATGCAATCGGATTGGCATAGATACAATCTGAAGCGCCGGGTAGCCGCGCTGCCACCTCTGACTGCTGAGGCGTTCTCGGAAAGAGTCATCGCGAACAAGGCCACTGCTGCGGCGTCGGCGGCGAGAGCACGATTCGAGAAGAGATGTGAAGCATGTGAGAAGGCGTTCTACTCTGAAGGTGCATACTCGAACCACCTGGGAAGTCAGAAGCATCGCATACTAGCTGCGAGGTGGAACGTGAGAGGTACCGGCACAGAGACGGAGAGTCTCGTGGACTCCACCTTTTCTCTTGGTGAGCCGATGGAGGTGCAGAGCACAACGACGGAGAGTACAGTAAATGGCGATACGAACGATTTAGTGGATGAAGATGCAGAAGAGGAGTTTGAGGAAGTGGTGGACAGGATAAGGACGGTGGGGCTGGAAGATGGCTCGCCGCCAGATCCGCTTTCTTCAAGACCTGGACATCCAACGCCTACTACTGCGCAAGCCGAGCGCGATCACCCTATGTCACCGGACAAACTCGGGGAAGATGATGAGCACGATCACCAGGCAGATGTCAAGCAGTGTCTGTTCTGCAACTACGGTTCGCCTACGCTGGATCTGAATGTACTCCACATGGGACGACAGCATGGCTTCTTCGTACCAGAGAAGGACTACCTAGTGGATTTGGATGGCTTGGTCAACTACCTGTCGGAAACGATCCAGGTGCTGCACACGTGTCTATTCTGCCACAAGACTCTGCATTCAGCGCACGGCATCCAGACCCATATGCGTGATAGAGGTCATTGCATGGTCGCATACGCAACTGAAGATGAGCAGATGGATATCGGGGAGTTTTACGACTTCCGCTCGACATACTCCGATGAAGAGAGCGACGAGGAGGAGGTGGATGGCGGTGTGAGCCTCGGTGTTAAGCGCGCGGTCAAGACTAAAGTGCAGAACGACGTCGGAGAAGACGTCGACATGGACGGCGATGAAGACGGCTGGGAGAGTGACAGCACCCTGTCGTCTGTGCCTACCGACGAGATCACCTCAGTGCCAATAGACAAGAAGGATACCCAGTACGCCAAACTCGACCTCCACCGCCACCACTCGCATACCGATCCACGACCACACAAGAACACCGACGGCTTCCACTCGCATGCTCATCACACGCCCACTGCTGTTTACCACGACGACTACGAGCTTCATCTACCGTCAGGACGAACAGCAGGCCACAGAAGTCTACGCGCCTACTACCGACAAAATCTCCGTAACTACCCAACGCCTGAAGAACGAGCCCAACAGCAGCTCTTGACCGCTGGCGACGAGCGACATGTGTCCGATGATGAGAACGATGCTGCAAGCGAGACGACAGAGACTGCAGCTGACGGTGGCCGTGGTCGCCAAGTGGTCACTCGCGCGAATGGCGGCCTAGGCATGATCGGCGTGAGCGATGCGAAGAAGCGCGAAGTTCAGGCTGTGGAGAAGCGGGATCTGAAGCGAGCGCAGCGGGCGCAGAACAGGTATCAAGCCGGCAACGAGCGGAGAGGCAACTTCCAGAAGCACTTCCGGGATCCACTGCTGCAGTAGACGTGTCGCTTTGGGCGTGCACAGGGTGTTCGTTATGCAGCGAGCTACGCACTTTGGCACCTGCAGTTCTGGAATGCTGACTACATAGCAAACCAAACCTAGCGTGCGAACTATTCCGTCCGCTGCCACTCCTCAGTCTGTCACTCATAAAGGTGGTATGGTATTACTGACTAGCAAAGAACGGACTGATCTACAAGTGGCCCAGCTCTTCACCGTGCTGTGACAAGCCACCTTACAACCAGTCCGAGATTGATGCTTGTCTGAGGGACCTCTGACACCGCATTCTCGGAGTCGATACGGGTGCGATGATTGAATAACCCCTCACAGCCTCTTCTCGTGTGGCACTGGCACTGGAGGTGATCTTTTTGTCACCGACTGCCGTCAAAGTGATGTGATGTGACGTGTTTGTGTTCGACAATAGCAACAAAAGGAGTCGAGCAAATATTGGGCCAGGTAAGCATCATCAGAACCCTTCTTCGTGCTGCGTTACACGGCGAGCTTCTCTGTTTCTGCATCTTGAATCGTATATGACCAGTCTGTTCGTTGGCCCACATGGCAGGCTCTTCGAAAACCATCCCCTTCCGCATGGTCGCTGAGGCAAGAGGCGGAACATTCACTTTTCGCAAAGATACCACATCGTCTCCGACTTGGCCTGACGAAGTCGATCATACTGAAGTCGACCTCATCGGCACCTTTCACTGCAATACTTGCCTAGGAATATACTTCCCGATTGACAAATATCGATGCTTGTAAGTTGGACGATCATGATACCAAGCTTTCAAACACCAAGTTGGTCCTGTCTTACATATACTGATCATATCAGCGCTACTCATATCAATGCATGGACCAGATACGACGAACCACTCAACTGCGCCGACCCTGACGCAGGTGAGTACATCAAAAAGCAAACCACCGAGAAGCTACAGCGGGAGGCGAAGGAGAACAATTGGGACCCTCTTTCTGAAGGTTTCGGCAAGGTAGTGTACGCTGTATGTCGTGTGTTCGAAGTGGACTTTGATGGAGTGATGGTTGAGACTGGTGGGTGGTACGCTGCAGAAGCTGTCCGTGAGTTTTTAAAGACGCAGGCAGATGTCGTTGCGAGAAACGCCAGCTGGTCTCATGCTTTGCGCGCCCATGCGGCTGCGATTCGGAAACAAGCAGAAGAATTCGTGGTGATGACTGACTACCAGGGATTTGTCGTGCATAACAATAGCCGGAAGCTGGTGGCCACCTTCAGAGCCAACCACAACGACGTCTTCTACCGACGCAGTCCGTTGGACCTTGGCAGGTACAGACCGGTGACGATTCTGAGTCTGGACATCTGCAAGTGGTCCATCTGAGCCGACGACCAGCAAGCGATAATCCAAGAGCAGAAGTTTAGGGTCGATGACAGGGCGGAGAAATTGGCTCTCGGAGGTGAACGCGAGGTTGAGGCCATCAGCCGTCTGCGTGCAGACATGGGGAGAGGTTCGCAGGATGGAAAACAGCACGCAGGCGAAGCATCTCTTGAAAGCGGAAGCAGTCAGACTATACCACGAACGGTGACATACGCGTCCACGGACCGACTCGAAGATTCAGCAGGAGCGTCTGCCCGCCAGCACAGCGGTCCGCTTCTTCCCAATATGCGGATCCAACTTCCGCAGACGCCAAAGCATGAGAGGGCAATGTACGCGGCTCTGGAAGCGTTACGGTTGGTTGAGCAAGAAGAGAACCGGCCACAATAGCCAGAGGCATCGATGCCGGTGCATGCCAAGAGGTGAGCTGCAGATCCATAAGAAATGATGGTCCTTGTTGAGCAGCTGTTGATCACTTATAGCCGTGAGCCTGTTTCAGTGCGAAGTTTGGTCTTGTTGATGCCACCTGATACAATTCACGCCATGTCGCTGTAAGTTCTCACTACCACTAGTGTACTTGCAAATATTGATATCACTTATCCTTCCAGAGCACGACTCGTAGCAAATACTTGTGATGTGTGTCGCCAGTTACTCAACGCCTGCCGGTGACTCCACTCGAAGACCATCTCCGCCTTCTGTATGATCAACACATCGTACAAGCTGCGACGTGTGACGCCGTCATGCGACGCGTTGCCGGGAGACGCGGTCCAGTCACAGTATGTGTCTCCGCCGAGCAAACGCACCTCAAGCAAACGGTGCGGGTATATCTTCTATCATGAAGAGACTCTCTACCGTCTTCCAAATACATCATCACCTCCTAGGAACCTGCCATACAGAGCATCGACCAGAATGTCTATGAGCACAAATCAAGGAACTACGCCCGCCATGCCAGGACCAACGACATTGCCTCTTGGGGAGCGAGAGTTCTTGCATATAAAACAGGGCCGCGGCGTGACGATCGCGTTTACCGATGAAGCAGAAGACATCCCCGCCAGCGTGTACTTGGGAAATGGCCCAGGCACAGTAGGAACCCTGTGGTGCAGCACTTGCATCGCTGTCTACTTTCCACTGGACAGGAAGCGATGCTTCTTCGGGCATTTTAACGCATATACGTGAGTGGGCCCGTCACCTGTGCATTGCATGCGTCTCGCCATGCCAAGTTATAGTCAACCTCCTAATGTGAGCGTAGACTGAATACGAAGCCGAACAACTCGGTTGATGAAACGGAGGGCGCGGAGATACAAGACCTGGTATATCGGCGACTGCTCGAAGAAGCTGAAAGTATGCAATGGGACATACGAGATCCATGCTACGCCAGTACGGTGGTAGTATGTGCACCACTCCAGGTTCGTAAGTGGGGAAACAAATACTTTTCGCTTGTTGGTTTGTACGTTGTAAAGGGCATTAAAGACTTCTTTGCCGATAATGCTCTAACCTTGATGGAACAATCCGAAACCGCTCTCAAAAACGCAAAGCAATTGTCAGGCATCGATTCAGCTATCGAGGAAGTGTTGCTGGCCATCCTGGGTGAGACTTTGAGGAAAGGCGACAGCCTAAAACCACGTAAAACACTCGAAGAAGCCCGAGATAGCGCAGACTTGGCCTTGAAGCTTAAGAACAGGTCAGTTTGTCTGACAGCCCAAGCGGAATTATCGACCTGGATAGGAGCACATGGCTTCCTTGCGCGGCAACGTGACGGCGTGGGGGAAGTGGTGAGATGGGTTAGCTCCTACAAAGATTGGACAATAGATCGGCTGACACAAGATCTCATCGATGAAGGCTGGGTGGATCGCCAACTACCCCGGGAGATAGACAAAGAGCGCTGGGGATTCGCTACGCAGAAAACTAACGACATCCTGGACGCCAGAAGTCCGGAAGAACAACGACGCGACTGGTGGGAAGCGATGAACATCGTTGAGCGACTCGAAGAGGATTGTCGAAGCGACGATGAACGTTATCACCCTCTTGAACGTTCGCGAAAGTCCAGGAGTCGGCTTGCAATCCTATCGTCACCGAGGGGGCGACAAGCTGACTCTGAGCAACAACTTCCGGCACGAGCGTCCACTGTGCCCGCGAATCACAACAAAGAGCATTCTCCATCACTTCCTGACCGGCTCCTTGAGGAGTTCCGTAGACTGTCTTTAAAGGATCCTGCGTCAACATCAATCAGCACACCAAGCGAGGATTTCCCAGGGCCAGCGCCAAGTGGCAAGCTGGTCACAATACCGGAAAGACCGAGAGGTAGGTCGTCAGCCAGCTCGAGAGCATCATCGGCCGGGTCACAGCCGTCTTCCAGCAGATCGAAGGAGTCTTCCACCAGTACCAAGGATAGAAAGCGACAGTAGCATGGCAGAAGGGCAGGTGAGTCTTATGGGCGTCTTCATACTGTTGGTGGGTTCCGAGCATAGTGCGATCTTGCTTCTTATTTGATGCTGTTCCGATAGTCGTTGTTTTCTGGGGATAAGGTAGCGTTGCAGAATTACCCATGGAGACATTAGAGCTTCCGTAGGTCGCGCCACAGATACTGAGATACATGTACTCAAAAAGAGACCGCCCAATCACCTTGTACCAATGCGGAGTTTATGCACATCCTCCAAATCCGTGTATCCGACTTCATTGCTTCGTAACCCGTCTTTGTCCTAGCTTTCACGAGGGCCCGACGCCAACATCTCCGCCGTGTGTCTCTAAGCTATCAAGATGGTTGATACTCAAGCGCCGAAAAGCGAGACACCCGAAGCTTCTGGAACACCGTCGCTCATCCACAAGTCACCGCAACCAGGGCTACTGATTGACGGCTGGATTTGGACTCTCGAGAACGACACCAAAGAGGCTGACTGGTTCTGGGAGAACAGAAAGAGGACTTCACGTGAGGAGATGGTCCAGTTCATGCTAGTACACGGAAGAAAACGCAACCAGTTCACGCCAATGTGGGATACTAGGCGTTGCAAGGTGCCTTTGCCCGGAACGGCGAATGAGCAAGTTTTGCAAAAGGAACAAACATCGCAAGAAGAGCAAACACCCGCAGAGTCCACAACCACAGACGCTTCAGCCATCGAATGCGCATCGAATGCAACGCAGATCAAAGCGACTACGGAATGATGTTGCCCAAGTAGCGGGAGGAACCCGTCTGCAACATATAGCACCATCTGACGGTACTGTTGGGTCAAAGCAGTGTTGCTTCTTCGATCGCCAGCAGGCGCATGCATGCCGACCACTCCTATATCGTTGTTCATGACTTCCCCATAAGTAGAGGGTCAGAAGTGAGTAGTGTGGAAAGTGATTGTTCTCCGGGCTCACAAACAAGTTTGCTCTCAGTTCTCTTCATATATGGTCTTAGATCATGTTGTATGTTCTGGTTTCTACCCTATCGAACGCACGAAAGCCTTACCACCCAAACTTGTACCACCATGACTTATCGGTTCGTTGATGCCGAGAATCCCATTGACCAGTATGAGGCTTTGAACAGCGATCACCATTTCCTGTGCGTTGAGCAGGCCCGCGGCGGAACCTTTGGGTTTACGAGCGCCGCTGAAGCAGGACCTGCGGACTTGTACCTTGTCCACGGAGGGCTGATAGGCACACAGTGGTGCAATACGTATGTTGGCGTGTTCTTTAGGGTCGACAAGCACAGGTCTTTTATCACACACGCAAACGCATGGTCCATGAGCGCTCCACCGCTCCCACGCAATTACGTGGACGAATCTGCAGGCGAAGAAATCCGTGCCCAAGTGTTTCGCCAGCTTGAGACAGAAGCGAGTGAGAAGCGGTGGGATACTGGGAACGAGCATTTCGGCGAGACGCTTGTGGTCTGCTGTCCCCACCCTGAAAGCTCTTACGGTGGGAAGGTGTGGCGTATTGCAGGCTTCTATGTGATTCGCGGGATCCGAGACTATCTCAACAACGAGAGTACCGTGCTCCAAAACAAGGCTAACGAACGTCTGCAAGGCGCGGTGCGCATCTGTGGTGTCGATGGTCGCAACGCCAAAGAAACGCAAAGCCGTGTCCAGAAGGCCATGGGCAAAGTGAAGGAGCCAGGTTGTCGGCGAAAGTTTGAGAAGGCTAACGATGAGATCCAGAAGTCGATCCAGCTCCAGGAAAAAGCAAGGTTTCTTGCCAGCCAAGCGCACTTTGTGGTGCAAAGGGAGCCGCATGGATTCATCGTCGAACATAGAGATGGCGAGGTGCGTCTGGCAAAGTACATCTGCGGCGACCCGGGTACCATTGAAGAAGGCATGCTTTACGCCGACGATCTAGGTGGGTACCGTCCTATAGACCTTCCAGATGTTGAGAACGATACTACCCAGAGGTGGATGTTCAGTTCGAAGGAGGACCAAGATACTCTTATTGCCAAGCAGACGGAGCTTGGTCGGGAGTTCTGCTTTGTTGACGAATTGACTGGGCGATCAGAAAGCCCGGATTCAGATGCAAGCAGAGGCGAGTACGAAGATCTCGCATGGCAGCCACGTGGCCCCGGACCAGTGTCCTGGCCATCGGAGCGCGGTCGAATGCGCGTCAGAGCGCCGTCCGCTGAGTCCCTTCTTCGAAGACAAGACTCTCGATCCGCTGCTAGCCCAATCGTAAACAACATATCAATCTCAGGGGCCTCGAAGCAAGGTAGGATACAGTCCGCGAGTGGCGTGCGCGGCGAGAAAGCCATCGTATTACTCGCGGGTCGACTATCAGCAGTTCATGGCCGTGACACAGACAGCAGCGCGGAGACTAGCGAGAGAGCTTCGGCCAAACCTCAAGGTGAGTCTGAGGGTCCAGGACATGAGACTCGAACGCTTCCAATCCGAAAGAAGGCAGCGCAGGTCGACCAAAGTTCTCGACCATCTCAGTAGTTAGTGGCCATCGATCCGAAGCCTAGCTCTGAGTTCTCAGAACTTTGTCAACCTTCAAGCACGGCTCTAGCATCTTCTCGAGCTATTGCTGCTTCGGAGACGAGGGGAGGGATAGATGGCACTGGCTATCCATAGGGTTCAGCCAATTGAGAATTGTGCGAGTGTCTTTTCTGGTATTGTGCTGTTCAAAAACTTGCCCTGTATGTGCCTGTATTCCAAATGTTACATCTGGTTCGGCCGATGGCCGATGCATAGCTTTCACGAGGTTTTTTGAAGATGCCGCAACCTCACGTGTCCAGCTGACAGTCATCCGTTGAAGTTTGACCAGGGCAAACAATCGGATCTAGCAAACATGACCAGACCGATGACCGCTGTAACTCGAGCACCGGTAGGATGGCGCAGGTGTCTCCTCAGTATTGTACTCACTTGTTGTGTGTCTCCAAGAATATCTGAATAACAATTTGCAGCCCTTCTCCATGGAAGCTTCCGAGCACCAAAAGAGCGTTCTCCGGGAAGCTATGGCTGAGCTGTACGATGATTTTGAAGACGACACATTCTTTCGGGTGCCTGAGGGGCGTGGAGGAACTTTCACCTTTGGTGAGAAGTCCGATGATCCAGAGGAGGCCATTCACCATATCGACGGGCCACCAAGGCTGGGCACATTCTGGTGTATCACATTTGTTGGGGTGTATCTCCAGGTCGATCGCAGGAGGGGTGGCTTATTCCACATCAACGGCTGGAGCTCGTCCAAGTACATGACCAACCATGTCGACTCCGAAGGCGGTAAAGAAATCCGAAAGCAGGTACTGGAAAGGTTGCAACACGAGTACACGAGCCGCGGCTGGGATCGCAAAGATGACAACTTCGCCAAGCTGGTAGTAGTGTGTTGCCCGAGACCGCAAGTCTTCTTCGATGGGGAGAAGTTCCTGGAGGAGAGTGCCAAGATGACTGGCTGGTACGTCTTTCACGGTATAAGCGACTTCCTGCGATATCAAGCGGCTGAACTGACGAAAGAGGCTCGTCAAGCCTGGGATCGTGCAAGGAAACTCAGTGGTAATCAGTTGTCCTCGGACATCCGGCTGCAAGATCGCATCAAGAAGGCGCTGCTTACCGCAACGGAAGTAGGCGATCTCAAACGGGCCAGCAATCTTGAGCAGGCAGCGATCAAGGTAGAGGAACATAGTCGGTTGATGCAGAAGGCGAGAGTCCTTGCGAAGACCACCGACCAGTTGACGATCTTGAGGGCCCACGGCTTCGTTGTCGAGCAAAAGAGCGGCAACGCGGTACTAGCCAAGGTCATGCGAGCGAAGGAAGGTGACGTAGCACGATCGTTGGCCGGCAGACTTCCATTCGATATAGGGAACTTCCTGCCAGTATCGACTGAGGTGTATGAAACGGAAAGCTGGGAGTTCAGCACCGAGGACGATACCAAGATCTTCCTGGCCGAAATCTCAACACAAGCACACGCGGCGGAGCTCGCCACAATGCTAAAAGAACAGAAGTTGTTAAGCACAGGTACTTCGGTCGGCTAGAGTCCCAAGTCAGTAGACTGATGACTGAAGGAGGCCAAAAAAACGAACAGCCCGAGTAGTGTGCATCCGCGGTAGCTCAGAGCACGCGATTCTGTGTTGGGAGCTCATAGCAGACAGCGCGCCCAATCTCACAGGCAATCGCGGTCCAGAAATCACGGGACGTCCGACCGTAGGAGAGCCGGGATACGGGGACAGCGGGAGCGATTTCATGGTCGAACGAGATCGCGAGTTTCGAGCCCAACGTTGACCGCCCAGATTCTGGCCGAACCAGGCCTCAAGTCAGATGTAGCTTTGTCCGAAGGTGAACAGACATCAGAGAGAGCGGCCAATCAAGCCTTGCAGGATGTTGCTCGTGGTGTCCAAATACCGGCAGTAGCTAAATGCATCGGTAATGTTGAGTAGGCTTCATGTCAGTTTCTGTTGATCATCAGTGTGTGCATGGCGAATGTTTGGAGTACGGTCAGTGGCTTTCGATGGCCACTTGTCCTGTTGCCGGGGTCCTCTTCTGTATGTTCGGCAGCTGCCAACGGTTCAGACCTGAAATCGTGTAGAGAATGAAAGATAGGAAGACACAGCCAAGAAACATCTGTTTCTGCCCATGCGCTCGCCGATTTGAAACATGCGTGAGGGCTTTGGGAAGCATGGCGAAAACACATCTGGCTCCAAACCTTGGTAGACTCGTGTCGGCCACCTTACCTTCTACACCTCCGCTAGACCGGTTTGCAAGGGCTCCAGACATGTTCCAACCACAGAGGCCGAGCACAAAGCAGGCGCATCATGTGTATGCCGCAAATGACCGAGTGAGCTAAGAAAGGTGAAGTCAAGATGAACTTAGACTACGCACGGATCCTGTGTAAGATTGTTCCTCGGGTCTTCTCCTTCGTTCGTTCCTTGTTCCACCACAATACCGCACACGGCGCCAGAATAGCCACCTACCTACCTATACGGCGACAACTGGCCAGCGCATACGCGCGATGGGACTCGCCTAACAACAGCCGAACAAGATTCCAGTAGATGGACGTCCTCCAAAATCTAAGTTTGGATGCGTTCATCTTGCTGCCCGGTGACGCGTTTATGCATGCAGGTACAGAGTGCACTTGCACCTACCGCTTCCCACCGACGAGATGGTGAGTAGACCTACCCTCGTGGTATCTACGACTGACAAGGAAAGTAAATTGGTAACTTCTCTCTTTGCTTGGTCTTGTGGTCCTCTTGGTATGGGATATAAAGGATAGTCTTTGCACTTGTCCTATCAGCCTTCGAACCCTAATTGTACATCCTGTCGAGTTCTCGTTCATATTTTCACAAGCATCTTTGTGCAGTCTCATTCGCATACCGATCATGTCAGGCTTGTTGGAGAGGGCCCGGAGCGTTTTCAAGCGGAAGCCAAGAGACGACGAGGACGACTTTGATGACGGATTTGATGAGCGTGACGAGCGAGACCTCGACGAACAAGATGCACGCGACGGACGCAATGAACGCGGACCCATCTCGCCGGTCGTTGGCCCGAATGGTATAGTGCAGTCGCACCCTCAACAACCGCACCATGGCCAACCACATCATTCGCAACCACAGCACCATAACTCTCGGCCAGGACAACACCAGAATGGCCCACGCCACCAGCAAGCACAAACAGGAGATGGGCAGCAGCCACTCGCACAGGTATCGGCCACTAGATCTGGCCAGCTTGAGATTGCGCTGCACAACGACACCAATTCGAGCACAGTCTTTGCATATATCAGTACGTAGCTGCCATCTCCCATCGCTTTGTCGTGACTGACAACGTATCTAGCCGGTCAAGCCATCGACCGCGGGAATGCTCTCTTCCTGCTCTCATCCGATGCCGAGACACCATACTACCCAGGTAGTCCATCTGCGACAGGTACGAAGTTGGCCCAGAACGTGTCGATTGATCTCGGTATACCTGGGAACACTGTATACGCCACCATCCCCAGACTAGCCGGCGGCCGTATCTGGTTTTCGGTCGGCGCACCATTGCAATTCGCTGTCAATCCCGGACCAGGACTCATCGAGCCCTCCGTCTTCAACCAAGCCGACCCAAACCACAACGTCAACTTTGGGTTTGCAGAATTCACCTTCAATAGCGCGCAAGTGTTCGTCAACATCAGCTATGTGGATTTTGTTGGCCTGCCGGTCGCTCTCACACTCGAAGACACCAATGGAACGACCCAGCACGTCTCCGGCATGCGAGCTAACGGACTCGAGACGGTTGCCCAAGGCCTGCGTACCCAAACAGCGAAAGACGGCAGACGGTGGAGCTCTTTGATCGTTCCTAGAACAGATGGCCAAGTCTTACGAGTTCTCAGCCCCAATTCAGGTGTCCTGCTCAACCCGTCCTGGTTCCAGACCTACTGGACTGACTACGTCAGCGCCGTCTACAGCCGCTACACCTCCACTCGCCTCACAATCGACACGCAAGCCTCGTACGGTAACGTGACCGGTCAAGTGGACGGATCTCGCAACCTCAACTTTGGCGCTGGCGGCCAATTTCCTAGACCTTCTGCCTCGGATATCTTCAGCTGCTCCACGGGACCGTTCGCCACGGGTGGCAATGGCGAGACCAATGCGATCATCCCGAGGTTGGCGGCAGCGTTCAACAGGAGCACGTTACTGCAGAGTAGCAATCATCCGGACGGTGTAGGACCTAGGGATTACTACAAGAATGCTACCACCAATGTGAGTTCCACCTTTAGTTTCCGATTGAAAAGCTTAGCTGACATGGTATAGCACTACGCTCGCATCGTGCACGCAGCGAACTTGGACGGGAAAGGCTATGCATTCCCGTATGACGATGTCACACCGGATGGTGGCGTGCCACAAGAGGGTGCCGCATTCAGCTACTCACCAGCGCTGTTGACGGTATCCGTAGGCGGTCGGAATGCCCATACCTGAGATACTTGCTTATTGGATATATGGGGTTGGCAATGATACCCAGTCGGCTTATACATACCTGTACAGAACACACATATTGACTCGAGCAGGCTTCACTGAATTGCAGATATCTAGTCCCCGTCATCCACAGATCCTGGGGGTGGCACTCCGACACCCACACCCTCCTCAATCATCCCTCTCAAACCACCCCCGACACGCCTCCCAGTGCCCCTTGAAACTTGGATACACATAAACCCTCCCCTCCACATCCCCCTCCTTATCCACCTTCCTCACAAACGCCCAAAACCCCGCAATCACAAAATCAGCAAAACTCACCTTCTCCCCCAACACAAACTTCCCCTCCTTCTCCATTAAAATCTCATTCAACTCCTTAAGATGAGGCGCAGCCTTCTCCCACGCCTCACTCACATTAGCAGACTTAGCCAACTCCTCAAGACTCATCCCAAATCGCTTCGCGCGCGTGTGGTTGAAGTACTCCGCGCTGCGCTCACCCAGCAATAGCTCCGGCACCCTCGGGATCACGATCGCGGAGATGGCGCCCTGCACTCCTAACACAGCTGTTTGGGCCCGGTCGATGGTTTCTTTGTCGTTGGAGAAGAGCGGCGGATCGGGTTGCAGCTTATCGAGCGCGGTGGCGATGCGGAGGGACTCCATTACATAGCTGCCGTCCGGGAGTTTGACGGCCGGGGAGGAGTAGTCGAATTTAGAGATGTTGGGGTCGTTGGGCGGGATGGAGAGGGATTTGAACTTGGGCTCGAGGTCGGGGTATTCTGTCCATTCGGTACGGTAGGGGAGACCTTTGTAATTGAGTGCTGCGCGAGCTTTCCATGGGTTCAAGGACCAGCAGGCTGATTTGCCGCGGGAGGGCAGGTCGTAGAGGATGATTTCGGACATTGTTACCAAGGAGTGAGGTGAAGTCGAGATCCTAATGTCGAGAGCAAAGTCGAGGGAAGATGGCTGATGTGGTGGATTGGTAGGAAGTGAGAGTAAAGAATTAGCTGAAATATGTACTTTACTTGATGTCTGTGGTTTGTAATAACCACTTGGTAGCAATGTCGATCGGTAAGAAGACCGACGGTAAACATATGGCTCTGGCGGGGTCAAGGTGGGGTTGTGCGAGCGTTTGGTCGCAGCTCTTGCCCGAGCAGGTGAGTGCTGGAGTCCTGAGGCTGAGGGGCAGAGAATCGGGTTTGCATGGAGAGAGGAGTGAGTGAGAAGAAGAGTGGTGGGAGGAAGAAAAGCGAAGGTCACTTACCGGCTAAGCAACGTTGTCTTCAATCACTGAGGATGCCTGGAAAAGCGAATGGCCACGATAAAAGCAGCTGGACGGGCACCATCAAGTTTGCCAGCGGACTCTGTTCGTCCACCCATCCACGACATTTTCTAGCAATCCTACATATTTCTACACAGCCCCCCCAGAAATCCCAGATCCAGCGGAAACTTAGTACGCCGCTCCTAGCTGTCCTTACTACTCCCACTCCCCTTCTTCCCCTTCTTCTTCCGCTTCCCCGGACTGTTCTGATTACTGTTCCCTTCGCCCTCTTCGTCACTACTAGAAGAAGTGGTTTCGAGCACAAGTTTCTTCATGCCACCGACATCAAGGGTAGTCTCGGTGATACTACCCGACCGAGCCTGCCTTCGCGTACTCCGCTCCCGACTCGGCGGTCCCATGTCACCGAGCAGATCTCCCGCCTCGTCGGCGGTGGTGGAGTTGGCCACGACTGTCTTCGAGGGGACTTTGAGGTGTTGGTTCGTGCGTTGATCGCTGGAAGAAGATTTCTGTGGTGTGGGTGAGATATTGGCTTTCTGCTCCGCGATCTCGCTCGCTTCCTGCGCGTTCATGCGGTCGGAGCTGGCGCCGCGTTTCCGGTCTGGCGACTGCGGACTTCCCGACATCGTGCCATAAGTCTTTGGCAAGTGTACAACGGCGTCCGAAGCATCCCTGCCAGCGGATCTGAGCAAGCTGCTCTCGTCTCCTGGCGTGGCGTCCGAAGCACCATCGACGCTTCTACTTCGCTGTAGAGCCAAGCCGCTGCCGATGCTGGGGTCGCTTCCGTTGACAGTCCCTGGTACAGTAAGACCTTTAGTCGTCGTGTGGTTCTCCGGAATCGTGCCAACACCAGGCTTGATCTTCACATTACTAAACTTTGTCGTTCTGGGCTTATTGGCGGCATTCGATGGTCCGAGATGGCGGAGGTGTTCGCGCATGTCTACCGTATTTGATCGCACCGGCATACCCCTCGATGCGACGGGATGTTCGGAGGCTTGGCTGCTCTTCCTCCGCATAAGAACAGTTCCTGGCATACCGTTCGTCAAACTTGGCTTCCGTGACGATGTAGTCTCTTTTGAGAGTAGTGGTTCGTCTTCACCGCCACGGTCCGCACTTTCATCGTGATCGCCGTCGACAATCATCGCTTGGCGACTCGACGAATGCCGGAGGAAGCGCTGTCGAGGTGCAGGAGCCATGCGGCGGATAGCCTTGTGTACGTCGATGAAAACGTCGCTCTCATCGACGATTTCTTCGCCAATGAGTTCTTCGATGACGTCTTCAAGTGTGACCACACCTAACGCTCCCTGGTCTTGCCCGGGGAAGTCAGACACTAGCACCATGTGGCTCTTCCCTTCCTGAAAGAAGTTGATGATGTCTAGGCAACTCGTGTATTCGGAGGTTTCCGGGAGTGTAGCCAGGCTGAAGTCCCGGACTCGTTTCGCATCTTCAGGATCGTAAGTGATCAGAATCTTCACAAGAAGCATGCCGAGGAAGTTGCTGCTGTTGTCGGGAGCGTAGATTGGGATGCGTGAGTAGCCCTGGGTGAGGATAGTGTCCATCATGGTCTCATCCAGTACGGTATCCGCGCTCATGGTAAAGACATCGTCCATTGGGGTCATAATAGAACCCACGGACTTGTCTTTCAGGTCCAGCACGGAGTTAATTATGGTGACCTCGTCTTCCATCAAGCGTTCACCGGGTGTACTGCCCAGTGTCTTGTGCAGAGAAACGAGAGTCTTTAGGCCGGCTTTTTTATACGTGGTGCCATGATCCTCGCCGAGCAGCCAGTCCAGCAATTTAGCAGTCGGCCACGCGATTGGAAACATGAGCCACATAAGGCCTAAGACAAATGGTGCCATAAAAGCACCGATAGACAGGCCATAGCGCACGCAGACGGATTGGGGTGCGATCTCGCCGAATATCACTGTCTCGCATTAGTATCCCAATCTCCAGCCCAGCATATATCGAATGCACATACCAATCAAGACGGTACTACCGAGAACAGCTGGCCAACCACCACCTAAACTCCTGTCCAGCACAATGGGTAGAGTCTCGTTCGTTATCACATTGCTAAGCAACAACGTCACCAGCACCCAATGCTTGCCCTTGTTCAACAGTGCCAGCACTTTCTCCGCGTGTCTTCGCTCACTGCCCTCTCCGCTTGTCGCGATGACTTGTAAGTACGTCTCGTCCTGGCCCATCAAAGCAATCGTAAGACCCGCAAAGACACCGCCAAGGAGCACGAGAGTGAGGGCGACAGCGAGGTACAGCCAGAGGTTGGGGTCGGCGGCATCCGGGGGAGCGTCATCTTCGAGGGTACGGAGGAGGCCATGTCCGGGCCAGATGGGGTGGAGCGGTGCCGCGCTGGCGAGGGGGATGAAGACAGCCTTTGCGAGCAGCATCACCGCTGGTCTCATGGTGTTGGGAGATATGCCGAAGCCATAGTTCCGCCCGCCGCCCACGCGTGCTACCGGTGTAGGACGCGCATCTTGGGGTCGTATTCGTCTCCGCAAAGACATACGAGCAATAAATAGCGCCAAATATGAGTTGATGAAGAGGATGCAGCACACTTCAACCACGAGGGCAGAGAAAGTTGTAACGGCGACGAATCGCGGAGAAGAA
>JAABUW010004107.1_pt1 | contig 20015 bp, 18 predicted proteins | sample 5560081 | NCBI WGS metagenome assembly JAABUW01 (sample SAMN10711882, study PRJNA513363) | rock metagenome | isolation source: Antarctica rocks | place: Antarctica: Victoria Land, Knobhead sud
CCAATATGTCGGGCCTCCCACCGCTTCCCCTCGTCAACCTATCGATCGCTAGCGACGGACACCTCGATGATGATAGCCCAAGTCTCTCATACCAAAACATGTTGACACTTGACAGATTCAGCAGCTTATTCAACCACCCGTACTGAGTCATGCAACGTCATATCAAATGCCTCTTATTGTCCGTTTTGATAGCCCTCCTTTGGGCCTCCATTCCCCTTCTAGCCGAATCAGCTGGCCCTTCTCCCACGAAACTACTTCGCTTCCTAACCACTCTCGAATTCCTCAGACAGACACCACAAGTGCCAGCACACTCTTGAACAATTCCACCCACCAATCCCTCCTTTCGGCCCCTACGCTTGGATCCCGTTGCGATCCTTCAGCTCCGAACTTGAGCAAATACCTGTGGGGTTTAAGCTAACGTCGTCAACATCTGAGACACTCTTCGAATTGGGGATTGGGAAATTTGAATCATACGATCCTGCATGAACGCCTCTCTACCTCTTCTCCATGTCTTCATCTTACTTGACGGCCACATGCCTCACCTGATTCTCCTTGGTCTTGCTTTGGCCTTGCCCTGCTGTTCTACTATCGATCCCTGACCATGTAGCCGATGCAGATGCCATCGGCTCTACCCTCCTCCCCAATCTATAGATACACCGACTATCCTCTTGGTACTCCATAGATTTGCCTTCTTTCGTTTCACCTCACCGCTTTGCCTCGAAATACAAATCCCCCTTGTCTGTTGATCAACCATTTACAATCTAATTCCTCTATATACAAAAATCTCTAAAATTTGTGCACTACAAATTCAATGTACCCACACCGCTCGTCGTCGGCCAATCTCAACATCAGACCATTCGACCCGTTCTTCCCCTCGCGCCCTTCGTGTTCGTTTGGAAGTCCTTTGAATTCGTACGCCCCATCCACACTATCTAGGATGTCCACGCTCTCCTCGGGCGTTGCTCAGCGCTCCTCTACCTGGCAGGATAAGCTCCAAGGTTTGTCCATCCTACCACCTGTTTAAAAAACCTTCTTTACACGACTCTATGTCCATATATTCTCTACCGTGTATGAGACCTTGCCAAATGCACCTTTTGGAGCAAAGGGTCTTCTGATTCCTGAGAAGACCACCCTCAAGTTTCTAATTTTCTTTGTTTTCCTGCGGTCTCGCACATTTTTAGCGCGTCCCTAATGCCGTTCGATGTATCACCAAAGCATCTGACATCTACACAGAGCATTGTGCAGCCCGCCGCATCCCAGCACCTTCATACAACGTCGTCTCCGATCGCCGGGGTAAGCGCACTGCTTGGTCGTGCACGGTCAGCGTCAGCGGCCAGACTGTTCCTGCCAAATACTGGTACGACGGGCAGTACGTCAATACAGCCAAAGAAGACGCTGCTGAGGCTGCTTTGCAAAAACTTCAGGGAAAGGCCAGCCCGGGAGGAGGGAGCGGCGGACAGGGGAGAATTATGGGATGGGGAAGGTGAATGTTGGTTTGGTTTGATGGAGAGGACTAGAGCAAATTGCAAGGAGTGAAGGTTGCCTGGATCATATAGATGCGCTTTAATAAGAGGGATTGTACGGACACTGTGGATTTTCTTTACTTGGAGCATTGGAGGAAGACAAAAGGATCGTGTGTATCAGAGAAGACACTCATTTGTCAACGATGTTTGGGACAGGGGTGGCTTGTATATCTCGGTTACCTTGGCAAATCTATCAGGGTATTGGTGGATGGATCGCTCATATTTGATGTATACTGAGCTCATACTAGGAATTGGATTTTGTGATCACTTGTGAACGCATAACAATACTCACTAGCTACCATGGAAGTTGGTGTTAGTCATTTCAACACGCTACAAATGTGTATAGCAAGGTTGCCAAATATTTGTCCACCCCCTAGTCTCTAACCCATGTCTGATTGATAACCTCCATCGAACTTAGCCTTCATTATCAACACATCAACATTATTCCCCTGCCACCTCATACCACGTATACCCAACCGCATAGACGTCACTAGGTTCGTTCGAAGAACTTCGGCCTTTTGTTCCTACTTGAATGGTATTCTGACAGAGCATCAGTCCACTCGGATCCAACCCCTCGACCTTGAAAGCGACGGCCACATACCTTACATACTCATACCAAACCCACTCGAGCGGAGTCTCACCCAAACCAACCAACAGTAGCCTCAACCACATCAACACTGTCAACGCTGCCAACGGAGCGCATCACTCAAGCCAAACGTTTCAACCAAGTGCATGAACTTTACGAGGCACAACTAAGATTACTGCGGCCGGACATAGATAGGATTGAGAAGACGCGCGTTGAAGAAGCCATGCGATTATATTTCAGTAATGTCGCTGTCGCTGAGAAGTTGTTTCACCATTTCGAGAGAATGGTGACTGACCAGGACTTTTTCAGAGAGCTGTGCGACCATGTGCATATGAAGGGACAGCGTCACAGCGGAGGTCTTTCTTCAATACCTAGTACAGGATTGTGATATTGACAACATAGGTCAGTGATTTAGTCCTGTGGGACATGGTCGTTTCTCTGGAACTACTGTGACTGAGGCACTTGAAAGAAACGATATCTTGTCAACGTACCGGAATGTCCATGGTGAACCTTCCATTCATCCTCAAGAATCCTCCAAGAGGTTGACGATCTCTTGCACTGCAATGGAAATTGCTGACGCCTATACCCTCTTAATCAAGCGCCCTTTGCGAGAGTGCACGCTCCTCAAATCACACATAAAGATGAAAGTTCAAAACGTGATGTCAGCTTGGCGCAGCTCTGACCTACGCATCCTTTCGAGTGACTGGGTTCAGACCTTCTCTCGTACTTTCAACCTAAGAGACCAAGCACCAGGAAACAAACGAGAGGCGCGATGATAACGACTATGGAGGATGGGAACTGACAAGAGGGTGGCGAAATCAGGCACCAAGGGCAGACAAAGACCTCTGTCGATAACAATGGCTTCACGAACACCATGGGCAAGAAAGGTACTGCGGCCAATGCTGTGTATGGAGGCAGAGCATGTACATTGGGCTTCGTACCTTCAAGAAAAGTAGACGATAGATCAGCAATCTCTGATAAGGAAAGCATTGCCTCGAATATGCGGATTCAATATTTCCGATACATACTTCGATGCCATGGTGTCCACGGACGCTTCCTCTATGCATGAAGATCCACCCCTACCAACCTCAACGCCGTCACCGCCCACATCGGCGCCCTTTTCACATCTCCGTCATACATATTCGCAAAATACTCACGTAGGAAAGTTGGATATCGGTCTTCGATGATCGCCGCTCGCACTCTACCCATCAGGGAGAGCTGGTAGTGTACGTTATGCATGGTCAGCCTGTATGACAAAATCTGGATCAGGCTTTTCGTCTCATATTATCGAGGGAGTTAGAGCACCTACAGATGGGCGCCAGCGGTTTCCTTGGATGCTACATGATAGATGTATGCTCGGGTAATCCCAAGACCTCCCTGATCCTCTGGCTTGCAGCAGATACAGTCACAGTCCGCATCTATGGTGTCGAAGTCGTTGGCGAAAGAGGCATGACGGAGGTTTAGGGTGCCGGTTGAGGTTATTGCATTGCCAAAGCGCTGATTGCAGTCTATCAGCTCGCAAAGCCACTGCAGAGGTGCATAGAACCTACGGCCGTCCTTGTGGGCCATACGCAATCAAACATGTCGGCGCCCAGTGCCACGGAGACGACTAGGTCTTCAGGATACCCTACGCCCATCACATAGCGTGGTTTGTTCTGCGGCAGCCGGTCCGTGCAAGTACTGACACTGAACTACTACGTCAACACTGCAAAAGCTCCACGCGAGGTAATTTTCGCACTTACACTACACAATACGAGATCTTATCCTCACCTCCTGACAAGCCGCCAATAGCTACACCAGGCGTGTTCCTTGCGGCCATCTCATCACAGCACACCCTTCTCAATGCCAGATCCAGTCCTCCTTGGATGATGCAGAACAAACTCTGGCTCTCAGGCTTCTTGTGAGCAGCAATGCAACGGTCTAACCATCTGATGGACCTCTCCATTGCTTCTTTCATTCGAGCAGTATCTGGAGATGTGGTGGCGATCACATCGTCAAGTTGCATTATTATATCGGAACCGATGGTATTTTGGAGGGATATTGAATGTTCTGGCGTCAGGAGCCTTGCTTTCCTCAGCCTTCAAGACCGGAGGAAAAACTCTCACAGCAAGTGACTTACATTGGCGTTCCGTCATGTGGACTCAAGAAACGTACACCCTCTTCTGTAACTTTGGCCAATTTGAGTAGACTCACCATTTGGAATCTGGAAAGTGTTCAATGACTTTTAGCAATTTACTCCTACCGTCCGTGCACCTAGGAAACGAAAAGCAACACCCACCAGCGGACTCACCCACCACTATCCGTTAGTATGTTACCGTTCCACCCTTGTAATACATGTGCTCCGCCGATCTTTTCCAACGTCTCTTGACCTGGTTTCAGGCCCAGATGATACGTGTTGTTCAAGCATAGCGTGCAACCTGTCTGGGCCAGCTGCTGAGGCGTGAGTCCTTTGAGCGAGGCTTGCGTTGCGACGGGCATGAACATGGGTAATGACACCGGTCCATGTGGTAGAATCAGATTCGATGCGCGAGCTTTGGTGGTCTTTGAAGTTACAAAGAGTGCGTTAGTGTGTTCGGCAATAAGCATAGAGATGCGAGATGTTTTTCTAAAGACGAAAGGTTTACTGACAGAGCATTTCGCTATGATCTCGAATTTGAGAGCTGCTGATTGTGCAGATGTTGACATCGCTGCAGTGAAAGACAGATAACGAGATATCATCTACGGCGGATACACTACATACTTGATAGCGACTCTGGCTTTGGTACTAATGGTGTTTATTGAATATCGATCAGTTAGAGGTGTTCAGAGTATTTGATTTGGGTTGGTGAGAGTCATGATGATACCGGATCGCTACTCAAAAAATACTTTACCTGGTGGTAGAAGGAACGTTCATCCTGGCAAGCGCCAAGACTCAGGGCTAGGGTTATAGGTAGGTATAGGGGTCGGCCCTCCATTACGCCTCCATTAGATGCTCGAGATCCGTGATATCAGCACCCTTTAGTCTGACTGCGCTTTGTTACTGTAGACGGCGTTTCCTTTAATAGAGCTACCATCTAGAGGCCATCATCCCAAATGCACCCTCTGAGGTGTATCAGTAGAAATTATTCGACCACAAGAACACCTGGCGAGTATTGCCGCGCTGGAAACTGGACGTTAACAACACACAGCACTTCAAAGTCAAGTATCTGATGGTATGTTGATGTCGAACTAATCACGCTCTTGAGGCGGCCGCTGATGCTCTCGACGAAGGCGGACATTGTAATGAGAGCTTTAACAACACGTTAATTGGGATAGAAGCTTATGTACTGTTTGCTACCCTAGTACTGGTGATACTGAGATCCGCGGTCCCCAATCCCATTGAACTCGACATCTTTTCAATCTATAACCCTATCTTTTGCCCGCCGGAAAGAATCTTTTTGCATTCGTTAGTATCACTTTGCGTGCGTCTCGTTCAAGGCTCGCCTCAGCTGCTGGCAATGATAATACCGTTCGAGCATTATATCCCGAGAGCGAGACTGAGAAGATCATACTGGCCACCCTGATCGCAGACGAAGGAGAAATTTGCGGCGAGGCCTGGGGAGCAGCTGACCGTCAGATTGGCGGTTGCTGGTATCATAAGTGCGAATTCCGTGAAGGGTCACGTTGCAGTATGTGCCAGCGGCGATGTGACCGAAGAAAGCCTCTCACGTGCTGTTGATCCTGCCGGGTGCGCAAGAGGGAAAAGGTGTGCGGCGGGTGGTTTCAGAGGATGGCGTTTGATATGCAGCTTTGCCCGACCTGGGGGATCGGTGAGAGACTTGCTCGACCGAGGAAATTGTAACGGAGGAAAAGGCTAGGATGACGAGGGTTGGGAAGAGCAGACTGCGTTCGTAGACGGTGTGGAGGATTTAAGGAGGGTGGTCAAAAGAGGAGTGCATGCATGAGGAGGTGACACAAATATAAGACATAGTTTGAACCAGAGGCAAGAGATGATGCGATTTGAACAAAAGAACGCCAGACGAGGCCTTTTACTGTCCCGGCAGACTCACTATCCTTGCCATCCAAGATTCGGTTATTACACAACGAAAAGCGTACGACGTAGTTGCTAAGCTACACGTAGCAACAACTTGCGTACACTCTTCGAAGATGACGGCAACAAGCTTTGAAAACGGCTGGCGAAGCTCATAAGTGGTTGACTACCCAGAATCAGCCTCTCAAATTACCGGGCTTCAGCAGGAGTCTACCTCGAGACCTCCGACAGGAAAGCAGCCATGTAACAACCGGCCTGACTTTAACAATTTGTGTGACCACGTAAAAGTATTAGAGCCTCGCCCGGTCCGGTGAGGCATTAAGCTGTGGACCTGGCACAGCGAACATATGACCATTATAGGCAGACATGTAATATTCTAAGGACGCCATTTCCCCCTCGAGATGGGTCGTAGAAAGCACCGCCTTGGTCCCAGGCTCAACACCATTCGAGGGATCATCCCCTCTAAGGATCCGTTGCAGATATTCCATGTATTCGTAATGAGATCATGGCGCAGGAAGTCCAAGGGCAGCCATCAGCTACACATAGTCAAACTGGAAGAAACTCTCAAGTATAGCTAGACAAGCCATGCATGCGAGAACGTCTGTTGGTGTAAAGAGTGATCGATATTGCTAGAGAAGGTACATATGTATCAGAAGGGTTACGATAGCAAGGGTATGTGTCAGGCCAAGTTTCCTGCATTGCCGTGTAATGAAGATAGTGTAAAGTACAGTGGCTTTTGGGCTCAGAGTACAGGGTAATTGTTATTGATGTTACTTGGAAGAGAACGGATCAGAGTTCGCTTTGGTGGAAGGAAGGGCGCCATTGATTAATCTATTCTTAGGATGCTTGATACAGTAGTTAAAGAACCAATTTATTTGGAGATTCAACAGTGCAAAGGGTAGGCTGGACGTTTCGGCAGGGGAGAATGAGAGTCCGCGATCCCTCGTGAAGGAGTTGTTGACTGGAGCGCGTTTGCGAGTCAAACGCGAACTCAAATTTCGTGTCTCGTTTGGGGTGGAATCATACTCTTTTGATGGCGAAGTTCTCACTCAGTGCAGCTGCTGTCAGCAGCTGCTGCCAGGCGATTTGAAGAGTATAATATAGAAGATATGCAGGCCACTGTGTCTTAAAGCACAGCATTCTAGCGACAGAGCCATGTCTCAATCAACAATCAACGACGTAGGTGCGCCCGCTGGTAACGTGAAACGACATCCACTGCCTGCAGCGGCTGCACCAGCCCTTCCAGCTTCTTCGCCAGTCACCCAAAATATGGCAACTCCAAATGGCCATGGGACATCTTCTCCTCTTCGCTCAAACCGTTCTACAAAAACACCTCTTCGGAGAGCCCCTAGCTCTAGCTCCATCGGAAGCAATGAGCGCTCTACAACACCAACATTGCACAAACGTACATCATTGAGTTCTCTACAAGGTGTTGGTGCCGTGACACCAACACGATCTCCCGCACTTCGCCGTACCTCCTCGCATGTCGCATCCTCACCCAGCACAAGCATGGGCGCTAGATCACCTCTTCCGCCTCCCACAGAAGAACCATCTCGGCCTCCTCCAACATCTGCTTCTGTTGCGCGTGAATTCTTTGCGAAAGAGCTTGAATCACATGATGCTGGGGGTAACGCTGCCCAGGAACCCCAGGCGGTGGCAATACTCCAGGACGACTGTTATGGTCATCGCTTCTCAAGACCAAGAACTTCAAGGGCCAATCTCAGTACTATTGTGGAGCGTCCCGAACGTATTCATGCCTCTGTACTTGGTCTAGCGACGGCGTATGTTCGGCTTGGAGGACGACACGCGGAGGGTCACGCTGCTCATCATCCCAGCAAACTTCCCTCCAATTTTTCACCACCGCCGTTCAGGATACAGAAGACCGCGCGAAGATTACCTCTGAGATCGCTCGCTGTTACTGCCATACATGGTGCTCAGTGGATGAGTGAGCTTGGTCAGATGTGTGATGCAGCAGAATCGAAGCTTGCACTCAGTGGAAAAGAGCTCTCGAGGCCAAGCGCAACAGGGCAACATAATGGCAGCACCCACACAGAACAGCCAAAATTACATGAAGGAGACCTCTACCTCTGCTCAGAATCGCTGCATGCCCTTGAAGGTGCATTAGGCGGTGTTTGTGAAGGTATTGACTCTGTGTTCAGAGAGCAAGGACCGAAGCGGGCTTTTGTATGCATTCGGCCTCCGGGGCACCACTGCTCTGCAGACATGCCGTCTGGTTTCTGTTGGCTTAACAACGTTCATGTCGGTATAGGCCATGCGGTACTGACTCATGGGCTGACCCACGCGGCTATCATCGATTTTGACCTACATCATGGTGATGGGTCGCAATCTATCGCGTGGGCACATAATTCAAGAGTGGCATCAATGCCAAAGAATGTGCCCGTATCAAAGAAGACCGCCATTGGATACTTCAGCCTGCATGATATCAATTCATACCCTTGCGAAATGGGCGACGATGACAAGGTACGAAACGCAAGTTTATGCATTGAGAACGCGCATGGACAGAATATTTGGAACGTTCATTTGCAATCATGGAAGACCGAGGCCGAGTTTTGGCAATTATATGAAGATAAATACTCGGTGATACTAACAAAGGCGAGGGACTTCCTTAGAATTCACGCCGAAAAGCTTCGTCAAGCACCGACCCATCCTGAACCCAAGGCTGCTATTTTTCTATCTGCAGGTTTTGATGCAAGTGAATGGGAGAGTCCCGGTATGCAACGACACCAAGTAAATGTCCCTACGAGTTTCTATGCCCGCTTTACACGCGACGTCATTGCATTGGCCGAGGAGGAAGGTCTTGGAGTAGGTGGACGGATTATCAGCGTTTTGGAAGGCGGTTATAGTGATAGAGCGCTTATGAGCGGTGTACTAAGCCACATCAGTGGTTTGGCGGTCTCTACGGGCTCTCCTAGGCAGCCCGTGGTGGGTAACCGGCTAAGCCAGGAAATGAGCCGGAGGCTCGGAAGGCTGGACATCAACGGTGATTCATTGCATGGATTGGCCAATGGTACGACAAAGGGCGGAATCGAGCCGTTCGATTCGGACTGGTGGTCTCTTTCTCAATTGGAAGAAATAGAGGCTTTGGTCAATCCTCCGGCTCCTGTCGCGGCACCAAAGAAGCAGAGAACCGAAGTGAAAACGACATACACATCAGCAACTCAATCATACTCAGCAAAGATCGTTTCGCCACCTCAAGGCCGCAGGTCATTCCCAGGAGCAAGTCTACACCAGGTGCCCAATTCCAGGCCACCAAGTCCTCCACCGCCAGTTGTAAATTGGGCGACGGCTGCACATGAGCTGAGTAAATTGCTGGTGCCTTCAGATCGCGAGACCAGGAGCTGCAAGCCTGAAGATCTGAATGCTGAGGCTAGTCGAGCGCGGCGCGATCGATATTCGACGATTGGATTGCCTACGAGCATTCAAGCTCCTGTTGTTGACGCCAAGCGGATGCAGCTGCGCGACAGAAAGGGCAAGACAGCACATCACGGGTCAGATGAAGAAGAAGAAAAGCTGTTGTCAAGGGCAAATCGACGAAAGACCATCGCTGATGTTTCATTGCTGGCCAGTGACATGGAGCCAGAGTCTTCTCTGCCAAACCACCATGCACAGCCCGCGAGACATACAAGGCGACGTTCAAGCATATCGTCGAACGCTAGCTCTATGACGGCTGAGAAAAGTTCGGACTTCAGTCGAAGTTCTACGATAGATAAGCCTGAACCCTTTGTGGTTAAAAGATCACGGGCTCCTGCGCCTCGTCCAGAAGGCGCCAAGCCGAAGCCTGTCAAAAAACAACCTCCAGTTCCTCGTTTCCCTTCGACATCTTCCACGACAACAATTCTCGAGGACGATTCCGCCCCAACGCTGTCCACTCAAGAGAATACGATGGCCGGCCTGGCCATGAATGAAGAGCTTCAAAGCAAGGATGTAAACCAACTAGTGTCTTCGATGCGAACGATGAGCATCAAGTTGCATGTCCCACCCAGACAAGAGTATGAAGCCAGAGAAAGTAAACCGAAGGTTGCGCCAAGAGGGAGGCCGACCAAGTCTGCGGCGCCCAAAAAGGCTCCAAAGCCAAGCTCGCCCACCAAAGCAAAAGACAAAGCTGTTAAAGATAATCCACCTAGAGATTTGCCTACCGAACGCTTGATAGTCCAGCAGCTTCCCCACCCTGCAATTGATTCCGGCTTTCTCCAAGATGCGACTGCGATAGCACCACCACCAGGGTCAGCACATTCTTTACAGTCAGCAGCATCGGCAATGTCAGCCGATGTACCCTCCTCGCTCGCACCTGCATTCGATCGCCCACCTATACCTGCGTCTGAGAACGCAGTCGAGGTTCCCGCACCGTCTTTGCCCGATGTCAATAACCAGGAAGGAGTTAGGATGGAGACACCAAGGCGGGTTCCTCAGTCTGCTGTAGTAGCCCAAATGCAGTCGCCCGAAGTCACAAATCCAGACACGCCGATTACTGTGAAACGGACAAGGCAGGAGCTTCCTGTTTTCACTGCAACTTCCCCAATCTCCTTCGCAACACCTAATGCTCTCCCTTCTAGCATCGATCAGGCTATACCGCAGGCTAGCCCCTCAGCGTCTGGTCCGAACCAAGATGCTCTACCGCCTTCCCCAGAAGTACCAGATCTCACCCCGCCAGCTCATCCGCAAAGGTGCATGCCTCGCGAGGAACAGGTCGTTGAACAACATTCTCTCAAAACGACCGTGAAGATCGAGGAGGAACGACAGCCCTCTGGTTCGATCTGGGATGTTCCAGATACTCCACAACCTCAAAGGCCTTGAAGAACGGGTCTCCCTTGATCTTCGAGACTTTGCATTCCTGAAGTTCACCCATTCGAGAGATATTTTCTTTTGATTACATGTGGACGTCATTTGGTCAGCGATTAGATACCGAGATACCCCATGCAGATACCCAATACAGCTTCAATTCCACGTAGCCAACTTGAGCCAGATCTTCGACCTCAAATAACGCTAATTTGATACTCATATAACATTGAGGCATGCTCCTCTTATTTGAAGATCTTTCGTAACCCCGGTATTAACAAGAAAAAGAACACTTCATATTGATTGATTTGGAAGGACATTTCCGCTAGAGTTCGTCGTGGCATGCGCCGTCGTACAGCAGGACATAAAACACCTGAGCTATGTCATCAGAACAAAAACATTGTTACCAAGCCCTTTTCACCACATCACGACTATCTATACATTAACTCCTCGACGACTTTCCCATGCTGCTCCTAGTGCCCCAACTACTCGCCTTTCCCCAGCTGCTTCTCCCAAAGAAGCTGAATTTACTGCTGACTCTGCTTCCTATATCAGACATGGCATCCGGCACCTTCACGCCCTTCCAGGACATCTTCATTCTTCCTTCAGCAATCGAATGGATGATGTTGATGACTCCAAAGGCGCTACTTCCAATCGCTCTGAAGATCGCTACTGCAGCCACAGACCACAGGATGAACTTGAGATAGAAGTTGTTGGTGATATGTGTACTGTTGTAAGCTTCGCTCACAGCCATGGCGAGTATGGCATTCGAGACTAGCCAGACAATGACCATATAGGTACGTACGGCGCGGTAGTAGTCTTCTTGCTGCTGGGATTCGCTGACGCCAGGCTTTTCTACTTCGAGTCTGTCGCGTAAATTGCGTAGAGCCTCGTCATAGCCGGAATCAATATCAAGTTGCTCGCTGGGCATTTCCAATTCCACTGTGTTGCCTTTCCCACTCACTGCGGCACCGAGATCGATGTTGATGACATTGTCGCCTTTAGTACCCCAAGTCACGTCGTGGGTATTGCAGAAGGCATACACCTGCAAAGTACAAATATAGGAAGGTAAAAGAGCAAAGTACTGCGCGCTACTGGTGAACATGTGCCAAGGATCAAGATAGAGGAAGGACATGAGGAAGTAGATACCAACTGTGGAGCCGGTAGAGACGATGAGATTGGTGAATATGTTGTTGCCGAGATGGAACGACGTCGTCGGGCTCTTCAGCTGTATCACCACGATGTAGATGGATGCGAAGACTGTGTATGCCATGATGATGGAGTAGGAAATCAGGCTGCTCATGAACATCTTCTTCGCTCTAGACGACAGTCAGTCTCATTACCCATGGGAGGATGAGAATGGGCCTTACCCTTGAGGCCGGTTTCCCATGGAGAGAATAAATTGGCAACAGATAAGTAGTACACAGGCAAAGCGGAGAATGACGAAAATGTACAATCCAATGTTGTGTCCAAAGGGGTCGAGCTTCGGGTCTGACAAGGAGCCGGCGATGAAATAGAAAGTGAGGTAGAAGTTGGCCTATAAATGTAAGCACTCGACCAACTGTTAGTGCTAATCTAGGGATTTACCAAAGAAAAATAGGTAAAAGCCAAGCTAACGAACTGGTAGACGAATTCTATATGTAGAAGGATTTTCCGCGCAATAGTGTGGTCTGTGTGCCAAATTTGTTTGAAGTGGACGAGGGAATACACGGCAGCGAAGAAAGCACCATTGAGCCACCTTCTCCGTTGGGATATAAATTCGGGTACAGCATCTGCAAAGCATTAGAAGTACATCTACCTACCAAGGTCAGGATTTCTTACCAGGCACATCAGTCTCTCCAGTCGCACTCTTCACATACTTCAACACCCACCGCTCATCTCTCTTCGCTACCAATTCCCAGCAGAGGATACGATCCTCGGCAAGATACATGTTCGCAGTGAAGACATCGGCATTCTGACCATGCAGCCTTTCACCCTTGAAATACTGACTCAAGGGACCATGGCCTGTGGCGTCATTCTGAAGAGCGTAATATCGATAGGCACTCAGTGCTCCGGGCAATACGGTGATGTAGCCAAAAACCGACTCCAATGGCTTGTCCAAAATGTTCGACATTTTGTACTCAAAATTCTGCGACGCTACCAACGGATTCAACAAGCCCAACCAGCCCTTGCCCTTCCCGGCTTTGATTTCTCCGCAGGCACCAGCAACATTGGAATCGGTGTCAAAAGCTTTCCAAAGATGATACAGAGAATTGGGTCCGGGCTTCGTCCCAACGTCCAATAGAATGCAGACATTTGGGCTCAGAGCCTTCCCAAAAGCATTGAAGAACCACCGATGTGAGTTCAGCTTCTTCTGGTTCTTTTCCTTTAAGCAAAATATCATCTGGCATGGTACGATACCCTTTTCTGCACCCTTGAATTTCAGATCCGCATCCAGGGAAACCTGCGTTGTGTACTCGTACACGTGCGCCGTGACTTCCTTTTGGTTGACCAGATTTTTCGCGATACCATCCTGATAAATTCCCATTGCAGCAAGAGCGTCCAGCGTCCGTGGATGTACTTTTCTACGTCCGTCAGATACTATACAAACAACGATCTTTTGCCACCCATCTTTTCCCCATGTTCTCGACTTGGATCGAGAGCAAAAGTGAGATATATTTCTCATAACACCGTGCATCGTTCGGGTAAAGTCAATTTCGTCCTCGTTGTACATGGTGACGCAGATGAATAGTTCAGTATCTCTCATTGTACTGCCGATATTCTGTCTCAACTTGTATCCCTTTAAAGTAAAGTCGTCAGGATCACAGGTTACGGCAGTGTACCGCATATGAGTAAACTCGATCTCGTCTCTCCTGGGAAGAAAGCTATAAAGTATGGTGGGGATTTTGCATTCAAGGATGAGCTCTCCGTTGATCAGCCGAACTTCTTTCTTCGCCATCTGTGCCTGTCTGGCACCGCGTCTTCGTTCTTGTCTCCCCGTCGGCGCAGGCCCGTAATGGTCCTCATCTTCTTCCTTGGAGTAAAGGTCTTCTGTGGAGGTTGATTGGGACTGAAAGGACTCATGGGACTTGAGGCTTGGTCTGTGGTCTCTACTTTGTGGGCCAAAAACGTCGTCTTCATCGCCTCCTTCCTGAATCGGAATCGCTGTAGCTTCCGCCAAATTACCAGAAGAGTGACTGGCTGCTTGTGGTCCCGAAAACAGGGGAGCGGGAGGTAAAGGCCGCTTTGGACTGCTACTGTATCTTGACGACGGCGTCCCCGGACGCGGGCTCCCGTTGATATCGGCTGGCTCATAAGGGATGTCTGATGGTGGGGGTCGAGAGGATTCAGATGAATGGCGCGATAAAAGTGAGCGAGTTGGTGAGCCTCGTGCAGGGATATATGGAAGGTATGTGGGAGCATCTGTTGTCGTTGGAAGTAATCTTGGAGCGGTATCCAGTATCGATGGAGACTGCGCCCGAGGTAAGGAGGAAGTGGATGAGGAGGGACGGTACGAAAGGTACGTTCGTCGGGAGGAGGAAGGCCTGGGATTCCCTGGGGGTGAGCCTTGCTTCTTGAAATGCACACGAGCAGTAACGCGACGCTTGGGGTATTCCATTTTCTTGCCAACCTGGGCAGAGGAAGACCATTGGGAGGACATTGCATTGGCTTCGTCCTGATCCAATTGGCCTGTGCCATTGGAATCAAAGGAGTCATTTGCCCATTTTGGTTTGAAGACCGGCTTACGCCTCGGCGTTATGTGTGCTTGAGGGGGTTTAGTTGGAGACACGTACGACTGTTGCTCTGTGTCCTCCTGGGGATTCAGCAGACGCATGGAAGAGCCATTATTTGGCATATTCGTAGGGGTGTCCTCATTGGGGGTTGTTGCGTAGGATGGAGGGGCTGGAGAGTATCCAGGAGGACCTCCCAGCGGGGTGGAGGGGCGCTCCATCTCAGCTGTAGCTCCGTGGAATGTACCTAGAACTCAGACAAATGATAGAACTATGTCATAGTCATACGTTTTGTACTAAAAGAATGTAGCCGCGATTGTATTGCCAGAACGATAGTCTTCCAATCAGATATACCACAATACAGTGTACTGTAGACTCTGCGAAGATGTTGGTACTTTCAATGGCTCGATATCAAATAAGGCGTAGTATTTCCCCGAGCTGTCAGTCTATTTTTGTGATGATCTACTCACCAGGCAACGGACCCGATGCGGTAAGGTGCTTTTTGTAATCTTGGAGACTAGTGGTACACCGACGCTTTTGCCTTTCTCTGTGCATAGACATATCTCGGTGCTCGTCCTGATCTACTTTGTTATCCGCATATGATGTCCGTACGGAGACTGTCGCCCACAGCGAATCTTTTGAGGACGTCCAGACTTTTCTCCCTTCCACCGCCTCTTGCCCGCCCAGGGCCAGTCCTCTCTGCCATTTCGAATTTCGATTCTGATACAGCTACCACCCCATACCCTACATATGCTGCAATCGAAACCACACAATCATCCCTGGCTAGAGGTGATTGGGGCTTGAAGCGCGCACTACCCTTGAAATCGACTACCAAAACCTCTACCCCAGTGATACACATTGACAATATCGACTCTATTGACCACATAACGGATTTTGGTTCAGCCGCAGACCACGCTCTGAATGTTCGAAAATGGCAGGAATTAAATATGGCCCTATTGATTCAAGAGAAAAGAAAGACTGCTTCCAGAGATTTACCAACGCCACGAAGTGTGTTTGATTCTCGGTACGACAATACGTACATCAACGAGAATAAACCTTCGAGTGGTCTTGCTAAACAGCGCTGGAAATATAAGGGCCCATGGCTAGCTGGAAAGACAGATGGCGAGTTCAATGATTACGTGGAAAAGAAGGTGAAGAGGCGGAAATTAGACTTTCGACGATTTCTTGGTTATCATCTTGAGCAGACCAAGGCGGCCGCTCAGAGTCGCGAAGCTGCTGAGAAAGGCGAGGATCTGGAGACTTTGAGCTCGGGCGAGGTCGCTGTCTCCGAAGATGAGATTGAAGGATACATGCGGCATCTACGAGACAACAAAATGGATTTGCACACACTAGTCGAAGAATTTCTTGATCTTCCAAGAGCAGAGGGCCAATCGCTTGGGGGATCGTCATCCCATTACGACGAGAAGGGGCCGCCAACTACACATCCGTCGGCTGGTTTATCATACTTGCGCACCGATTCGCATATCTACAATCACCCTGAGTTGGGACCTCAGGAGAACAAGGCACCGATACAAGGCCGTGTCATTGTCCCTCAGAAGACTGGGGATAGAATGAACACTGAAGCCTTCATTGGAGTAGCCGGTGTGGTTGGCAAGGACATCCGGAAGACCTTCTTCAAGGAACCAGCTGATGAGGGCGGTGCCGGCGTCGGACGTTTCGATCCTGACATACCTGGTGGCGGAAAGCTCTGGACTCATCCACAGCGGGCAAGTATCGATTCGCATGGCAGGATTGATTTAGTACTCGATCGTGCCGAGAAAAATGCAATCCATGTTGCTCAGGGCGTACATTCAGACGGACCGAAGCTTCCCCAAGCTGCTGTTGCTGCGGCCCATGATCGGGAGGTTCCCGACTTGACGCAGACGCAGCGCAGGGCCTCAGGTACAAGTTCGGGCTATGGCCTGGAGGGCATGACTGGCGGCAATGGCAGTGCAAGGGCTACGCCATTCCTCGGACCAGACGATAAGATGCCAGATGAATCTCTCCAGCAGCTTCTGAAGACTGGTTCTATATTACCTCGAAAGTAATACAAGGAAGACATTGCCTTGGATATGAAGACGTACTATGAACTGCATATATTCTCCATTCAATACCCACAAGAGTCATTAGATGTTCAGCAATTTCACCTTTCCGTAGGTTGATAGTTCAGCGTATTCTCATCCGCTCTATTTCCTCGATAAAGTCTTGGCACCTCGTTAGCGCACACAAACTTCCCAGAGTAAAGTAAGCGGGGATCTTCAACATTCGTAGGCGCACCCCCAAAGTTCACATAATACCGCCATCATGGTATGTATAGCAACGATTCCATCGCTTCGTTACTTGCCCACTTTGACAACGCTCACGTTTGTAGGGACGTGTGAGGACAAAAACGGTCAAGAAGTCGGCCAAGGTCATAATTGAGCGGTACTATCCCAAGCTCACCCTCGACTTCGAGACCAACAAACGAATCTGCGACGAAATTGCCATAATTGCCTCGAAGCGTCTCAGGAACAAGGTCAGCCTCGCACCTCGACTTGGACGTGTTATACAGCGTAGACCGAAGTCCTCAATGCTAACTTAGCGGCCCTCTACAGATTGCCGGCTACACTACGCATCTTATGAAGCGAATCCAGCGAGGTCCAGTCCGCGGTATCTCGTTCAAACTACAAGAGGAGGAGCGTGAGCGGAAGGATCAATATGTGCCTGAGATATCGGCTTTGGACTTCACGCAGACATCGGAGACAGGACAGCTGGATGTAGATGGTGACACAAAGGATTTATTGAAGAGCTTAGGGGTACGTAATTTTTGTCTTCATTATCCATCAACATGAAGTTACTGACTAGGCTATTCAGTTCGATTCCATTCCCGTCAATGTTGTCGCTGTGACACAACAGCAAGTTGCCGAACGCCCCAGGAGGTTCGATGGTCCAAGACCTCCCAGAACTTGAAGAGTTCGCGTGAGGCTGGGTCACAATGGAAGCTTGCATAAGTTGAATGAGACCCTTGCAGAGTCTGTTCATTCTGTGGACAATCGGATAGCTTGAATGGAATACATTCTACAAACAAGGTGTCGCTAAGCTTTCTCACGAAGGCGAGGCTTGACTGCCAGTGCTATGCTAGCTATGTGAAGCGTGATATGCTCTCGACAGCCCTGTTTTAGGCGCGTCGTTACTCACCATAGTCATTCCAGTCATGGACTAGGGTTCTTAACATATCGAGATGGGGTGAATGGAGGACGTACTTCCATGCTGGGCTATGACAATGGTAAGCCACATCTTGAGGAAAATTGCTGTGTCCAAGACTGTTTGGTGGAATGAGTATAGTTTTGCTACAGTTTTGTCAGATTTTTCTTTACCTGGTGCATTTGACACGTAGTGGAGAGTCCGTGAAAGGGCTTGTACCAGGTCTTCGCACCGCCGCCAAAGGGTATCTATCATTGAAAAGCCGTAGAGCCTTAGAGAGGGAATACCGAGCGCTCGGCGGATCAAAATGGGGTAGTGAACCGCTCGTAAGAAATTTTGAACCACCATCTTCATGAGATGCTGTATAAATATTGAGCCAATCCTCGGCTCAGTATGTGCAGACACCTAATGAACCCTCAGATGGTGTGCAACAAGTCCTCTTCTTCCTCATCGTTTTCCTTTCCCTTCAGTGTCGTTCCCACAAACCTAGGTGTGTAGCCCTCAATAGAATCATGCGGGCTACCAGAGCCGCCTACCCAAGACTTTGGTGACAACACCTTGCTGTTTGCGCTGTTGTTCTCCCGAACGTTTAAGTCCCCAAGTCCCCTAGGCCTGCTAGGTGCCTCACCGTTACCTCTCTCAATTGCGAGAGCCTTCATTCTTTCGACGAATTGATCTTCTGCGAGGCCGACATTAAGTTTCTTCATTTCTTCAACCAGAGCCGTACCGCTGTCCAAAGAACTTTTATCTTCGAGCAGTTCTATGTCTCCGCTAGTGGAATTCGCTCTTGTCCAAGCGGGTTCTTCATTCAGCTGTACCTTGATAAACATCGCCCTCTTCCCACAGTCGTCTGAACACCACATCTCTAGACTCTGGGTCAGGACAAATTTCAGCGCATCTAAATCTTTGCCTTTGCCATGGAGTATCCTGTATTTCGCTTTCGTGTCTTGCTTTTTATTGTTTTGGGGACAGAGCACGTAACCACATTGTTCATTGATGTTTCGTTCTTCAATAAGAGCGTCATAATCTGAAGGCTGAAACGGCCTCAGTAGGTTCTTAACAAGGGTAGCGTCTGAAGGAGATGGATGAGCGGGGTCCGCATCTAGTGAAGATGGCACATCAAGAAGAGCTTCGGTTGAGGCAAGAACGAGCGCTTCCACATCTTTACGTTGCTGAAGGAGCTGTGCATGATATAGTGCGGTCTCCTGATTGCGATCTTCTCGGGATCGGGCTGCTGGAGGTACTGGCTTTGTGGCAGGGGGAAATTTGGACTTCTTGAGGATGGAGTGAGGCATGAAGTTAGTATGCAGAAGATAGCAGCAGCTGGGCAAGGGTTGATATCTGTTCCAGAAGCCCTGTAATCAACTAATAGTCTAGCAAATTACCATAGTGCTTAGAGATTAAAGCAAAGATATAGTGCTGTGAGGTTGGTTACCAAGTTACCCTGAGTCATTTGAGTAACGTCTCTGAGTCCTCCACGGTCCTCCGAGGGCCAAAGTAGGTGTCATACCCGTACCAATATCTAGCATCGCATGCCCCACCATAATTCTATGTATTCTAGCGGACTACCGTGATTGATGTTGCAGCTCTCATAACGGCCGCCAAGGCTCGACAGCAAGATCACCATGGCTGACGGCAGAGACACTGCCTGATCCCACTCCATCCCAACGACTCTTGCACAGTGCGAATACCTCGCTAATGTGCGAAATCCTGCCGCAGTCACTCCTTATAGTCATAGCTAGCGGGCTCTATGCGCGGGCCTTACTTTGATCTACGTCAAATACAACAAATTCGACCACAACAATCTGCTGGCACAAACGGATGGAGCGAGGAGCAGAGCGTCTCCAAACCGCAAACTTTATCTTTCGCCAGGAACGTGTGCTGAGTGGGACAATCTAAAGATATCGAATCTTAGTCCAAGGATCCCAATCTCCTGGCTCATTCCTAACCATGGGTACTCCTCCGTTCCGAGTCAAGGCTCTTTACGAGTACGCTTCGAAGGAAGAGGACGATCTGAGCTTTCCCAATGGACAGATCATGACCGTGTCAGATGTGGAAGACGCTGATTGGTATTTTGGAGAGTATACCGATGCTGCTGGGAACAAGCAAGAGGGCTTATTCCCAAAGAATTTTGTTGAGTTATTTGAGCCAGAGACTCCTCCGCGGCCTTCGAGAACCAGCAAATCAAAGAAAGAGCTGGGGCCTCT
>JAABUW010004112.1_pt1 | contig 19999 bp, 26 predicted proteins | sample 5560081 | NCBI WGS metagenome assembly JAABUW01 (sample SAMN10711882, study PRJNA513363) | rock metagenome | isolation source: Antarctica rocks | place: Antarctica: Victoria Land, Knobhead sud
AAGAAAACGCTGTTCATAGCCTTTATCTTGACAGGCTCTGGCAGGTAAAAGTGAGTCTGTCATGCATTGTATCTTAAAGACGACCAATACACAGTTTTGCCCCAATTGCTGACATGCACTAGCACTGCTTCATGCTCTTGCAGACTGTTGTTGGCACTGAGTCATTCCAAATGGCTCCTGCTGACAGCCATTTTTGGCCCTGTCAGTTTGGGCCTAGCTTTTGGCTCTCCTGCTGTACTGATTGCCGTCAAAAGATACACAAAGGAGGTGACCAACTTTCCTGGCATTTTTCTTCTCCAGTTTATGCACAGTTGAGGTCGGCCAGCATTGCTGTAGCTGTGTCAACAAATCATTGTACTTTACTGCAGCCTGTGCCACCTGCAATCCTGTCCACTGTGTTCTTGGTTGTCTACTTCGGGTCAGGTACAAACCAGACCATAGTCGTGCTTTCACCAAGGGCCCAGACTGTGTGGTGCAGGGTAACAGAGGGTTTGCCTATGCTGTACTGTACGCAGCCATGAATGTGGCAAGTCTGCTGTCTGGATGGACGCTGGACCTGTTCAGAATCACCCTCAGAGACGGGTTTGGCGTCAAAGGACAGCCAGCAGACAGCGTGCTGAACAGTGGTTACCGTCTGTACCTTGTCCTTGGTATGCCTCCTGAGCTGCCCTGAGACTACACTGATGGGCCCTTCAACTGACCCTTCATTGCATAGATTTGTGTATAGCAAAATCACCGCATGCCTGCTACACCAGGCTGTATGTTTAATACATGCAGTGTACCACTGCCGAAGCGTGTTGGGTATTGTAAGTATCACCATCAGCATCTCAGCTGCCAGCTGCATGCATGATCATCAGGCATCACAATTTACAATGCCTGTTCGTCTGAGTTTCTCCTCATTTCACTGGTGGCTCTGATTGCACTTAAGCACCTTCCTTTGATGTAAGCAGATGCTGTCCCATTTCTGTTCCAGTTTGACATGCAAGAAATCATGCAAGCATTTCCAGTTCAGGTCACAGAAGCAATTTCGGTTTCCTGGACCATCGTCAACCTGCGCAGGATGCTTTGCAGCTGGTACCGGCTTTCTGCTCAACTTCACCATCCGTGAGCACCCACCAGGAACAAAGCACCACAGAAGGACCTCTGCGTCAGGCACTGAACGGCCCCTTGCACCTGACCAGCACAGACTCACAGACGATGGTGGATCAAGCGTGTCCTCACCAGGCAAAGCTGTGCTGAAGGAAGATGACTCAGCTCATGAGGTTGAGAGCCTGACACCAGGCAGACAGGAGCAGGACAGCCAGCAGAGCAGCTTGCCTCAGACTTCACACCCACAGCCTTTGTTGGGAGCCATGGCTCAAATCAAGGTACCTCTTAGTGTAGATTTGGAGATCGTAAATCAAGTTGACTTACCTGCCATACGCCCACTTTTGTCACTTGACCGTCGTTCGTCAGCATTGAGAGCAAAGGGAAAGAATGGACTGTGCCTTCTGCCATCAAATGAAGACAAGTTCAAGGACTGTATAGAAACAGCCTCCTTGTGTCTGGTGCAGGACTTGGCAGTTTCCAGAGAGTTCAGGAAGTACATGGCCATGTGTATCATCACTGTTAATCTCAAAGCCATATTCCGACATCTGGACGCCACCTTACCCAAGTATCAAGTCAGGTGCGCTTCAGAGGCAAGAATGCCTCTTGTGAGCTGTGCATTGTCACTGAAAGGTGCTACTCAAATGCATTACCTTGTGCAAGAAGTGCATTCAGCTGCACTGCATGTAGTGCAACTGCAGCTGAGACAAAAGGAGAGCATGCACAGCACAAGGTCAGCACGCATCTTGACTACAGCCCAAGGATCAGCAATCAGAGCCATGACAACTTTGAAGCCAAAGCTCTCACAGCATTGCTTGAAAGTTTGTCATGGCTCTGATTGACGTTCCTTGGGCTGGAGCCATTGCGGTCTCAAAGCAATGTTGTGACAATGCCTGTCTGCATGCTCAGCCAAAGCTGCCACAGCATTGCTTCAAACTTGTCACAGCTCCGATTGCTGTTCCTTGGGCTGGGGCCACGGCAGTTTCGAAGCAATGCTGTGACAATGCCTGTCTGCATGCTCAGCCAATACTGTCACAGCTCGTCCAAAGACAGAGCCAATTGTCAATACAGCCCAGAATGCCATCATTGACCAAAAGCCAAAACAGCTCAGGCCAGGCTTCTGTGACACAGGTCCTTTGGCTGCGATGCGCCGGTGGGCACAGTGTACAGCATCAACCCTGCCATGATCATGACCTTGGTGCCCCTGGTGGGAGCAGCCGCCACCCACTACTCCCACTTTGACATGATTCACTACGGCAGCTATGTCTCGGCCTTGTCCCCCCTGTGGATGGCCCTCTTCACAACAGGTGACAACCTGACCCAGTCAATGATCCTTGTGGTTCTGGTTTGTGGCAGCTGCCAGCGAACTACTATGGTCTTTGAAAATGTTGTTAGCACTAGCTGACATGCTGGTCCCTGTGCTCCCCAACCCCCTCCCCCCCCTTCCTTTTAGGCAGTCCTTGTGAAGATCTTGCTGTGTCCCAAGTCTTGTGCATTTTTGAGAAGCTGCACGCCCCATGAGCTGCACTATCAAGCTGGCTGTTGTATGCTGAGTCACCAATTGCTCTCTTTTCAATTGCTTGACGCATGTTTGCAAAGGCTGTGCATGCTCTGCACTTAAGTTTAGGCATATATGAGCCAACTGGAACTTGTTCAGCTATTGATGCCAAACCTGGCAATGCACTGCAGTGTTGTGTCATTGAGAACATGCTGCAAGCTACGATGATGTGGTTGCAGAGTGGGCCACGGTGTTGTTTGTGGTCCAGCTATCACTTGGGGAGTCCATCTGGTCCCCGAGATGGTATGACTACAGCATGTCGGTTGCCCCTGAAGGGCGAGAGGGGGTCTTCACGGCTATGGCTTCCGCCCCCCTCTTCCTGGGCAAGTTTGTCACAGGTGCTCACTCAGCAACCCTTGCTTGGTCTGTCTCGTCTGCTGCTTATGAGCGCAGCATGCAGCAAAGGCATCCCGGGCCAATGATTATAGAATGTAGTGGCAAACATTACAGAAATCAAGAGCCTTTCAGTGCCTGTTGGTGTGAGCCAGTTAACGGGTACAAATGCACACTTTGGGGGCCAGTAATGGCTCACAAACAGGCTTATAGCCTTGTAAGCTGGACCCTGCTCATTGCATCACACTGCTTGCTGTGGGCTGTTCATGGGCTGACGTGTCCTCAAGCACCCCTGCCTGATAGCTGCCAGGCCAATCATGAGTGTCTAAGCTTGTGGGGCTGCACAAGTACATTGCATGCTGCACAGCCCTCTTCCGACCTCATATCCCAGGCATCTGATTGTGTGTTATGGCTGGTATCACTCGCCTCAGATTTAGTATCTAGACTCAGCTGAGACTGTGCATACTAACTCAGCATGGCCCATACTGCTTCACAGATCAGCTGTGAGTCCATGCTCTTTGCATTCAGGCTTGCATCTGGATCTGTGAGAGGACCACCTACCGTGGTGAGCATATAGACACTCCTCTACTACTGAGACATTTTGCATGTGAGCTGGCATGTGAGCTGACATGCCAGGCTTCACATGGTTTGCGGTGCATGTAGGTACTGCAAGTGGGTACCTGCTGGGTAGGTTCTGCCCAAATGATGGTGTCAGCTGTGCGGAGCCAGATCCTGGACCTCAAACTGCAGGCTACCACTGCCGGGGCCACATGCTGTGGCTCATCATCACCCTGCTCACCTGCATGTCACCTTTTGGCATACTCATTTTCCAGGTGAGAACTGCGTCTGATAACAGCGTGCTCCAAACTTGCTCGCTGGAGCCATGATCTGGACTTTGATTGTCTGCTGTGTAAGTGGTTGTGATGAGTAACGTTGTGCATGACAAGGCTGTGCTTGAAGACCCCTTTTGTCTCTCTTGCTTTCATGGGCTTCTTGCTGATGCAAGCTTGAGTGACAGGTTGTGACGGTCATGCAACTGGAATGCAGAAGCTTGTGTGTATGGTGGACCACAAGGTCACAAATGTGCTTGCTGTGCAGAAATGGCTGCGCCCAGCAGCAAAAGCAGAGCTTCTGGTCTCTCAAGATGAGGAGGCACAGCAGCCATCTGGCAGTGCCTACATTGATGTCCCTAGCAGGAGACACTCATCACAGGACAGGTTGGCATCGTCAGTGGTGCTGCAAGAGGCTGGCGTGGGATGGGAGGAGACGACACAATTGTTGCAGGGCCAGATTTCTCGCTTTGTCAGCAGGGACGACTCAGACCTGTCCATCAATGAGCTTGAGCAGCCGCCCAGTCAGCCATTGAGTCGCTCTGTGTCCATTTGAGATAGCTTTAGTTGCTGATATGATCTTGTGTATAGCACATTGCATGTGCTGTGCCACCAGGGTTCAAACGCTTTGCATATGGCTGCCAGGATTGTACAATAACATATTGGTATAATCATTGCATTGTACCCTACTGTGAATCCATTTGGTGGTGTGATCTTGTGTACTTGTTGTGGTTGAATGACCTCATTGTTATGACCTATATGCATTTATCAGTTACCAGGAATACATTGACTTACCTGATGCTTTCTTTTCTGACGTCAACACTGGTACACTTGTAAGTACAATATTTGGCTGACCTCTAAGCTTAAGCCTGGCCTGGGAAAACCTCACAGACCATCAAAGTTCCCTCTAAGCAATCACAGCCATGGCGAGATGCAGTTGTTCTTTTTGGGGAATTGCACAAATCATCCAAGAAGGCTGTCTGAGCGTTTACACTGTAGGTCAGCATCATGGATAGTAGAGGCACAACAATTCACCCCAATTAGCCCAGCTGTCCTCACATAATGGCTTTCCCTTGATCCCCAGAATACATCAATGCTGGATACAGAAAGTGGACTGGATGCAAGTTGCAGCCAGAACTCTCAAATGTGCTAAAATTGTCAGTGTGGCAGGACATGTCTCAGCATACCACTGGTCAAATACACAATGTACATGGACTGACGTGATTTCTCCCAACATGCTTTCTCCAAAGTGACAAAAAGGTACATCTTGGGTGCTATTATCTCAAACACTGACCAGGTTAGTCTGATCTTGCGCAGTCAAAACAATTTTGGCATGAACAAACTTTTCACCCATCACTGCCACTGCCATCAGAAACAATAAAGTGGCATCACACACTACCATATCAATCAATTATCTATATCAACACAAGCATCCACATTGTGCTGTGTTCTTTTTGGACACTGCATCAGCACTATCACACAATGCCTGCTTGCACTGGGAGGCAATTGCTTGACTGTCAGAACATCTGAGAGGAGTAGATCCCGCGCCAGGACATCAAGGTAAAAAGAGCAGCAATCATGATTTCGCCCTCAGGTGAAACACGTGCTCCTGGTGGAACTCTAAAGACACTGCCGTCAAGCAGATGGTGGGACACCAGACAGGCATACATTGCCATGGCTGTAGGGACAAACAGAAGCTGCAGATGGACAGCCAAACATAAATTTAAGGTCGACCACAGGAAAAGAGCAACATTTGACTTGGCAAGCATACCCATGTTATAGCTGCCTGCTGCATCCCAAGCAGAATGCCATATGCATACTGGTAACTGAATGTGTGCCTTTGCTTGACAGTGTAATCACCCTTTGCAGTTGCCACCTGCAGGAGAACAGCATTGTTAGCAGATGGATTGGATCATGCCACAGCAATACCGCCATCTTCTCACCCCTATCCAGGCTGCAAGTAGGGTCAAGCTTAGGACTCCAGTGACTTGTTTTGGAAGCCTTTCAGAAGCCAGCTCAGTTGCTGTGAGCATCATGATGTCACCCCAGATCATACTGCTGTCCAGCTTAGTGCTTTGGGGAGCTGCTGCGCGGCAGTAAATTGACCTCGAACGATGCAGTTGCAAGCCTCGCACTGGAACCCTCGTCGAGATTGGCGCAGTCTTGGCTGTGAACGCTGTTCGATCGTTACTGACCCACGAGACTTGACTTGCACAGCTAAGTGCCGCCAAGAGAGAAGGACGAGGTTGTTGACACATTTGCATGCCTCCTGCTGTAAAATATAGCATGCTGGCGGGTGCCGCACAACAACCAAGACGACACAAGCTTATGTCAGAATTGCAACGACATCTAGTCTGCTGAAGTTGCTGTAGAGGCCTTTAGGTGGCAGCCCGATGGACCTTGAGTACGCTAGTCAGCACACGACAACTTGATCATCGTGCGCATGCGCAGATCGGAAAAGAACAGTTTTGGCGGTGTAGCATGTCAGCAGGATACAGTAGAGGCCGAAACCAAAGCAAACATGCTGTCGCCACAAATGCAATATCATTTATTCCCTTATAAACCTACCTCAAATAAGGTAACTCTCATCAAATTTCACACCAAATTTAGAACATCGTTTATCCTCACCGTGCTATTTTACCGTGCTCAGGCCAGCACCGTGCAGCAGCAAGTCAATTACCGGGGAGACTAGGCAGCTGACGGTGAGGCACAACTATTGAACGACGAGCCATGTGCACTTGTGTGCAAGACTGAGCCACACAATGGGCAGAAATAGTCAAGAGCTGACCTATGCACTTCTTCGGGAAGGGTAAGGTTGGCGCGTACTGATTGGATGGTTCAGGCTTCTTCAGCAAGTTGATAGTGATGCACATGTGTGGCTGCTCCGAATGTCTGCAGGCCCCCGACCATCAATGTTAATGCCACAACTCCAGGTTCGGCTACAGAAGCTGTGTCACGTGAAGTTCTCAGCGCATGGCAGATGCGCACAAACTACATTGAGTACCACTTGCGCTTGCAAAACCAGCGGCCGAAGCAAGGCAAACTGTTTGCTGAAGAGTACCCTGAGCCCAGCACGCCACCAGCTCTGCAGGAACCCTCTGAGCCATCAGAGGAATACTCTTTTGGTTCAAGCCAGGATGGAGACTTACCTTCCACCAGTGGCACGCAAGCCACGACTGTAGCTCAGACCATATTCAATGTGGTAGGTCTCAGCCTGCACTCACAAGTGGTTTGCTTGTTGACACCAGCTTTGCGCCCGTCCAGCCCTGAGTCTCTGACTTGCACATGCTGCAGGCAAACCTATTCATTGGTCTGGGCTTGCTGTCTACAGCATATGCGCTCAAGCTTGGAGGATGGATGGCCTTGCTTGGGCTGGCAGCAAATGCAGCATGTTTTGCAACAGCTGGTGAGCACATTTGCGAAGATTATTTGACCTTGCTTTGCCCGCCTGTCTGTTGATTGCAAATGAGCGTGTTTGACAGTGAGTTTCAGTGGGGACAATGCTTTCTTGCAGTTGACAACATCTGTGACTTAACGATATTATGGACGATGACACAGGCAGTGTAAACACAAAACATCACACACATGTTCATGCTTTTGCTGTCATCTGCATGTCATGAGTGTATTACAGGATGAAGCCATGTTGGGTGGATGCAGTTTACCATGATGATTAATGTCTGCATGCATGGTCCGGTGCCAGTACCAGGAATCCAAACTTGCTGCATGCTGTCTCAATCTACCTGTCTCATCATTGAGGTCATCATCATACATGTTCATCAGCAGATGTATAAGACCTAACAAGTCTGGTGCGTGCAGGGTTGATGCAGATCAGATGCTTGGACAGCTTACCATCTCATTTGCCACGCACGTATCATGATGTGGGGCAGTTTGCCTGTGGTCAGACTGGCAGAGTGCTGGTGTCTGCTGTGACCACATTAGAATACTTTGGTTATGCATGCATGCAGCTAATCCTCCTGTGGCATCAGCTTGAGGTGAGCACGTATCTGCGCTGTTACCTAGCTTTGTCAGCACAGGTTCTGCTGGTTGGGTTAGTATCAGCTCGAGGCGGTCATGCACCTGCATGTGCGTATTGTATACCGCAACTGTGTGGCTTTTTGCACCGTATCTGTCTATGTGTATATCTTGTTTCAGCAGCTTGCCGTGCTGATGCCATGCTTTGCACTTGGCTGTAAGATCATCTTTTGTTGAACTTGGTGCTCATCAAATTTGTGGCGTGATTGTTTTTCTCAGCTGAAATTAACAAGCACAGAGCTGTGTCCACCAGCACCAACTCTCCTATGAGGCACAGCTGCGACTGGCTGCTTCTGTGCAATGGCACTTCACTGCATGAGAAAAGACAAGAAAAGAAAAGACTACGCCTTTCGGCGTCAATTTAATGAGAAGCCAAGTGTTATACCGGGCTGCCCAGGTCTTAAGTGCATGAGGCTAGTGTTTGCTGTGGGGCTGAAGCATGCTTGCTGATGATGGCCTGATTGATGATCATGCAGGCTGTCCTGCCCTCAAGAACGCTGTTTGGCGCTCACCACCACTATGTAGTCCTCGTCATTGCTCTTGTGGCCGTCTGTCCTATCTTACTGATTGGCAACTTCAGGTGCACTTGCACAGCTCCTACTGCTGTCTAGAGGCATGACTTATTGTCGGCGTTGCTGCAGCCTTGAGACTGTGCAAGCATGCATGTGTTGTTATCTGTAAGCAATCTCAAGAGTGGTTCAGCAGGATGTTGCATATGCCTGCAGTTGCAATGCCACTGGCTCCCTGTTGCACTATTCTCATGCTTCTGGCATTCGTGGATGTCTTCAAGCCTGAAGTCGCACAGTCATTCTGGCAGCTCTCAGTCTGGTTGCTATCCATGGTTTGGTGGTCAGTGACAAAGGAAGCATCCTGGCTTGCAGGCATGTGAGTATCCTCTCAGTGCTGGGCATCAGCTGCACCAGTGTCCTTCTGGTTTCAGTCTGTGGAGCTGTTGCGGAAGATCCCTCCAGACACCGCCTGCCTCAGGTCAGTCACACTATGAGACCCAGAAGAATGTAAACCCTTACTACATTTGCTGATGCACTGGTACGCAGACAAGCAAGTTTCAATCATTGCTTCTGGCACCCTTGCAGACTTGCCGAACAAGCAATCATTCTGAATTAAATCCACATGTGCTGATATTTAGCTGCCTGACTCCACGTGTATGCTGCACCTGCTGATCAGTGCCGCCATACGTCTGCTGTTGTGACTGCCCCTGTATCCAACCTGACCAGCTCCATGCAAGCATGATCGATTCTCTCCTGCACTGCTGAGATTCTCCATGTTGCCAAGCTCCACAATGAGCCAGAGCCTGCAGGATCTGGCCTTCTCAGCTGACGGAACTGAATCACAGCGCTGACGGATCTCAATTACAACGGCTAGCCTATTGTTGTCTATCTTCCTGTTTTCAGCACCGTGTGCAGCTCAATAAAAAGGCTTAGTTGGGCATTTGCTTCCTCGTATGTGATCAAGCAATCGCCATGTGTCTGTTGTTGCAATGACTACTGTTCTATGAATGCAGCCTCCTCCACCCCACATGTGGCTGGGGGCCAGTCTACCCCAGGCAATGGGCATCTTTGCAGTAGCCCTCTCTGGGCCGTCTGGAAGTGCCCTGCCAACCCTGAGGGCCACCATGCAGCAGCCCCTGCACTTCAAGAGGGTTCTGCTGATTGCCCTGGGGGTGATGACTGGGGTGTATGCCTTGATGGGTGTTCTGGGATACTTCTACTTTGGCAGTGAGGCTTCGCAGCTCATCACTGCTGATCTGGAGACCAAGTCTGTGCTCAGTCACGTGAAGATCTTTGGCCTCATCAGGGTACCATTCCTCACCTGCCATTCATCTGATGTGTAGTTTGATACACAGCTTGGTACATTTGCTGCATTCATGATACGCAACGCCCTTCTCAAGGCCCTTCTCAAGGCCCAAATGTCTAGGCATGCCTGTTGAATTTCGTTTTACACAAATGTAAGCGGTCCCCAACCCTGATGAATTTGGCCTGACCGCTTTCACCCATCAAAAGCTGCAACTATAGCAATGGAAGTGTTGGGCCTGGCAAAATCCCCAACAACAGCATTTGTGTTTGTTGTGACTCACATGTCAACTGCTGGCGTGTGCATGCAGTTTGACAAGGTGGTGAGTGGGCTGATTGGCGTTCATGCATTCACAGTGCTGGGGCCCCAGATCCTGGTCTTGCAGAAGATGCTGGCGGCAGTCTGTCCCAAAGGTACAGCTTTAGTGTTCCTTGCACGTGATCCACGTTCACCCGCACGCGCAATCACGCCTGTGATATGGCACAAAATAGTTTAGATGAGTGAGTGTGGAGGCAAGAATTCCTGCGGGAGAGTAGCAAAAACAGGAAAGCAAATATGAGAAATGGGCTTTGTTATGCGGCTGCGAATAAATGGGCAAGTTGTCGAGCCGCATATGCCGCTGTCTGTGACCAAAGGTACAGCTTGTCATGCACAATTGGCACATAGGTCATGTACAGACAAGCAAAGTGGCAAAACGGCGGAGTGAGCCCACAGTCTTATCTGACCAGAGCTCAAATACACCATGACATGATTGATACCTGCCGTGGTCATCATGTTTGGCCAACAAAATGCTGAGCTCGAACTGCTTGCACTGATGTGGCAACTCACAACGCAGCGTGTTGCTTGTGTCTGCATGCACCTGTGCTGCTCCCTTCCTTGATATGCACTGTTACTTGGCAGTGTCACTCTTCACGACAAGGCTTGCAGAGATCTGATCTCAGGAACAGCTGTTGGGTAAGCTGAGTTCTCACAAACAACAAAGTAGCATAATGCTGTTTTGATGGGGTGTCGTGCATGCAAGCACCTGCAAATTTCATGCATGTTTATGTATCAGCACTCATGGCCTTGCAGAAGTGGCAGACGATGGATCAGTCGAGGAGATGTCGCAAGCAAAAGCCATCAGCCTGCGCTTTGGCATCCTGGCTGTTGTGGTCCTTGTTGCTGCCCTGTCATTCGAGTTCCTGGGCAATGTGGAGAGCATTGTAGGGGCTGTCTGCTCTATGAGCAGCTCCATGCTTCTGCCTGCTTTCTTCTTCCTCAGGTACAATGTCACGGCAAATCAAATCTGCCCTGTGAACATGCTCAGTTTGGCACAGCATGTCATCCTGTCCTTGCAGGGTACAGTGTATGTGCAAGGCTCCAAGAAAGGTCCTGAAAAGCTTTTCTCCAGCAGGAGTCATGAAACTGAACAGCAAAATCCTTTGTTGTAACAGCAACGCTGCTGACTGTTCATCCCTCATATCTGCAGCTTTGATTGGCGTCTTTGGCATTGCATAAGCATACATGTACTTGCGGAAGTAATGTGATGCTTAAGCACATAATGTATAGATGAATTGTGATTGTTAAAGTGGCGCAGAGCATGTCATGTATTGCCTGTCTGTAGGTCCACAATTGTCAACATTCACCTGCATGGCATGACTTGAGGCTGCACCTGACTTGTCACAGATGTTTTGCAGAATCCACAAAGAGGAGTTACAGAAGCCTCGCCAGTACGCTGTGATCATCTTCATGTTGGTTGGGGCAATTTTGGCAGCCACAATTGTACACAATAACGTGATGGCTTTCTCACATGCAAGACACCTTAAACCAGCTGCAAACTTGTGGATGTCAGGGAATGATTCGAATTCTGCACATTTGGCACATTACAGGAGACTGATGCTTGTCTAGCAAGAATGTACTTGTCCCTGAAACCTGCCTTATGGTTGCAATCAAGCCTCCTGTAACTATCATGTGCATATGCATATGCATTTTTTCTCAGCTAACCTTTGCAGCATTGTCAGCGTTGTTGTTTTGTAAAACAGCCCCTGAAATGAGTTCATTGTGTTGGCTTGAGAACTTGGTGGGACATATGTTACATGTAGATGTGCAGCAAAACAAAGCATGGCTGCATTATAGTGCTTTTTGGCAACATCAATGCAGGTTGTCAGATCCTGTGTTTGGCCAGCATGGTTGTGACAGTCCTCACAACTTCTGCTGTGAGTCTTTTTGTGCAGACGCAATACACGCAGGACTGTGCAACCCTGGAAGCCAACAACATAAGCATTCACGTCTTGTGCAAATTTGCTCGTAAGCTTGTTTTGATGTTTCGAAGCTTTGTCAGACCAGTACGAGAATAGTGTTTACTCCGTTCAAAGTCATACAACTTGTCGACTGAGAGGACTCTGCCACCCGCAGTACTGTGCAAAGGTGCAGTGCATTCAACCAAACACGACAGGAACTTCAGCCGGATGACAGCTTGCGCAGTTGGCTACAAATTCAGACAGCCCTAACATGCCGTACAGAGCAGATCCGTACATATTATGACTCTACGTCATCAGACAAGATGCGTCAGTCTGGAGCAAGTCACATCCTGTTTCGAGGCATCGACATGCACAAGAAGGCGCAGCTACTGCTCAAGTTGGGCAGCTCAGGTGCAGTTGTGAGACGAAAGTGGCCGGATCAATTTGCGAAATCCGGATCATTTTGTGAATCAATTTGTGTTGCCTTCGCTAGCAACTGCTTCTATTATTCCTCACTCTAGTGCCCGACTTGACCCCTTGACGTTCTGATTGTCATCTCAGAGTCTGGGGGTACACTTCATCTGTCATAGGCTCGGGAAGTTCATACAGGCACACCGTCGTTCAAGCAATGACGCGAATCTGGCGAAAATGAGGCCACGTCCGGTACTGTAGGCAGCCACAACGCAATGCAGCCCCGGGGAGGGCGGGGGGGAGGACCTCCTTTGGACACGGACCTTGAAGAGCGCTTGAGGCAGACCAATGTCAGCGGACCTTGGCAAGCCGGCGTCGCCTTTCCTGGTCAGTTTGGCACAGCCTATGCCGTTCCATACGGTATGGCATCAGCTTTTCAACCCCAGACTCGACCTGGCTATGCCCAAGAGCAATCGCCACGGTCCGGACCAGCTATACAATACAACCAGCCAGGCGGCAGTCAGTACTCTCAGACACCCGGTTTAGGCAGCAGGCCCACTTCAGCCTCACCTTACAGGCCCTCTTTGCAAGGACCACTGTCAGGGCTGAGGCCATCAGCGCCCCCATTTGCAGCATTCTACCCTCTATTTGCTGCAAGCTATCCCGTGCAGTTCATGCCTGCAGCTCAGTGGCGCCCAGTGCCTCAGCAACAGGGTGTAGCACCCCTATTGCAACAAGCACCAGGGCCGAGAGCACTGTTCCCTCCACAAGCAGGTCAGCCTTTTCCACCTCCAAGGCAGCAGGGCAGACAAGGAGGCAGACAGCAGCAAAGAGGCCGACATCAAAGACAGTATGACCCCAATAGAGGCCAAGCACAGGGGCAGTACAGAGACATGTGGCAACAGGTCACACAGGTTTCTTGCCGTGTCTCCCTCTGGTGCATGCAGCTCACACGTCTCCACAGTTCATGGCATGTGCTCTGACTTCACAGATGTGATTGCGTGACACTGACTGTCTGCCCAAGGCTCTGCACAGTGCTTTCCATACCTGTGCATGGTTCAATTAGGCTCCAACAATGGCCAGCAACAGAGCAACAGCAGTGTCATTTATCACCTTAGCTTTCTGTTGCATGCAGGTTGCTCAAGGGCAGACCTGGCAAGGTGGCATGCAGCAGCTGCCAGGGCAGCTGACAGTGGAGGATTTAGTCGCCATGGTCCAAAGGTTACCCCCCGGGGTGTCTGCCCTCCCCACAGTAGCCCAGGGACTGCACGGCCTAGATTCCAGAGCATGTGCAGCCCTGCTGAAGGATTTGTCCAAGAATGGCCTCCCCCATCATGCCCTCACTATCTTTGACTGGCTGCAATCGCTCCCCTCAGAGAATGAGCTGTCCGGCTTGTGTGACGTCTTCACCTACACAACCGGTATGACACAGCTGCTGGCACTATTGCAACCTTCCAAGCATCACAGGCCATGTGCACCATGTGCTTGTGAGCAACCAGTAATCATTCACATTCTTGTCGTAATTGCATTATCTACATCCTTTTGTCCCTCCCATAGACAGATTACTCAGTACCAGCTGCACAGACAATCCTAAACAGAGGTCTGAATGACATGCAGTGATCAGCTTGTGTGGGCAGCGACAGGAGTTGGGCAAGGCATTGACCTTGGTAGCTGACATGCGCGGGCGTGGCATCACACCAAACATACACACCTACACCGCTCTGATCAACACCTGCATTAGGTCTGGGGATTTCACGTTGGCTCTGGACGTCTTCAAGACTCTTGAGGTGCATGCTTCCACAAAGCTGCAGCAAAGCTTGTGTTTTCAAAAGGGTCTATGCAACTCAGGTCACAACAGCCACTGCAGCTTCTTGCAATTGCAGATACAGTTAACAAGGTGCACATGCGCATGCATGAGCTTCTCGCCTGTGGATGAATCAAGCTACGCCCAGCAAGGTGTTGAATGCAGCATAGTTGCCATTTGATTGTCTGCTGGCAATATGCTGACAGCAGGTCCACACAGTGTGCCTCAACTTCTATGTTGCAGCCCATCAGCCCAGTGTCAGAAATTGCTTATGTTGTTACTACAGCATGGCCGCTGGTTGCATCGACATGATGCATGCTGACTGGCGTTTTGCAACACCTGAACCTGCCTCCTGTCAAATGGTGCAGGACGAGGGGTGTCAGCCAAATGTGGTGACATACAATACGCTCATTGATGTGTACGGCAAGATGGGCTGCTGGCAAGAGGCTGTGCAGGTTCTTGATGACATGACTGCAAAGGTGCTATCTCTGCATATGTTTTGCCTGCAATGCTGCTGGATGAACACCCCACAGTCTGATTGCAATCCAGCCAAGGCATGCATGGGCAGCACTCATGCAGCTGTGGCTGCACACATCACTGGTGCAACTCAACATATTGTGGGTGGTCTGCTGAGCTGGTGCATGTCGCTTAAATGCAGATCATCACGCCCTGGTGTGACACTTGGCATCAAGCAAACCTAAACTATTGCTGTGCGCTCACTTCATGCTGTCTCAGCCCTCATTGAATTGGCAATGGCATTGATGATGCGGGGAATCTCCCATGCTCTCACGTCGACATACAGCAGTACCAAAGTCAACAAGCAACAAAGCATGGTCTGCTCGAGCCTTAGGCCTGGCCAGCACCTTCATACACGTGACAACAAACAAGAAAGGGCTGTGTGGTGTGCAGAGGGTGCAGCCAGAGACGCGCACATACAACACAGCTATCATCGCCTGTAACATGTGCAATCAGTCTGCCAAAGCTCTACAGGTGACACCACTCACTGCTGTCACTGCCAATACAAGCTTTGTCAATACGATGCGATGTTGATAGAAGCTGTGAGACAGCTTATGTGATGTTCGTTGGGGCGTGTTGGCTCAAATTTGGATAAGCGAGTTTTCAGGCCTTCATATGAACGTGAACCTGTTTTCAGAATCAGCATAGGATCATGCATTACTAGCTGCCTTGCATACAAACATTCAGCAGTGATGGCCTTTTGCACTGCCCAGGCGGCTTGAGTTGTGCTTCTGCACGGAGTTTGATTTGTTCATTCAACCCAGAAAGTTTGACAATACCAAAATGTACAACATGCGATACATCATACTTACCCTGTAATCGAGCCTTGCATGGAGCAGAGTGGCTGCAAAGAGTGAGTGACATGATGTGCAGGTGTATGAGAGGATGCAGGAGCAGGAGTTGGAGGCAACAGCCACAACCTACACAGCCTTGGTGTCAGCCTATTGCAAGTCTGATGACCTGGATGCTGCTTTGGAGGTGTGCCTCATGCTTTTGTTCTGGCAGGATGCAATGCTGCACACAGCATCTGGGCAAAAGATATCATCTTCCAGCACACTGCAGGACTTCAACGCACTTTATGATCTTTTGGTGTCATGCCTATGGCTCTGCCATGTGCCCATCCACCACTTTGCCCTGCCATTTTCGTCTGAGTCACACAGTGTGATGCACTGTTCTAATCCTGTCCACAACCTGATGTGAGTGATGACTTAGCATGACCACTCAGCATGAGCACCACGACGTGCATGCAGGTGTACAACAACATGGTAGCCAAGCGGCAAGAGCGTAACATCATCACATACAGCAGCCTCATTGCAGCAGCTGACAGGACAGGAAGGTGGGAGGAAGGCCTGACCATATGGGCCCACATGTCAGGGGACCGGTGTCACCCCAACCTGCCTGCCTACAACTCTGCCATCAGCTGTTGCGCTCAAGGTCCGCTGGCATGCTGTGCTGTGCTGTGCTGTGCTGTGCTGTGCTGTGCTGTGCTGTGCTGTGCTGTGCTGTGCTGCGCTATGTTACTGCTTGCCAGCAATGCTGCTGTCTATGCTGATTTGCAGTATGCTTGGCCAGCAATCATTAGCTTGATCATTAATGCTCCAGTCAGCAGGGTTTGACTTGTGACTTTGTGAACATAATGCGCAGCAAGTCTTGCTGTGTTTGTGCTGGCGGGCGCGAAGCATCAAAAGCATTGCGCCTCAACACCAAGTCAGTGGCTCGGGCCAAAAAGCTCCTCCGCAATGACATATTCAACGTTGCCCCGACAAACTCACTGACTTTGTTGGTATGGTTTCTCTGGACACCCAGTTGTGGCATGTCTCTCAGGCCAGAAGTGGCAGCAAGCAAGGGACATCTTTGAGCAGATGAAAGCTGCTAGGTTCAAACCCGACTTGTCCACCTACACCGCGTTGCTGGCAGCATACCACCCAGCCAATAAATGGCGCCAAGCCTTGCAGGTGACCTCTTGTCTCCATGCCTGCTCAGGGTCTCGGTGCTCGGTACTCTGTGCTGTGCTGAGTGCTGGCAAGTGTGCTTTGCTGAAATGTGCCAGCCCCTGTGGGCTGTGCTGCGCTGTGCTGTGCTGGGCTGGGCTGGGCTGGGCTGGGCTGTGCTGGCTCTGCTGCATCAATTTGCTCTTGGCTGTGCTGCGCTACATCATGCTGTGCCGTGCTGTGGCCTGACTCCAGCGTGAAGTCTTGTTACCCATTTCTTGCAGAAGCATTAAATGCAGTTTCTACGTCAGCTAGATATGTCTCTGCATCAGTCTCTCCATTACTTACTGTAGCATAACAGTTGCTAGAATGAATGTATTTGAAAGGTCAGAGCTCTTCCAATTCCAATACTCCTGGCCATCATGTCATGCATGCTAATGCTGCAGGCGTTAGAGCAGATGCAAGCAGCTAGCATTCGGCCAGATACAGCAGCATATGCAGCTGTGATTGATCTGCTCTGGTGTTCTGGCATTGTTGGAGCACAGCAAAGGGCTCAGCAGCTGTTCCAGCTGGCGTGCCGCCAGTCTGTCAGGGGCATGGAAGCTGTACATGCAGCTGCTCAAGATGACTCAGATACCCTTGAGGTGACTCAGCTTGCCTCAGCTGTGTAGCACAGCTGCCAACAAGCTGTGAAGCAAGCAGCAATGCATGGTGGCTGCTGCTTCATGGCTCGACTGTTGTGCAATCAACATGTAGCATGGGCAGTGTGGCATGACACACCTTTTGGATTTCTGTTGCAGCTCACTGCAATTCCATCCTTCTGCCTAGCTGATGAGCTGATCTCTGTGCTCCGCACTGCATCTGCAGCTACGGCGTATGTTGTCCGTGACACAGATATTATGGCAGTCTTGTGAGGTTGTCCGGTGCAATCAGGCTGGCTCCAGCTGTTGCTTGCATGGTTCAAGCACACTGGTCCTGGTGCCAGCCTATTTTGACAAGGCAGAACGTGGCAGCAGCAGGGCAGCAAATGATGTTCTTACAAAGGCAATGTGCTAAATGCATCAACTTAGACACCACAACAGGGAATTTGTCCAAAAAAGCAAGGGTGAGCTGTTCAATGCAGGTTTGCATTGCAGCACCAGTCCCTACCATTGCAGCACTAGCGCTGCACAAATGGCTGCAAGACCTGCGTCATGCTGTACAAACCAACGGGCCAGGCAGCTTGCGTCAGCGCATTGTACTGGTCATTGGTAGTTGGACACACTCAACCCCTGCTCAGACCCCCAGCAAGGTTGAGGTAGCCCCCCAAGTGTCACCAGAAGAAGAGCAGTCTGGAGCTTCTCAGGCAGCTTCTCAACAGGAGGCATTGCCCTCCAGTGGGGCTGGTCCAAGCAGCCCAAGCCCTGGACGCAGGGCTGGACGCAGCAGGAGCCCCTCACGAGGGCAGAAACGAATGGCTTCGGCCTTGCCTGCTGTGGCAGCTAAACTGTTTGGGGCCATAGACAGTGCATCAGCCAATCAGGCTGCTGTGCTAGACATGGTCAGAGGATTTGGCTTGCCTTTCAGGTGAGTGTGCACAAGCTGTCCACCTGACTGACCCATGCTGCTCTGTGACTTGCATGCTATTGTGCTTGCTGTTTCAGCTGAACTGCAGACTACGACGCACTCTGCCCTGCCATGCAATGTGTGGGCACATGTGCACAGGAAGAAACAGACCGCTGGAAAGCTGCAACGTGTTGCAATGTTATGGCTGATCCTCCTAGTGCAGTGTAGTTTGTAGAACAGGGGGCCCGATCTAGGCAGCCAGCTATCCCTTCAGTCTGCTGTGTTATTCCCTGACCTTTAAAAACCTGCGCTGCCGTGCAGCAAAAGCGACGACACAGACAGGTTTGCCCTGTCAGCGCCTGCAGAGGACATAGCTCAATGGCTGCAAGCGCCTGAGTTTGAGACCATCATGTCCAGCTTTGCCCAGCCCCTGACTAGCCCTCTATCAGGTCTGCCGCCCACTGCTCTCTGCCCATCCTTCCTGCTGCCTCTTGCCTTTCACCGTTCTGCCCATCCTTCCTATTCCCTCATGCCTTTCGTTTTCCCCCAGTAGTTTTGGGCTCCAGCTGATCACCCTTCAACTGAGGCTGCCTCCCACTGCCCTCTGCCAATGAGTGCTTGCTTCACCTGCCCATCCCAATTGCCCTCTGCAGCTCCTTGAGCTCTTCTCAGTCTCAAAACATCTTTTTGAATCCAAAAACGTCATTCCACTAGAAATGTAGACTCAGAAATGAACGCCATTGTCAGCTTTGCTGAGCTCTTGTACCAGTCAAGCCTCCCACTGCCTTTGCCCACCACTGCTTGTCCTGCCTGCCTTTCCACCCTATCCCATTGACCTATGCCAGTCAGCCTCCTCACTCCACAGCTCACCTTGCATCAGACACTGTCCCAGCTCCTCTCATGCCCCTACATATAGGAGCTCTTGCCTTTCTGCCGAATGCCTGCCTTTCACCTCCTGCCCCTTGCTTGCCTATTAAAGGCCAGTATCACTGCCTGCAGGCCGGAGCCTGGCTCGCAGCCCCATGCAAGCCAACCTGAGCTTCCTGCAAGCTGAGGAGCGCACAGCTGCCAACTGCAGCGCAGCCTGGACCTCACTGCGTACCTTTGAGTCCTATTTCCCCAATGTCAAAGTCGGTGCCCAGCTGAACCAGCAGTACCTGAGCAGCAGACCTCAGTGCCTGACCACTGCTAAGCAGCTTGCTGACAGCCTGGGCTTGTCTGAAGCCTTGGCGTTTGATGCAGTTCTGATGCTGGACAGACTGCTGCACCACCGCAGTGACCTCTTCAACCAGGTATGTTGCCATACATGCTAACATCCGCCAAGATACGGTCAAATTTCCCATCATTTGCATCACCAAAATGATTTGCGCTCACTCATTTGGCGTTTAAAGCGTGTCTGACAGGCAAGGTCTAGTACAGTGTGCTGACAGTCAGCACTGACTGTGCTGCAAGCAGTGGCTGACTGTGCTGACAGCTGACTGTGCTGAAAGCAAGTGCTGACTCTGCTGAATATGAGTAAGCAGTGGTCAGCATCAAGGCTGCTCCAGGCCTTGACCTCTGCATTCAACAATAGCATGCTATCGCTTTGTCATGCTTATATCAGCATGCGGTCATGACGTCTTGAAGTACATCTTACAACAACAGCACATCTCTGCACATGCCACAGGCATTGACATCGCAATCATTCCTGGTGTACCATTCAGGGATGTGGTGTTCAATCCTCCTTTGAATGAGGACAAGAGTGTGTTTGACAATGATCCCATGTTTGTTGTGCTGGGTGCAGGAAACAGTTTCTGAGATGGTCGGAGCAAGTCTGGTGTTGGCCACAAGGTGTGGGTTGGACCAACCCCAGCCTGTTCTGGATTCTGAAGCCCTAGCAGCCCTAGTCAATGTACCAACAGGCAGGTTCTGCCATCAGCATC
>JAABUW010004117.1_pt1 | contig 19985 bp, 2 predicted proteins | sample 5560081 | NCBI WGS metagenome assembly JAABUW01 (sample SAMN10711882, study PRJNA513363) | rock metagenome | isolation source: Antarctica rocks | place: Antarctica: Victoria Land, Knobhead sud
ACTATTAAAAACATTAAATAATTAATATTAAGATATAATTTGTATCTATAAGATCTATAGAGTCTATAGATGCAAATAATGCAATTTATTAATAATTTGCACCTATAGACTCTATAGATCTTATAGATGCAATTTATTAATAAAATGCATTATTTGCATCTATAGACTCTATAGATCCTATAGATGCGATTTAATTATTTTCTTCGTAAAAAGTAGTAATGCATTACTATAATACATTATCTTATTATAATTAAATAATTAAATATTATTAAATATATATTGACTATATATTAACTATTAATAATTATAATATAATTATTTAAATAGTCTTGGCGATTCGGGTCGGTTTTTTGGGTCGGATTTCGATTTTAACTCTAGAAATCGACTCGATCCAACTCGATTTTCGATTCCAACTTTAGAAATCGACTCGCCAAGATTTTCGAGTCGAGTTGACTCGAATCGTTAAGATTCGAGTCGATTAATCGACTCGAACTCGATTAATCGACCCGATGCGATCAGTCTAAGATTAAATTTATAGAATATTGTCTACTATCGCAGCAATATTAGCAATTATCTTTGTCTTTATTGCAACAAATCAAAGAATATTAAGACAATCGAGATTATCAATTAGAAAATTTATTGTTGTTGCGTTAATATTCGCAGTATTTAGCTTTATCTTCTAATCAAAAGCTTCTAACTAATCAAACAAAAACGCGCTCTTATATCTACTTTATTATATATGCAGAAAACGTCTATATAGACAATAACAAAATATACTATATTGCGTCTGCAGATATTAAATACACTACTATAGATACACAATTTAATAAAATAGTATTAGTCTTTTACAATTAGATATCTTTAGAAAAGAATTTTAACAATATCTATATTGTATATTATAGTATACTATCTTATTTGTGCAATATTTGTTAAGTCAACTATTTAGAAAACTATTACAAATCGATAATTATATATTTAATTACTATTAAATAGATATTTGATACGAAAACGCACTGAAAAGAGAATACTAATAATAGGAATTATAATTGTATTGCTAGCTAGAAAGAGGAAAGTCCTCTATCTAAATACTACTATATCAAGAAATATCTTGCCAAGCAAGAAAGAAATATTCTGTCTAGAAAAAAAATACAATAATTGTAATATTTCTCTCTAATCTCTCTACTATACTATTGTTCTTAATAGCAACAAATGCGAAAAGAATAGACGCAAAGCAAACAGAATTTTTGTTATAGAAAAGATAAACAAAAATTTTGTTGTCGAAAAACAAATAAGAAAAGCATTTTTGTTGTAAAAAAAATAATAGAGCGATCGAAATATTAATAAAAAAGATTATTTATAATATTGATATAAAAATAGAATTAAATTAAAGCAAGATCGAAAAATTTGTAATAATATATTTTTTTGATAGAATTTCTGAAACAATTAGAGCAAGATTAGAAGATTCGAGATAATATATTTCTACAAAAAAGATTGCTTGTAGTATTAACAAACAAACAAAAAAAAAAAAAAAAAATTCTAAAAAAATTAGAACAAAATTGAAAAATTCGAGATAATACATTTCTTTTAGAAAAGATTATCTATAGTATTAATATAAATTTTTGAAACAATTAGAGCAAGATCGAAAAATCTATAATAATATATTTTTTTGTTAGAATTTCAAATTAAGAAAAGATTTTGCTTACAATTTTTTCGATAATATATAATTTTACTATAAGAAAATTTTTATATTTTGTTTTATATTAATAGATTATAATATACAACAATTAGTCTACAAATATAATAATATTTAGATTTTTTATCTTTATTAAATTGATAAAAATTAATAACAAATAGTAGTAAATAAGTGCTAATACTAATATATCTACAAAATTCTTAATTGTATTCTATAATTTTTTTGTATTTTTTATATTTTTTTTAAAAAATTTAACAATAATATTTATCTTAATTAGTAGTTATATATAAAACAAATTCTTGTATATATTATTATAGTTTTTTATTAAAATTATAATTATACAATTTGTTTTTAAAACTAAAAGTGTTAAAATTAAAATATTTTTTTTAAAAAATATCGAAATATTGAACTCGATTAAAACAATTTTCTTTTTAATTTTTTTAATTTTTTTAATTTTTTTAATATTTTTTCTCTTTAGATTGCAATTTTTGTGTTTATTATTTTTTGTTTTATTTTTTGTTACTTTTTTGACTTTTGTTTTTTCTTTTATTGTTTTTTTGTTAAACTTGTTTTTAAAAGATATATTATTTTTTTTGTTATTATTAGATTTTTGTTTTAAGACAAAATCTTTAAAAAAAATTGCTAATTTTGTAGATTTATTAATAGTAATTCTAATTTTTTTTTAACAAAAATACTATATTTATCTTTAATATATTAAAGATTATTAATAAGCTAGATATTTTTATATATTATAATATAATAATTTTTTTAAATTAATAGATTTGTAAGCACAATTAAATTTTTGTTATTTAATATATTATTTTTTATTATTTTTTTATTAATAAATATCTTTTGTTAATATAGTTTTTATATAGTAGCTTTAATATTACAAATTTTGTAAAACTATTAATTAAATAGAATTGCGCAATTCTTTAAAGAATATTTAATAAAAAAATTATCAAAATTAAATTAAATTAATATTAATATATTATAAAAAAAAGAGTACAATTTATTGTTAATTAATATATTTGATATTGCAAGATCGAAGTTAGCAAAATTTTTGCAATTAAAATTTTTGAAATCGAAATCTAAAATTGTAAAATTAAATTCTAATAATATAATATAAATATAAAAAAAAAAAAAGTATTAAAAATTGCAATTGTAAGATTGTAAATTCTTTTAAATATTAATACTAAATTGCTAGTAATTTTAATAAATAAAATATTTTTAATAAATATACTAAAAAGAGCGTATATTATTAGCAATTTTAATAGACAAATTTCTATTACTACTATATTGTAATATATAAGAAAAAATAAAATTGTAATTAATTTAAAGTTGTTGTATTTATTAAACTATTTAAAAATATTAATAGCAAGTATTTCTTTTACAAATAAATAAAAATTCTTGTTTATTTTTAATATTTTACAAGTTTTTAATTTTGTATTATATATATATATAATTAGTTAATAAAGTAGAGAATTTTAAAATACTAGTTTTTTTAAATTTTTTAAAATAACTTTGTATTTTTTAAATAATACAATTGTATTTATTTTTAACAAAATAATAAGTTTTTGTTTAAGAGATTTTATTTTTATTTTTCTAAAATATATTTAAAATAACAATTAAGCAAAATCTTTAAAATTGTTATTTTAATTAAAAATCTTAAATAAATTTAAATTTTAAAAATAAAAATATCTTAAATATCTTCTCTATATCTTAAAAACAAAATATTTAAAATTAGTAAATTTGTTTCGATAATAGTACAAAAATATACTAAGAAAAAAATACTAATAATAGAAATTATAATTGTATTGCTAACTATTTAAGAGAAAAACTTCTATTTTCTTTCTATAAAACTATTTTCTATTAGAAAATTGCTATAGTAGAAATTGTTATAGTAGAAAACTATTTGCTCGAAAGAGTTTTAAAAAAGAAAAGAATATATATTAGATATAATTATAACATTTTTTTTTGTTTTTTTTTAAACTATTGTTTTTGATAACAATTGTATAAAAGTTAACAATTAAAACAAAAGTAATATATTGTATTTTCGAAATATTTTTTGAAAATAATAGATAAGAATCTAATAATATGTTTAAAAAAAAATTCGACAACTAAAGTAAAAGTAATATATTGTATTTTTGTTAATTAATCGAAAATATTTTTTAAAAATTTGATAATATATTTAAAAAAAAATTCGACAATTAGAGCAAAAATAGTATATTATAAAAGAAAAAGAATTATTGTAGTATTAAAATTTAATAAAATTTTTAAAACAATTAAAACAAGATTAAAAGATTTAAAGTAATATGTTTTAACAAGAAAAAAATTATTGTATTGTCGAAATTTAACAAAATTCTTAAAACAATTAAAGTAAAAGAAAAAGTTATTTGTTTATAACTTTCTTAATAATATAAAATTTTATTATAAGAAAAGTTTTATATTTTGTCTTGTATTAATAAGTTGTAATATACAATAATCAATTTGCAAATATAGTAAAATTCGAATTTTTTATTTTTGTTAAATTAATAAAAGTTAATAGCAAATAGTAATAAATAAGCGCTAATATTAATATATCTACAAAGTTCTTAATTGCATTTTATAATTTCTTTGTATTTTTTGTTTTTTTTTTGAAAAATTCGACAATAATATTTATTTTAATTAGTAATTATATATAAAGCAAATTCTTATATATATTAATATAGCTATTTATTAAAATTACAATTATACAATTCGTTTTTAAAACTAAAAGTATTAAAATCGAAATATTTTTTTTAAAAAATATTAAAATATCGAACTTAACTAAAACAATTTTTTTTTAATTTTTTTAATTTTTTTAATATCTTTTTTCTCTAAATTGCAATTTTTGCGTTTATTGTTTATTGTTTTATTTTTTGTTGCTTTTTTAACTTTTGCTTTTTTTTTGCTACTTTTTTGTCAAACTTGTTTTCAAAAAATATATTATTTTTTTTATTATTATTAGATTCTTGTTTTAAGATAAGATTTTTTAAAAAAACTATTAACTTTGTAGATTTATTAACAACAATTTTATTTCTTTTTTTAATAAAAATATTGTATTTATTTCTAACGCGTTAAAGATTATTAATAAGTTAAATATTTTTGTATATTATAATATAATAATTTTTCTAAATTAATAAATTTGTAAATACAATTAAATTTCTATTATTTAATATATTAATTTTTATTGTCTTTTTATTAATAAATATCTTTTGTTAATATAGTTTTTGTGTAGCAACTTTAATATTACAAATTTTGTAAAGTTATTAATTAAATAGAATTGCGCAACTCTTCGAAAAATATTTAATAAAAAAGTTATTAAAATTAAGTTTAGTCGATTTCGATATATTATAAAAAAAAAAGCACAATTTGTTGTTAATTAATATATTTAATATTGCAAAATCGAAGTTAGCAAATTTTTTGCAATTGAAGTCTTCGAAATTAAAATCTAAAATTGTAAAATTAAATTCTAATAATATAATACAAATATAGAAAAAAGATAAAAAAGTATTAAAAATTGCAATTATAAAATTGTAAATTCTTTCAAATATCGATACTAAGTTGCTAGTAATTTTAATAAATAAAATACTTTTAACAAATATACTAAAAAGAACGCGTATTATTAACAATTTTAATAGACAAATTTCTATTACTATTATATTATAGTATATAAGAAAAAATAGAATTGCAATTTAATTTAAAGTTGTTATATTTATTAAATTGCTTAAAAATATTAATAACAAGTGCTTCTTTTACAAATAAATAAGAGTTTTTATTTATATTTGATATTTTACAAGCTCTTAGTTTTGTATTATATATATATATAATTAGTCGACAAAGTAAAGAATTTTAAAATACTAATTTTGTTAAAACTTTTAAAACAATTTTGTATTTTTCGAATAATATAATTGTATTTATTTTTAGCAAAATAATAAATTCTTGTTTAAAAAATTTTATTTTAATTTTTTTAAAATATATTTGCAATAGCAATTGAGCAAAATCTTTAAAATTGTTATTTTAATCAAAAATCTCGAATAAACTTAAATTCTAAAAATAAAGATATATCGAGTATTCTTTTTATATTTTAGAAACAAGATATTTAAAATTAGTAAATTTGTTTCAATAATCAATTATTGACGAATTCGAAATAATAATTTCGATTTTTAAATAAATTACTAGAAAGAGTAGAAGTTTCGCGATTGTTACTATATTATAAATAGACAATATTAACAATGCAAAAGTTAACTTTTTTCGATTGTTTTTATATATTCTAAGCAATTTTTTCAAAATCTTAATTTTACTTTTTAAATATTTGTTTTGTTTTATTAAGTTAAAAATGTATTAATAATTGTTTATAATTGTTTTTAAATAGCAATTCTCAATAATTGTACAATTTTGTCGAATAAACTTCTTTTTTATTAATAACAATAATTCGAATCTATATTTGTTAAGAATTAAAATAATAATTAATTTCTTTTTTAAATATAAAATTAGATTCGAAAAATTTAAAATTTGTAAAATTATTTCTTCTATTGTTTTAACAAAGATTTCTTAAAATTTGTCGAATTGTTAATAGATTATATTAAATAATTTGTTTTCTAACAACTTTTTGTTGTAGTAAAATAGATAGCAAATTACAATAGCTTTTATTAATATAATATTCTATTTTTGAAAAACTTTTAATACTATTTCTAGTCTTATAGCAAATATAGTAGCTTTAATAGTTATTAAATTTTGCAAATTGTCTTTTAAATCTAAATTTAAAATTATACAATTTCGAAGCTTTGTTGCGTAAATTGTCTTAATATAGATTAGAATATACTTGTTGTATAATATTAATTTATAAAAATATTTTTTAAGTTTGTTTATTTGTTTTTTCTTTTCTATTGTTGTAATTTGCTCTATAAGTTGTCGAATTTGCGCTTTTTTTTTAATAAATAATATAATGCTATATCAAATATCGCAAAAGATATTTTTTTAATAATTTTGTTAAAAAAAATATTATAATAGAAAGAAAATATAATAATAAAAGAAATAAATCGAATATTTTTAACGCTAGTTTTGTAAACAAACAAATATATATTTAATTTAGTCAATTTATTGTTTTGACTTAGATATACTTTTTAAATTCTTTTATTTTAATATTTTTTAATAGATTGTGCATTATAGATATCGAGATAATTGTTAATAAGATTCTATACTTCGATTAAATTTGTTTTATTATATTATATATTATAAATAGAATTTTAGCTCTTTTACTTAATAAAATATTAAACTATTTTCTTTTTATAAGTATTGCGTTTTTGTAATATTATATATTTATTTAGTAATTGCTAAATCTTATAATTGTTATTTGTATTTTTATCTTTTTTTATTAAAGATATATTTATATTAATTTTTTTTATATATAAATTGCTTTTCTTTAAAACAAACTTTAATATAATAATAGAAATAATTAAATATATTTTTTAGTTTAAAAATAACTTTAATTTAAAAATAAAATAATTATATATTTTTAAAATCTTAAATAATTTTGCTTTTTAATTAAAAAGTTTAAAATTTTTTAGTTTCGAAATTTTGTATTTTAAATATAATTTTAGAAAATTTTTATTTTTCTTTCTTAAAACAAGTAGTTAATAATAACTATTATAACGCAATTTTATTTTTGCGCTTGCAAAAGCTATTAATGTTGCAATTTTGTTTTAATTTTTTTTTTGCTTAATAGTATAATTAGTATTTTGTTAATAAAAATTAATTATAAATAATTTTTTACAAAAAACTTTTTTATAAATAAGTTTATTTAAAGATTTTTTTGTTAAGATATTCTTAAAATTGTTAAAAATATTTCGAAGTTTAATTGCAAAACGTTTTTAGTTTGTTTCGAAATTTAAAATAAAATAATATTGCAAAACTATTTCTATAATTTAATTAAATTGTTTTAATTAATTGTTAAATTGTAAATAATAAATATTAAATTAAATTAAATTAATTTTTAAGAAATAAAATATTGCTTTTTATAGATTAAACAAAAATTTATTGTTTTTATTAAAAATAATATTTAAAGATAGATTTTAATTTACAAAAGTATCGATAAGTTTAATTGTTTATTTCTTAATTAAAAAAGTTGTTTTTTTAACTATTATTGTAATCTATTTAAAGAATTTATTTGTTATTAATATTAAAAAATTGTATTTATTTAATAGCTTAAAAAGTACAAAAATAAAATCGATAATAATAGTATAGAATATCTTCGACTTTGTAATAATAGACTTTAGTTGTTTGTATAAATAATATTTAATTATATTATTAAATTAATACAATAGATAATATTTTAGATATCTTTTCAATTGTTTAATTAAATTTCTTATATAATAATTAACTATAATTCTATTATAGATATATAAGAATTCTTTGTGTATCTATATATTATACAATAGTTTAAAGATTTTTGTTTTTATAGTTTTAAAAATATATAATTTTAACTGTTTGTTTTTTTTGTTTTAAAAATAAATAAATTTTTCTTTTAATATAAATCAAATATTTTTTATTTTAGTTTTTTCTAATTTAATTAATTTTTTTAATACTATTAATTTTTTTAATATTATTAACTCTTTTAAAGTAACAATTTTTTTAAAATTCTTTAATATTGTTAAAGTTGTTAAAATTACAATAGTAGATTTTTGTTTTATTATTTTTAACTTTGTTAATTTTTTTGTTATATTTATTATATTAAATATCGAAATTATAATTTAAGTTTTTGTTAAAACTAAAATTTTTGTCAAAATAATAATAGCAAATTTTTGTTTTTTCGAAATTTATTCTAAATTAACAAAATAGTTTTAAATCTTTTATTAATTATTACAATTTTTTTTGTATTAAGTAAAAAATATTTTGTAAATTTTAAATTATTTTTTATTAATTTTGTAAATTTTTGTTAGTTTTTTCTTAAAAATTAAAGTTATTTTAATTAAAATTATATAATAAGCAACAATTTTGTTAAAAATTCTTTTATTTTTAAAATTATTTTCGAAATAATTTTTTTTAAACAATTTAAAAAAAGCGTTTAGAACAATATTGAATTTTTCTATCTTTTAGTATATATTAAGCAAGAACTAAAAAATATATTAAAAAATATAAATAAAATACAAATTTATTGTTACGCTGCTATCTAGACGACTAGAGTATCAGAGTAGATTAATACTATTGAAGAGATCTGTAGATATCTTCAGACAATGCAAGCAATTATTTAATAACAAGAGTTTGCAGCTTTGTATCAATAATAGAGAGTAACTTGATAGATAAGTTGAATACAATCTATAAAAAAGTTGTATTCTAAGAAGATCTATATATTAAAGAAGATTTTTCTTGTTTGTTATATTTGTTTGTCGAGTATATCGAGTATTGTTATATTTATCTTACTTGCTTGTCGAGTATATCGAACATAATATTTGTGTTGTTTGCTTGTTAAATATATCAAGTATGCAGATAATTGTACTCTGTGCTACAGAATATTCTGTAGATTATATATCAGCTGTAACAAACTAGAGTTGTAATATTATTCTCTTTTTTTAAAATTTTTTGTTTCGAAAATATTTGTAATATTTTTTTGCAAAATTAATAATTGCAATTTCTTATACTGTAAAAAGAATTTGTTAAAATCTCTTAATTCTACTGTTATTGTTATATATTTTTGTAAACACTGTTTGTCTGAAAATAAAATCTGCACTTTTAATAAAATATCAAAAAAATATATTGTTTGCGTAAAATTCGACAAGTTATATAATTTGACAATTTCTTCTTTCAAATTTTGTCGAATTTATAAGAAAAGACTTTGTGTTAGAGACGCAATACAAAAAGCAGAAACAAAACTGTATTGTTTGCAAAATCAACTGCGTCGATTGAAAAACAAAAAGAAAAAAATAGTTTTTTCTGAGTAAAATATTATAAATATTTTGAAAAGCAAAAAGAAGTTGTTTGTTGCAAATTCGAATCTTCTTTTTGACGTATCTGCGGAGACTTTTTAATTCTCGGAAATCTTTAATTAATTTTTTTTTGCTGCTAACTCTTTGAATCTTAGTAATTCTGACAATATTGCTGCTGATAAAACTGCTAAATAAGTTTATTGCAATTGTCGAGATTTTTGATAGATTTTTATATATTTTCTGAAATAGAATATCTTTTTTACTTAACAAGATACTGCTGATTTTGCTGTTTCAGAATTCTCTCAATTTTAAATCGATTTTTTTTCTGTAGTTTATAATAAAATATTTTCTGTATAGATGTACTTGAATCGGCTGATTTCAACAATAATATATAAAATACTGAAAATATTTTAATGTTCTTGAGTAAATCAAGTTTGTAGTTGATTAATTTTTTAATTTTTTTAACAAAAAACAATCCGATTTTAATATAATTTAATTTCTTGCTTGACTTTCTTGTCTTGAAATTTTTTGTAAAAAAATATATTTTATCTCTCTTTTTCAGCTGAGATATTGTTTTTCGTTTTTTATTTTGATATTTGACCGACTTTTCTTGTATTCTCGAGATATTGTTGTATATTTTTTTCAGTATTGCTATTTTTTCGATAGCTGACTGTGCAGACAGATATATATGCTTTTTCTTGAAAAAATTCGATTTCTTGCTATAATTAACAAAAAATAAAATTATTTTAGTAGTATCCGAAATCTTTGTATTAAATATCAGTTATACTATAGATAGAAATAATATTCAGTTGCTATAAATATTGTTAATATAGTATTTCAGATATTGTTTAAAACTCTGATTTGTTTTTTTTGTCTGACTATTTGTAATCGAATAATAGACAGTAGATATTCGAAGTCTTGTATCTAATATTAAAAGAAACGTTTTTCAATAGTTAGATATAAAAAGCTTGTTTCTGTTACTGATTAGTTCTTTAAATATACTGTAATATTATATAAGTCGGTTTAATACAATATATTTCAGTTGTTCTGCAATAAACTTTTCTTTGCATGCGATAATATATAAGTACTTGATAAATCTATTAACTATTATTAGTATCGAATTATATCTGTCTTCAGTTGCTGAATCTGTCGATTTCAGCAACTTGATAATAAAATCTATCGTAATTTTATTCTATAGCAATTCAGATAGTTTTTGATATTGAATTTTGTTATAGCTTGTGTACGTACTATATTTGTTCTGCTAACAGCTAAAATATTGTTTAATATATATCTCGACAGTTTGTTTTATCTGTAAAAACTGACAATACTAATATAAAAACTGAAAAATTTTTGTTATTTCCGAATACTTTTGCAGTAGTCTGTTATAGTACTCTTTTATATATTTGTCAATCTTATCGATAGATATCTGAAGTTTTTCTTTCTGTATTAAAAACTCTTCTGTATTGTTTCGAAATATCTGTAGTATAGTATTTAGTTTGTATTTGTTTGCTGATAGTAATTTGTTCTTATTGATTTTTAATATACTGTAATTAAACAATTTCTTTATTTCTATATAATTATTTCTTCTGCTAAATATATCTGCTCTGTTATTATCTTTGTCTGAAATATACTGTATTCTGAACTTATACTGTTTAAGTCTTTCCGACTATTGTATTTGCTTTCTGTTAAACTGCTTTGTAGTAGTAAAATATACAAGATTTTTGTAATCTGTAAAAATTGTAAATTTTGATAATTTTTCTATATATACTCTCTATAATTTCAAAAAAACTACTATAGCAAGTAGTTTTTTATTGTAGATATTATAGTTCTGTTCGACTGACAAAAATTTTCTCGAAAAATATATTACTAAATATTATATATTTTTATATTTCTGACTAAAATATGTATTAATAGCTAGATTTAATATATCGATTTCAATTCTGTTTAATAACTATAGATTGTATATTTTTAATACTGATTTTTTCAAATATTCTAGTTTAAGATTCTGAAATAATTTCTTTTCTGCGGATTTCTATATTTATAATATATTTTTTTTGTAAGATTTGTCAGTAATATTGTGTTTGCTGAGTAGTTCTTAATAAACTTCTTGTTGTAGTTTATAAAATCTAGAAAAAATTGTATTTTTTTAATATTTGTTGATAATTTTTATTCTCTGACTGTTTGTAGTTTCTCGAAATTTATATATATTTTGTATTGTTTAACAACAAATTTAAAAAAAATTAATTTTCTTTTAATAGAATTTGTATTTCTCTGACTTGAGATATAAGTTTCTTATATTCAGATATTTCAATATTTTGAAAATATAACTAATATACTTTTTTAAGATTTTTGAGTAAATTATAATATTGTTCAAGTATACTATAACAAATCAATTCAGATATTGTTGTAGTATATTATTAATTATTTTTTAATATATTGTCGGAACGTTTGTAAGTCCGAATAGTATTACTGTATATTTGTATAATTTATATTGTATACAGAAAACTGTTTTTTACTCTTTTTTTGTTTTTATTCTAATCTAGTTATATATTTCTTGTAAATTCAGTTTAATAAAGTATTTTGTTTTAAATAGTCGATTCTGAAGCTCGCTGATATTGAATAGTAAATATCGATTCTTAATTGTAATATTGTTTAGCTTCCGATAATCGATATATAAATAAAAAATTCTATTTTTTTTTAATACAAAGAGAATCGAGTATTCTGTCTGTAATTAAAATTTTCTAATAAATTTTTTTTTTGTTTTCTGTCAGATATTCGCGAAGTACTTCGAGTTTCTTCTCGAATAAAATATATATAAATTCAAATATAAACTGCTTGTCTGATTTAAGTCTAATTTTGTAATTTTACAATTAATATTTAGAGAGAGCTTTTGTTGTTTTCTCTTTTTAAAACAAATATTTTTAACTGTTGTATATTTGTAGTATATATTTTAGCAATTTCTTTGCTGTATCAGATAGTTCAAGACTTTCAGAAAATTTGTAATTTTATTTATTTATTCTAATTTTGTAATTTAACTGATTTCTGCCAGTATCTATCGAGTCGGACTCTGTTTAATTGTTTTTTTGCAAAAATATAAATTTGCTACTTGCAGTCGATTTTCGACTCAATCTTTTATCTACTATCGAATACTGTTAATATATAGATTAAATATAAATTATATAATTATATCGCGCAAATCTGAATATTTGTATATTTCAGTCGACTTCTGAATTGTACTGTTTCAATCAAAATATTTCTAGAACAATATTATAAATAACTATTCTTACTATATTAAAGATTAGTTTTTTGTAGTATTGCTGAATAGTTATTAGTAGTAATTTTGTTTCTCTATTTATTTTTCTATTTCTGTCGAATAATAAGTTTCTATCTACAATTACTAGATTGTATACGTCAGACTTTTTCTGAGTAGAGTATTTTTTTCTTTTAACAAGAGTTCTGACTATAAAATTATCTGTTGTATCAGAATCGACTATTGCAATAAGTTGACAGCTATTAATCTTAACTGATATAATAAAATATTGTGCGTGTACTGTTAAATTTAGTTGCTGCTGTTAAACTAACATATTGTATTTCTCTGATATATTTTTTATCAAAAAATTTGAACTTTTTTCTGTTTTTGTATTGCAATTTCTGTTTCAAATATCTGTCTGCGCTGAGCTTTCTTCTGCTGCTGTTTAAAAATAGATAGTTTTCTAAAAAATTATTCAGATTCTTCTTTGTCTTCTAGATAAGTTCAGTATAAATTGTTATAATATTCTGTTTAACTGAATATTATATATTTTTTTGCTTTCTCTATCTTTTCTCGGAATAGACTTATACTGTTCAGTTGTTGTTTAATTTTATCGGAAATATCTTTTTTTATAGTAATATTGTTTTCTAGCGCTTTCTCGCATTTATTTACAATTTGATTTATCTCTCTTTCTCTTAATAAACTAGTTAAAATATCAAGATAGTTTGTAATATTGTCTAGATATTTGTAAAAAAAATTTCAACTATATTTGTTGTCTGAGTCTGTTGCTGAATAAAGATATAGCGTTTCTGATTGTTGTATTTTTATAGTTTTATTAAGTATTTAATTAATTTTCTATATAGATACAGATATTTTATCTGATAATATTCTATTTAGAATTTTCTATAACTAATCTGAATTTTCTATTAAATAGTAATTGTTGTCCGATTCAGTCTCGGAAATATCTATTTCTGTATCAATTTGTTTTCTGATATTGTTCTGACTATCGGATATCTCTTTTAATATAGTATTAATTTGCCGACAATCTATTAAGTTCTGTAATCGACAATCTTTTGCGAAGTAGTCCGATTTGCTATATAAATAGCACGTTTTCTGAAATTTGTTATCTTGCTTTTTTCTAGAATTCTTCTCTTTATATTGCTGAGTAAAATTCAGTTTTATAGATACAGATCTACAATAATCGGAATTACTGTATTTCTGATTAGAACAAAATTTTTTCTGCTGATATTCGATTATTAATTCAAAAAAGATTTTTGCTTTTTTTTAAAATTAATTGTATCTTTTTTCTATAGCTTTTTTATACAGTTTGTTGTCGAAATCGATAACTACTTCGATAAGATTAAATATGTCGCTGATAGATCTTTTATTATATATAATTTTGTTTTTTAAATTGTTCTTGAAATCTTGTCGAAATATTGTTATAAATACAATATTGTTTTATTCGATTAGATTAATATATTTCTGAAATCTAGCAATATAGTTTGTTGCAGAGATTTGTTAAATTAAATACTGAATTACTTTTTTTGCAATTTGTTTTTTGTTAAATATTTCAAAGATTTTTTAAAGCTCTTTTTTGAAGTTATCGAAGTTCGTAAATATTGTACAAGAATTTTTGTTATAGTTTTTCAGATATTTGCGTAAATTTGATTTAAATTAATACTGAATTCTCTCTCTGAGAAATATTAATGCAAAAATTGTCTTCTGATTTGCTGAAACAGAATAGAAGATAAAATAGATATTTATTTGTATAAATCAGTTTTTCAGATCGATACAATCTTTATAATAGATATCGAATTTATTGATTCTGATTTTGTTGTTTTCTATAATCGATAATTGATATAATACTGATAAACTAGTATTCGGAATAGAAACGCGTTAATCTGATACAGATATTTTTAGAGTATTTAAAGTGTTATACTGCTATCTAGACAACTAGAATATCAGAGTAGATTAATACTATTAAAGAAATCTGTAGATATTTTCAGACAATACAAACAATTACTTGATAACAAGAGTTTGCAGCTTTGTATCAATAATAGAAAGTAACTTGATAAATAAATTGAATATAATCTATAAAAGAATTGTGTTCTAAGAAGATCTATATACTAAAGAAAATTTTTCTTGTTTGCTATGCTTGCTTGTCGAGTATATCGAGCATTGCTATATTTATCTTGCTCGTTTGTCGAGTATATCGAATATAATATTTGTATTGCTTGTTTGTCGAACATATCGAGTATACAGATAACTGTATTCTGTGCTACAGAATATTCTGTAGATTATATATTAGCTGTAACGAGCTAGAGTTGTAATATTTATATAATCTAAAAAAAAAAAAAATTTAATTTGTTTTGCTATATTTATTGTTGCAAAATAATTAATAAAAATTATAATTAATTTTTTCAATATATAGTTAAATATATAATAAATCTTTTTTAGTATTTATACAAAAACAACAACTTTTAGCTCTATTAATTAATTAATTTTTTAATATTATTTAGTATTTTAAAAAGATATAAAATTGTTTAAATATTAATTGTTTAAAAGAAGTTTATAATAGTATTTTCTTTTATATAATAAATATAAATTTCGAATTTGTATTTTTTAAATTTGTCAATATTTATAAATATTTGTTGCTTAGTATTATAATAATAAAATATACTTTTTTTAATAAGTTGTTGTTAAAATATAGCAAAACTTTAAAGTTTTATATTAATAAATTTAATATTAGTATTTTTGTAATATTGTATTTGTATTTTTTTATTTTTAGTTAAAGATTTTTTTAATAAAATTGTTTTAAAATTCTATAAAACTTTTGCTATTTATATATAGTAAACAATTTTTAATTAAAATTAATTTATTATTTCTAAATAGATTTTTAAGTTTTTTAATATTTTAGAAAAACTAAGTTTTTTTAGTACAACAAGTTTTTTTTTAAAAATTTAAAAATCTAAATTGTTAATATATTGTTCTAGTAATATTATAAATAAATATTCGATATATAATTTTTTAAATTTTAAAAAGATTCTTATTTGAAAAAACAAAACAAAAATAATCTTAAAATATATTAAATGCTTGTTAATACTATATAAAAAAATTACAATATTATCGATATAATACTTGCAAAAATTGCAATAAAATCTAAGAAATTTGTTTATTTTATTTTAAATATACAATATTAATTCTTTGAAATCTATAAAAGCAATATTCGATTGCTCTTTTTCTTTATAAAAGATAATTATAAAACAATTTTAATACTTTTTCTTAATTAGAAATTAATAAAACTAATTATTGTTGTTTATAACAATAATATAAAAGCAATTTTGTAATTTAATTATTATATCTTTTTGCAATAACAAAAAATAAAAATCTATAATATTAATAGCGTTTAGATTTCGAATATTTATTATTATTTTATCTTTTTAAGTAGATTTTTTGTTTAAGTTAATATATACAATTTTCTATATTACAAAGATAAGAAATTTAAAGAGTATAGAATTTTCAAATTATTTTAGTCTTTTTTGTATATATATTTTGTCGAATTTCTTATTAATTAAGATTTTTAACTTTTAACTTAATAGATAAACTTTATATATTAATTTTGTATTAACAATAATTTGTTAATTAATTATTATAGAGATCTTTATATATTTTTCAAAAAGAAGATCTACTATATTGTCGATATTTTTTTAAATTCTTAAATAACAATTAATAATTTTAATATATTTTAGCTATTTTGTCGAATAAACTATAGATAGTAATATTGTTTTTCAACTAAATTTCTATTTTTTTTAAAATAATTTTTCGAAAAAAATATATTTTAGCAAAATTTAACTTCGACAAAATTGAATAGTTTTCGAAGAAAAAAATTGTTGCAAAAAAGTAATTTTTTTTCTTTATAATATAGTATTTTTTTATTTTTATATTTTACAATATATTTAATATAACAACAATTATTTAATTTTAGCAAGAAATTTTTATTATTGCGAAAATTAATAATTTAAAAGTTTGTATTTACAAAATAGATATATATTTTAAATATTATAAACTTGAAAAAAAAAATTATGTTTAAAAAGTTTACTTTTTTTTTTAAAATTATAATAATTTTTGCTATTAATTTTGCAAATTTTTTTTTTTTTTTGTTGTATAAATTGTTTGACAAATTCGAATATTATTTTTAATTTTTATTTTGCAAAATATTGCAACTTTTTTATAAGATTCGAATCTTAATTTTTAATTTAATATATTTATAACTACTTGTTTTAATTCTAGAATATTTATATTTATAAGAAATTTTATTTTAAAATTATTTATTAAATAAATTTTATAACAAATATAAATTATTATTTTGTTATTATTTTTGTTCTTGTTCTTTAAATAGATATTTACAAAAAAAATTTTGTTCAAAATATATTTTGTTGCATCTATATTTTTTAATAAAATTGAAAAATATTTTCTAATTTTTATATTAAATATCTTTGCTTTAATAAAAATACAATTTATTATAAATATATTACAATTAGAATTTACGCAAAAGAGACTTATTAAATTGCTAATACTATATTTGATTATTGCTATAATATAATATTATACTCTAAAAATTATTTTGTTCTCTTTAAAAAATATTGTAAAAAAAAAATTATTTTCGATACTATTATATTCGAAAAAACTATTTTTGAAAATTAATATTATTAAGAATTTTTAAAAATAAATTTTAATTGCTTTTGTTAATTTTTTTTTGTATAATTATATATAGATATAAAGTTTGTTTCTAAAATCAAAAATATTTTAATATTGTTAACAAATTAATTTTTCGATAATATTTTTTTGTAAAAAAATATAATATATTATATTGATAAAAAAATTATTAATATTTTTGTTATTTTTTTTGTTATTATTTTTCTTTTTATTAAAAATTTTGTTACAAAAATTAATTTTACAATTTTAAAAATATATTAACTCGATATTTGCTAACGTATAATTATAATATATTTTTATTTCTTTTTTATCTTTTTGATTTTAATTTTTGTTTTAATTATTAAAATATAATTAAATCTACTAATATATTATTTGCGAATCTAAGATTTAAAGAGAAAATTTTGCACTATTTATTTTATAATAGAACGAAAATGTGAAGCGTGTCTCGCAGTGCTAGACCTGCTTCGCAATAGCGTGTCCAGCGTACGTCAGTGCGTGCTTGGCAAAGAGTTGCGCAAACTAGATTCAAGCAGAACTAGTATTGGATCAGCAAATACTGTCTGCGCATTGTTTTCTTTTAATAGCAAGCAAGAAAGCGTTTTATAGAGAGCGAGATTTTTCTTGCATTTGCGTTTTTTAGCAATTAGTTCTACTACAAATACTATTATTACTATTACACATACTATCTAACTTGACTTGTTTAATTATGCAGCTTTATTTAAAAAAATAGTAACTATTTTACAATTCTAATTGCTCTATCTGAACGAAGCTGTCCAGTTAGAAACAATAGTTAACAAACTATCAATAACTTGTTTTTGCAAACGTATTCAGAAATCGATTAATTTTCAGAATATTACTAATAATTAGCTGTATAAAAAAACTTACGCAAATATTGTATTTTAAAAATTAGACAAAAGTAATTATTCTAATACTAGTACAGCTGTTAATCAGAACAAAGAAAATATCGAAATATCTAATTTTAAAAACAAATCTATACTCTCTATTTCGACAAATACTATTATGCAATATATTAATAATACAAATATATTACAATTTCTAAAACTCGAAACCAAGCTTGCAACTACAAAGCTTCAGCTTGTACAATATATCGATAATTATTGTTGCAAATATAGCAATAATTACTATCGATTCGATCGACGCAAGAAAACTAGTTGCGTTAAAAAACTATTAATACAAAAGTATATCAACTATATCAATTTAGAAATTTAATTCGAAAACTGCAAAAATTATATTTAGAATAATTTTGCAGACTATTTTGATAAAAAGTCGAAAATATTCTAAACTATATTATATTTTATTGAAAAGCAACGTAATTAATAGCGCAGACACGCACAAGAGATATATAATAAAAATAAAGAAATTATTTGAAACTATTTTTTTCGATATATTAAAGAATTTCTTAGTATATTCGAGATTTGCAATATAGAAACTAAATTTAAACTCGAAAATACAAAACAGCAATTTTATTAAAAAATCGAAAAGTTTGTTATCTATCTAAACAATCTATATTTGCAACTAAAAAAGTCGATTATTAATAGCAAAAAAATGCAAAATCTAAAGAACAAATGCGTCGACAAGATTTGTTAAAAAATGCTTTGTTAGCAATATAACTATATTAGTATTATATAAATACGTAATAGATTTATCGGAATCGAACAATATTTGCAATTAATTAAAAAGTTTTTAAAATCAGATAGTATCTTTTATATTGCAGAAAACTCTAAAAAATATAATAGAGAAAATCGATTTTCGCGCAAGCAAAATAATTTATTTAGTGCAACTAACAATACAAACAACTCTATTATATCGATTACTAAAACTATTGTAACTACACAGATTAGAGATAGTATCAACAATAATTAGTAAAATAGAAACAATTGCTAAATATTTGTCAAAAAAAAATATATTGTATTTATCGATTACAGATACTATATATACAATTAAATAGATTACAAATCAAGTAACTCTATATATCTGCAATATCAAAAATAAGTAGAAAAGCAAAACAAAAGTAATATATTTTTGAGAAAAGTTAAAGTCTAATACTTGTTGCTACAATATTAGACGTAAAAAGTCAAAAACAGCAAATCAAAGTATTAATCTAAATAGTATTTGTTAATATATCGCGTAATATACGCGAAGTCAAGTGTCTTATTAATTCAAAAACTGAAAAGAATTTTATTTTGCAGTTCTTTGTCAAAAACACGCAGCTATTTGAAGATATTTCTTTGTTACTGCAGATACAAACTGTTAATACATCGGCAATTCCGGAACCTCTGCTCAGAAAGTGCTAGTTGCGAATTCTGCTAATTTGGCTATTAGCTAGCCCAGGGTCCATTTAGCAGGAAAAGTCTTGGCGCTT
>JAABUW010004118.1_pt1 | contig 19984 bp, 25 predicted proteins | sample 5560081 | NCBI WGS metagenome assembly JAABUW01 (sample SAMN10711882, study PRJNA513363) | rock metagenome | isolation source: Antarctica rocks | place: Antarctica: Victoria Land, Knobhead sud
TCGCCCTGACCAACGGGAAAGGCGACATCCGCGATGCTGTCATGGCCGTCATGCTCGATGACGACGGCAACATCCGGACGCAAACTAAGTACGACAATTTGAAAGATCAGGGCGATCGCGCTGCGTTCCTCGAGCTTATCGCACGGCGGACCCCGAGAGTGGTTGTGATAGGTGGCATGTCAGTTCAGACTGCCAAGCTACGAGACGATGTGGCGGCAGCACTGCGAGAGCACGCCATTCGCAATTCAGGGGAGAACCCTCCGATTCAGGATGCATATGGCTCGCACGAGGAGTTTGTCGCCGCACTCGCAGATTTCGATCAGCGGCTCGGGCCAACCCTTATCCCCCTCATCTTCGTCAGCGATGCCACAGCGAAAATATACATGATGTCGGAAGAAGCAGAAAAGGAGCATCCATCTTTGCCATCGAACGGTCGATACGCGCTAGCATTGGCGCGGTATACGCAGAACCCTCTGAATGCGTACTGCAAGCTTGGTCGGCAGATTGCATCGGTCACCTTTATGGAGCACCACCAGAAACTTGTGAGTGGCCTCCGGCTTTGTCATACCATCAGCCTGATTCGTTGCTTCAGATCACTCAGGAGAAGCTTCTGGTACACCTTGAGCGCGGTCTCGTCAACTCTATCTGCTTCATGGGTATCGAAATCAATTCCTGCGTGGCCGACCCCTATCAACGTGCGATGCTGCCTTTCATCTCCGGCCTGGGACCCAGGAAGGCGGATTTACTGATCAACGGAATCCAACGACAGGTGATTGGCCATTACTGAAAGTCTTGTCTGGCGCTTACTGAGTACAGGGTGCTATACTCAACCGGCTCGCTTTCTCCGATCTCGGCCTCTTTGGCCCGACCATCTTCGAAAATGTGGCCGGGTTCCTCAGTATTGAGACCGATCTCAAGGACATGATGCTCCAGGAGCGGAATCCGCAGGAACAGCCAGATCCACTTGACATGACGCGCATACATCCAGAAGACTACGAATTTGCTCAGAAGATGTGTCAGGATGCGCTCGACCTCGACGCGGAGGATGTCGCGGATCAGCATAAATCTGCTGTCGTGCTTCAGCTTATGCAGGACGATGACCGAGTACGAAAGCTGTCGGAGCTCAACCTCGACGATTTTGCTTTCAATCTCCAGCGACAAGGCGAGGGCAACAAGCGGCATACGTTGGGCGAGATCGTCGCGGAGCTTATTTCGTATCGCGCGGATCGAAGACCGTCGTTCTACGTCCCGAACGAGTGGGAGGTCGTGCAGATGCTCACTGGGGAGAACGAGCGGACGATCGGCCGAGGTCTACGCATAACGGCTACTGTGCGGAGAGCCTTGATGGCCCGAGTCTTCTGTCAGCTCGAGTCAGGCATGGACGCAATTCTCGAACGGGACTACGTGGCGGACGAAGCCATGGGTGCCTCGTGTGAGGAGATCTTCAAGCCTCGACAAGCGGTCAAGGCTGTTATCATTGTGCCCGAGCTCGCCCGATTTCAAGTCCGCATCTCGACTCGGCCCTCCGACCTGGCGCAGGCTGTACCGTACCTACAGCCCTTCCGCGATGATCCGTATAACGACCTAGGGCGGAAAGAGGCAGCAGAGGTCGCTGCGGCGCAAAGAAAGCGGCGAGACGCTGGCAGTGTGAAGCGCATCGTCAATCACCCAAACTGGCATGTCGTGAACTCTGGTCAAGCCGAGCAGTACCTGGCTAGTCAGCACCGCGGCGACGTCGTCATCCGCCCTTCGTCGAAGGGGTCGGATCACCTCGCTGTCACCTGGAAAGTCGACGAGGATGTGTATCAGCACATCGACGTACAGGAAATCGACAAGCCGAACGAGTACTCAATCGGGCGGATATTACGTGTTGCCGGGAAATACTCTTACAGCGATCTCGACGACTTGATCATCAACCACGTCAAGGCGATTGCGAGGAAATTGGACGAAATGCAGCTGCATGAGAAGTACCGAGCGGAACACGAGCTGGGTTAGTTATCGCCGGTCAAGGAGAGACAAATTGCTGAATAAGAATAAAGAGGCGTACCTGAAGAATTATGTACAAGCGCATCCAGGGCGGAGCATGTATGGATTCAGCATCGACAGCGACCGACCTGGATTCGTCCGGCTGTGCTTCCTCAGCAAACCGACGAAGGATGGCGGAGTGATCCAAACCTGGGTGAGTCATGCCTTACATTTGCCTGCAATACCTGATGAGCTTTCGGCAGCCTGTCAAGGTTCTCCCTGGAGCCTATCAGCTTAATAATGCTGAGGTTCCCGGTGTGATGGAGCTCTGCAACGCTTTCAAGGCGCAGTATTCTTCTCGACTCGCCGAACAGGGCAGTGGCGGCAAGACACCGGGTATTCGGGCTGGCAAGACACCTCTGGGCGGCCGGACACCTGGAGGAAGGACGCCGGGCGGACTCACGCCCGCGATGGTCAACAAGGGCGGGGCGACGCCGATGAATGGTGTCAATGGGCGGACTCCGATGCGAGCAGGCATGACGCCCAATCCTTGTACGCTTACCTGACCCGTCGCGTGGATGACGCTGATTTCCGGCTTAGACGGCGGACCACCTAAGGTGCCCCCTATCGACGCGTATGGCAACTCGACACCTCACAACGGTTTCCCTGCGCCAGGCGGGTCGTATCCGCCCACAGGAGGTTATGGCATGCCAGGCGTTCCTCCACAGGGGTACGGAGGCGGCGGACCGGGAGCATTCGGCGGGATGCCCCCTTCTGGGCCTGGAGGTTTGGGGATGAACCCGGAGCGAGCGTAAGCGGCATCTGCTTAAACAGTGACAAGGCTGATGCTGGTGCCTGCAGGGCGATGATTTCGAGGCAGGGCGGGCGGTACTGAGTGGTTGATGAAGGGGATGGAGGACAGCACGACATTTCATGAGATCACGAGCCACGTCTTGAGCATATCATTGTCGCATGTATCGTGCCATAGTTTGGCGAGTGGTCAATGATCAATGATCATTTCGCATGGCTTGGGCAGAGCGGTTCGCGTATTCGGGCTGCAAGCTTGAGGACACATTTTCATGCGACATATCCGTTGATGTCTTTGAGCCCGGCACGACAAGAGAAGAGAAGTTGCATCAAGCGCAACGAAAGCGAACTCCCTCCCGCTGATAGCCTCAAGAATCATCTCTCCATCACAGCCAACTCATGCCAGAACGAATGAAGGGAATGCAGCCTGAAACGTCTTGCCCGAATGCCTATTATCGACGTGCTGTTGCAGCCTACCCGAGATCAGCTGACTTCTCCAAGGAAGGCCATCAACGTACATGGGCTGCTTCGATGTCCCCTGGAAAGTCTGTTTGCAGATATCGCATTGGATGGTCTGAGCCGCCTGTCACAACCAGATCAGCCTGCCTCCTCTAGTACCTTGTATCGGTGAGGTGTTAGGCGGAGTTGGTAGAGGTTGTACTGACCTGGTTGGCTTTGAGTTGTGAAGTCGGTCCTTTACTAGCATTCGCGGCATTCCGGTCCCGCTTTTGCTGAGCTTTTGCTCCCTGTTCCAAGAGCTATCAGCTTATGGCTGGACCGAGCGAAGAAGAGGAGTAAAACGTTGAAGGGCACGGAAGAAAGGGCAAGCGAGAGAGGATGCTCACATTACCACCACCCATGATGCCTTTTCCTGACGGGTTGAAAGATGCTGGAGCCGTTGAAGAGGGTGGTGGACTCGCAGGGTGGACAAAAAGGTTTGTTTTCGATATATTTCGGGCGGCGAGAAATGCAGGTGCCTGGATGTGAGCCTGAGAACGTCCCCGATCGTCATGTCAGTCTGGGAACCTCCTGTCGCATTTTGCGATTATGCCCAGACTTTGATTTTGTTGCCAAGGTCTGAAGCGGCATTGGTGTCAATCGCCAAGCATGGCAGAGTTCTTTTCGGCGGATCGTTGCAAGCTCGCAGCCCAATTGATTGAGCAGGCTCCTCCTGGGGAACTCAAGTGAGTCTCGCTGTTCCGCTCGTGATCGTGAGGGGCCGAGCTGAATGCTTTCCTACAGCGATGTCATCAATGGTGAGCCTTGTTATTTCGCAGTCATGCAGCCTAGAATACTGCTCTACGACTTCTGCCGACCCAGCGTAGCTAGCCAACAAGACTAGCGCTGACGAATCTGCTCTCATAGACATACGAGCCATCATTGCCGACGATACTGCCCTCATGCCCCATATCCTCCCCTCCCTTCGGTCATACAACCTCGCACAGCTGCATACCGTGGAGCACTCCGCGGCCAACGGAGTCCCGGCACATACAGTGAGTAAGCATACAAGTCCAGCTGCAGCCGTCGCCCAGCCTGGTCGTTCGTTGCGGCTAACTCATTGACTTTCAGTCCATCCTCTCGAATGCAACCGTCTTGCCTGGGTCTGGAGAGCAAGAGCGTTATGTAGACGCGGAAGGAAAGAGGAGCTTCGCGTTTGACCATGTGCAGCTGGTGCGTCCCATGTTACATGTTTTATCGGCTTCGGAATCCACTAGGCTGCATCAGAATACGAGCCGTATGAGCTGCCTGAGGAAGAGGGGACTTTCCGGTACCTCCATCCCTTTGCAGCTAGGCAGAAGATTGACGACAATCAGGGCTGAGCTTGCAAGATCACTCTCCGCATACACGAAGAACCACTTCCCATCCGGCCAAACCTCAGTCTCATGCTCTCAGCATCCGCTTCTTCCCCCGGCGCCGCCTGCTCCAGCGCAACTTACACCTCCCGTTGCCGCTGCGCCCATAGAACCAGCCGTCGTCGAGAAAGGTGAAATGGAGAACCCGGTGACGGATGTCGTTCCCGAGCAGGTAGCTGCAGGGGATGCGGAGCCTATGTCCACGCCAGCTGTAGGGGACATTTCGACGAAGACGGAGGAAGTCGATCAGCCGGGCGGATTGAAAAAGGTGGATGAGAAGGTCGAAGAGGCCCAGGAAGCTGAGGAAGGGCTAGAGCTTGCGGAGGAAGAGAAGGACGAGATAATGGCGGGAGTAGCGGAAGAGTCAAGAGCCGACCAGACCGAGACTAAAGCGGACGAAGGGGAAGAGCCTGTTGTTGAAGAGTCGAAGCCCGAAGAGGAACCGATCATACAGGCGACATCTCTGCCTCAGGCGGTAGAGTCGGAGCAGTCGGTCGCGGAGGAGCGGAAGCAAGAACGGGTGGAGAATCCGGTATACACGCTGGAGATTGTGGGAAATCGATATAACCCGTCAAACTTCTGGTAAGTCAGTCAAATCTGGGGATAACCAGCGGGACTGTTCCGTTGAGTTGTAGTTTGTGGTTAGGCTGATCAAGCGCTTTTAGGACTGGACGATGGCGAACGCAATGGGTCGTGGATAAGGCCGCAGAAAAGGTGGACGGCACGATCCTCGTCGACGTGCACTATTATGAGCAGGGCAATGTCAGTGATCTCAGCTGGGTCCCCGTGCTCTTGCTGATCCTGGCAAACACAGGTTCAGCTCGCAACGAGACATTCCGCTTCATTTCCCTGCCCTTCACAGTCAAACGGATCCCAGTCGATCGCCTCGCACATCGTCACGACCATCTCGAAGATTGAGACCACATATCACATGGAGCTGAATGATGTCTACGGCGAATTGGGCGAGAAGGCTTTCAGAGCGTGAGTCAAATATTCTCGAAATCGTCATGCGGTCTTTACGAGACTGCGTGGGAGTGAGCAGCTATCTGACTTATTTTGCTTCAAGACTGAGACGAGCGCTGCCCGTGACGAGGCAAAAGATGGAATGGGAGAAGGTGTCAGGATACTCGCTGGGATCGGATCTGACAAAAGCTAGGGCCTGAGAGCGTCTGAACTCCTAAATGTTCAGGTGGCTCAGCGATGCGGTGGCCATCATGCACAATATTTACCCAATGACTCTATCTTGAGGCACTTTCATATCGCTAAGGCATCCAAGCTCCAAACCGAGGCTAAGATTGGGATGTGAAACGCCGATTTTGACGGCAGGTGAGCGACACTGAAATTTCAGGGCCAGAGGAGGCGAAGGTAAACAAATCGCCCGATTACTGAATCCATCAAACTGTCATCTCCATTTCATCGTCGTGTCTTGTGTCGCCTCTGCTTTCTCGTTGTAGAATCTATGTATCATAGCGATGGACGATGAGCCGTCGACATCGGCTATCTCTTCAATATCGTCGACCACCGATGACGATGGTAACCGACCATCGTTTCTATCGCTCGACTCGCCATTGGCCAGCACATTCCTCCGGACCGCGCAGACGTTGGAAGGGCTTTCACGGCAGATGGAAAGTCTCAAGGATGGTGGTGAGGAGATTGGGGAGCAGCGATGTACGTGTGGAGCCATGATGTCTGAGCGAGAAAAGATGGAAAATAGACTGAAGCTAGCTGGTGGTACGTCGACTTCCCCTCTGCTAAACCAGGCTGATCGGCGTAGAGATCGGTGATGCGTTCCTGCAGCGGTGTGAGGCCCTCGAGAAGAAGTATCAGCGGGAGGTAGAACGGTATGAGCACCAGGTGCGCCGACCTACAGTCTGGTAGAATGCGTGATTCTCATATGGCCCGGGTCAGCTCGAGGTGAAACGTACCGCACTCGCGGAGAGTATACGCCGCGTCAATAATCTCGAAAAAGCGAATACGACGCATTTGCAGAAGTATGCTGAGATGTCTAGGAAGAACGAGGCGATCGAGAAGGTACGCTCTGCACGACAGGGATCGCCGAAGTTTGACAGCTAAATGAGGCCAGCGATATACACAGGCTCTCCAGACGCAGACCTTGACCCAGCAATCCCTCACGCATGTTCGCTCGGAGCTCACCACACTGCGGAAGACTACGAATAGACAGAGCGTGGCGCTCGCTTCGGGAGCGGGCGTGGAAGAAAGGCTTCTGGAGGTGGAAAGGAGGTATGACGAAGCGAAGGAGATCGGGGAAGCCGAAACGCGGAGAGCTAGGGATGAGGGGCGGAGACGGAAGCGGGCAGACGCTCGGATAGGTGAGTTGACCCTCCAAGGCAGGTTGATAATGACAACGCTGAAAGCCAATGACAGCGGAGTTGGAGGAACAGCTGGCGATGCGCTCGAGAGAGATTGACGAGATCAAACAGGCTAGGGCGAGAGATTCTCAGGATTCGCTGGCGAATGCCAAGGACAGACTGGCTATGCTGCATTCCGAGGTGTGTCGAGCAACGCCTTGCCTATCATATCCTGGCTGAAAGAACCGCAGCTGTCGGAAACCTTTCGCTCAGACTCGCCGGCCGATCTGCCGGAATATCAACGGACCCTGGAAGACCTCGTGGCGACCAATGCTCTGCTAAAGCACGACGCATCCGAGCTGGGCCAAATGTTGACCGACTCCCGAAGCGAGGTGCGAAATCTTCGCAAGGAAGTAGACGAGCTTCGAGCAGCGATTGGTGTAGCTGGGCGACTCTCGCCCGAGGTCACCATTCAACAGCACGTGGCAATTGAGCTCAGCCATTCACACTCGCGCACTGAATCAAGTCCTCTTGTTGGGAGCTTTACGGAACGAACCGGTGGGGCGAAAATGAGCGTTGCCCACCCGAACCGAGCGGGAAATATCAGCTCCTGGGAGCATCATCGAAGGACTTCGATGGCGCGCAGTATGGCTTCTACAAGTACAGCGGACGGGCTCACCTCGCCGGGCCTCGGCATGGGTCCAATCGGAGAGTTCGGCGGTGCGCTTTTAAACGACGAGGTCATTGCGCTCAGTCCCCCACCCCTTGATGGGAGGGAAAGCCCGAAGCCGATATTTCGGACATCGCCGAGCGGAGGCATCGCGTACGTTCTTCATGGTGTGCCGAAGAGTAGAGCCAGTCTACCCCGCCCACCAGCGAGAAGGAGCGTCAGTGTGGACCGGCCGAGACCAGGCGCGCGGAGTTTCTCGGTAGGTGCTTTGCCTTATGCAGTCGCAGATGTTGAAGCTAAAGTAACGTCAGGGAGTTGCGCCGATCGCTGAGGTGGCTCCTGGAGACGATGAACAGTCCGCCAATCCGGACATTGGAACCGAAGAGCCCGTCTCTCCTGGCGGATCAGAGTACTTCCACGCAGCAGAAGCGAGTCGAAAGCGCCGGTCTATACTCTCGTCGCGCGGCGAAGCAAGCTCCCCTAACAATTCTATTAACTTCTCGCCTAGCGCAAGTAATACCCTTGTCGAACACTCCATATCCGACGATTTCCCCTCGCCAATGTCTGAGTCTGCTCTCATGACCGCTGCGGATCACAAGAGGGTGCATCGGCGCACTCTGCTTCTCCTTACCCGGTCCGCTGGTGTACAGACAGAACCTCTGCGGCCCTCCGAATCCGGCGAGCATCAAATGAAACCCACGTTAGAGTCAGCTCCCACCGTGATGTCGAAGGGGACATCACCCGTGTTACCGGCGGACACCTCGGAGACATCATCACTGCACGAGAACCGCAATAGCGTCCTCCTTGCACTGATCGAACAGATGAGCAAAGTCGTCGGCAAGGTCCGCAGCGCAGATATTCCGACACTCAACAAACGCCTCAAGAAGCAACACTTGCCCGGCGACGTCGGTCATTTGTCTCGTTCCACCTTGCGAAACCTTCAGCTTGAAATTTCGGATCTTCGAAATCACTTCCGTGGCGGAACCGACCTTGGCGTTCTAGGCCGACGCGAATTCACTCTACTACTCAAGCTGTTCAAGGACGTCTTCAGCGATCTCATTGACCTTCAAGCGATCGTAAACGATGTCACTGTCGAACCCTCGCTGGCGAAGAAGTTGCAGAAGGATGCTTACCGAGACGAGGAGGAAGGCGACATCAAGGCATCCAAGCAGGCTTCCGGTCTTGGCTGGATAGCCGCGCCGATCACGAAATTCTTCGTTACCCCCGAAGGCGAAGCTGCCGACATTAGCGCACACCACGCGTCCCCAAGACCAGGCAGAGGCCAGGAGAAAAGCCGACTGCAGCCGATACCGGTCAAGGCTGCACCGAAACAGCAAGCGTCCACCTCGGCAACGGCTACTCACATCAGCGTCGAATTCGGTGGTTCTGGGATGATTCGGCGTGCTACACCGATGGCTCCGCCGGCTGTACAATCCGTCATTGATGGCCTCCCGCCTTCGCCCAACAGTGTAGTTGAGGAGTTGCAGGGTCAGCAGATGAGCCGTACGATGTCTGGGTCGACAGCGAGCGAGAAGCTTGCGCCACCGACAGTTCGCGCCCCAGGCACATTGAGGCCATCGAGATCCAGGGCAAATCGCAACGAGCTCCTTGGTATCTTCGTTGGCGCTGCTAGACCGGTGACACACACTAGGGGCGGGCCCTGGCAAATCCTTGATAACGGAGAGCCTCCGTATACAGGCGGTGCAAGAACGGTCCGAGCGGTATCTTCGCAGTCTTTCGGCGATAAAACTGTTCGGCAAAGGGACGCAACAAATCAGTGCAAGCCACTGTCTAGCAATGTGAATGCCGTCATCGATTCCGCAGCCGAGCAGCTCGACACCGATGATTCGGCGACATTCCACCCAGCGATGCTTGAGCGTACTCTCCGCCCTGAGGGCCTGTCAGATTCGTCGATCAGGTGGACATTCGTTTCCGATGCCGATCAGGGAGAAGGCTTCCTCGCGACGTCAGCGTTGAATCCTGGGCCACAGCCTCGCACGGCGGCGTATGGAACACCATCCGGTACCGAGAAACGCGGTGGCGTCTTTGAACGCATCACCAACCGGTTCTACCCTTTCCGAGGCTCGGCGGCGGAAATCTCAGGGATCAATCCCGATGCCGCGACAATCGATCCGCCTCCAGTAGCAGGGCATGGTGTCGGACCAGTGGCCGCTTCTTCTGCTCGCATCGTTACCTCCACGGCTTCCGTGGTCTCCGGCTCGGTCACAAATTCCGCTACTGCGATCTCATCTTCTCAAACGGGCATATTCGGTCTATTAGCAAGCTCATTGGCGGGAGCGACGGAGATCCGGTCTACGAGTCAACATTTAGCGGACGAGGAGGAAGACGAGATGGTCGGTGCGTCATTGAGGCATCCGGTGCATGTGCCGAGATCGGTTCGGACATCTAGCGGGAAAGGGGTTTGGCAATGACGGTATATCTTGCATCTTACATTGTCTCATCTCATCATCATCACCTGCATCACTTTGTATCGCTGCGTGCTTACCACTTATCACTTCGATGCATGGTCCTAATTCATACGGCTTCGACCATATGACTGCTCAGAGTCATGATGGGGAATTGGGCGGAAATGAGCGCCACATTCAACTTTTCCCGGCTATCTCCATCACCAGAATCATTATTGGAAGCGTCCGGCAACATGACTTTTCGATAGCGCATTCCCCTTGCGACCTTAAGCTCTTCAGTTCCTCCCCTGAGCTCGCCCATCATGTCCGCGTCCATCGAGAAATCCGATGCGCCGACAGCGTTTTCACCGTACCTCGACACCGTCGCCTCACTCTTTCATCCGATGGCAGGACCGGTAACGAATACCTACGTGAGATTCCACGGCTGGAAAGAGAGCATGGGATTGGTTCAACCTGGAACAGTGGAGAATCTGACGAAGGAGGTGTCCCGTATGTCCCGGTTTTGCCATTAAAAGGAGTGAAGAATGCTAAGGCGAGCAACGGCTAGAGGTACACTTGGCAAACTGGTTCTTCGATGGTGCCCGAGCAGATGTGTCGAAGGTCGTCTCGGCAAACCCGGCGTTCCAGCTTACACATTCTTTCTCATTGGGATCTGCGAGCAAGCCGGCGAGCTATAATCTCGGGGCTATTTTCGCAAATGCGCAGGTGGGTACTTGTTTCCGTCACATCAGCCCGGATCGTCCGCTCGAGGGCGGCCCTGTCAGCGGAAAGGAGCAGGGGTTGTCGTAATGATGACGATGAATGATAGACATTCCTGCAGGGAGGCGTCGATGGGTCAGGGGTGGTGACGATGCGAGCGAACCAAACATGGTCTTCTGCAGATGTCACCAAGATACAGGGACAGGTATGTGCTTGTCTACCGCCATCCGCCTTCACAAATTGATAAGCTATCTCTCAGCTGTACGATAAGCCTGGACAATCGATGGTTCAGGTTGAACACGATCATCTTGGACCCCACTACTCTTTCAGCCTGAAAACCATGAATCCTGGCCTTCTCGATGCGACCGGCATCCATTTCGTCTCCCTCCTTCATTCCATCTCCCCTCGATTATCGCTCGGCTTCGAAAGCATCATCCAACACCCGCAACCCTCTGTCCTCGAAACCTCCACCTCGTACCTTCTCAAACTCACCTCTCTTCCTAATACCTCTCTTCTCGCTGCAGCCGCTCTCGCACCTGCCGGCCAACCACCCATTCCTCAGCCCTTTTCACCATCATGGACAGCAACAGCCCAGCTGCAACCCTCCGGCAATATCCAGACAACCTACCATCAGAAGCTGAGCGACAGAGTCGACGTCGCGCTCGACCTACAGACAATGATCCAGCCGGCATCGATGTTGGGACCTGCGAAGCGGGAAGCAGTTGCAACGCTAGGGGCGAAGTATGACTTCCGAATGGCGACGTTCCGAGGACAGGTGGACAGCAATGGGAAGGTCGGGATGTTATTGGAGCAAAGATTCACACCGGCGTTTGCGTTTATGGTGGGAGGCGAGATTGACCATGCGAAGGTGAGCGCGACTGCCCAATGTTCTTTTAGGTTTTCAGTCGCTGATTTGCCCTACCCAGAACTTGTCTCGGTTCGGGGTTGGTATTATGATCGAGTCATCGACAATGTGAGTCTTCCAGCTGGAAGATTCAAAGAAATTTAGCTCCTTGCAATCTGACGCTCCGCTTGCAGGACGCCTGAGGAGATGATGGCTGCGGGGATGATTGCTCCGGTTTGAGGCATCCCGCAGACTACATGGGGTAACGGGACGGCTCCATAGAGGTAGAGCAGTGCATCAGATCTCATTTCTGTATTACGCAAGGACACCTATCAGCTCATCTCCTTGGGTAGAGCATGGCAAAGCTACCCAGCATAATATTCCCTAGTCATTTCGGGACTTTCTCCGAGGTTCTGTCCAGAGTAAATGAAGAGGACGTTCCGTATCGCGTTTCTGTATCCTGAGCTCTCGCCAGAATGCCACCTCGACGAGGCCAGCGCAAATCAGTGTCTACGACCTCTGCGTCCGGCTCTCAGGTTCCGCAGATCGAGGATGTTAGTCAGCAGATCTCGGACGCCGTGTCGGAATGGGACTCAAAGGGGCACAATGCCCTACTCGAGCTGCTGGTTTTCAGGGTAGACGCATCCAGTTCGACTACCCTATCGTCGGTACCCCTCTCTCATGTTTTTGCCAGCCTCCTCGCTTCCGGCCTCGACCCATCAGCGCTGGCAATACTCCTCTCCTCCTTGATCGAGGGGTTTCCCGAGGATGTGAGGGAGGAGCGGACGGAGATGCTCGGAGAGGCACTGGCAGATGTCATCGAGGTAATGGAGGAGGACAAGGAGGATCGCGATGATCTGGGGAAGGAGGATGGCGAGATGGAGGTTGATGGCGAAGGCAAGAAGTGGAAGGGCGGAGAGAAAGGCCTCGAAGTGTTCAAGCTGCTCCTGGTGAGCTTCTCGTCCCGGTCTCGCATAGGGCATACTGAACTTATACTTCGAAGGAGTCGAAACATCTTCCCTCTCATATCCCTAATCTTCTGCTCAGTCCACAGCTCCTCCTGTCCCTGAACCTACATCCATCTCCACACAACCCCCAAGGCCTCCAACGTGCCTACGTGAAGCGAAATACGACCCTCTTCTTTAAGCAGTCGAAGTACAATCTTCTCCGAGAGTCTTCCGAAGGCTTCTCAGGCCTCATTGTCCTCCTGACCGGGCCCGACGCCTTGACCCGCCATTTACCTGCTGAGGAGATAGACGAGGCGAGGAAGGCCCGCGCTAAGAGGGTTTGGGCAAAGGTAATGGGTTTGATTGGATATTTCAACCTCTCGCCGCCCAGGGTCCTCGACATCGTCCTGGAGATTGCTAGCTGTCATGTCGCGGTGCACTGGCGCTTCTTTCTTGAGCTGCTACGGTGCTCGCCGTGGGGTGCCGCGGCTGCGGAGATCAAAGGGAAAGGCAAAGAGAAGGCGGTGGATGTCAGCTGGGTGGATGAGGAGGTGCAGAGTGTTGCCGAGTCGATGAGGCAAGGCGGTGATAGGGTATTGAGCCAGGTGCTCGGGGTCAAGTTCGGGTTCTATCAAGTGAGCCGAGCTGCTTTCTCCCTTATTCAGATTCTGATCCGGCCGTAGCGACCAGAGGACGGGGATACCCCAATGGGCTTGGTGTACTTGGCAGCCCTAATTGTCAAACACGGCTTTGTCAGCTTGTCCGATCTTCTGCCATTCGTTCGTCGGCCTGCACGTCAATCATCCCCTTCCCTAGCTCATGATTGCCAATCAGCTTTCTCCGGACGACATCGAGATGGCCAATATTTACAAGAGATACCTGGCTTCCATGTCTGCTCGATCCGGTCCATCAAACGCGCTGTCCAACTCCACTCTACTCGACGACGAGATACCTTCCTCTGCAACCGTCAAAGACGGAGAAGCTGGCGGGCCACCACCGAAACTTCCCCCAGAACAGAGGATCCTCCTGCTGCAAGCTCTGCTGTCGATCGGCGAGCTCCCGGCTGCTCTGCTCCTCCTCGGACGATTCCCGTGGATCGCCCGAACACATCCGGCAGTGGCCGACTCAATTTTGCGCATAGTCGCTTACGCGTTGGAAGACGTCTACAGCGCAATATCTGACGTCCCCGATACAGGATCAGAGGAAGATGATTTGGATATGGAGGAGCTGGCTCCGACAGCGCTTCGCGTGGCGGGTAAAGAGATCATCCCATCAATACTTGTGCCATGCCCCCCAGGCACATCATCCAGATCCCACGAATTCTTCTTTCCCGCTTGGCGAGAAGGGCTTGAGCGGTGGTCAACCGCAGATGAGCTGTTGGAGAAGGCTCCACGATGGCTATCGCCGGTCAGAGGTCTTGGTGGAAGAAGTGTGGATCTGATGTCCAAGATTTGTCGGATCGGGGCAGCCCACTTCATTGCGCTGAGACGGTCGAAGGAGGAGGAATTGGGCTTACAGCACGGTGCGAGGTCAAAAGATGAGCTGCGGATGGTCGAGGTTCGTCAACCCCTCGCTTGCGCTCAATCAGAGTTGACAACAGCGATAGCCGAGTTCTGCGGAAACGCAACCGTGGCTCGACCTGATTCGGATATCCCTCTTACCTGCACTGTCCGCATCTGGAGGGACCGCCGCCTTCGACATCGAGTTGTGGTCGCTGTTGAGACACTTGCCCTATCCCGTCCGGTACGCCCTTTACGGCGAATGGCGAGATGGCACCTGTAACTTCCGAGGTCGGAACGCTTGTCCAGTGGCTGCGCATGCCGCCGCCGAGAATACGCGCGAGATCAAGAAAGCCTTATCACGAGTGACGGCTTCTCAATCCGCGCCCTCCGGACCGGGCTCGACAGATCGAGAACCAGCCAGGGCTCTCGCCAAACTCAGTCATACCAATCCTTGCGCACTATGGACAACAGCCGTCACGCAGGTCAAGGCGTATCCCAACATCGGACAATTCATCGTCGAGGCTGGGCGGTATATGACGCAACTGTCAATGGACGTAGCGACATTTACGCTTGTTGATACTCTGTCGGATGACAACATCTCTCGATTGAATCCTACGGGCACCGATGTTGCGCAATGGCTTTCCAGTACGTCTCAGCACCAAGAGCGCCTCCGTTTCTGATTAGGTGTAGGTCTTGCCACATTTGTTGGCGATTTCAATAGGCGATACGCCAATATGGATCTCGAACCAATCTTACAGTTTATCATCAACCGCCTGATGCGAAGCGAGTCAGCGGATCTCAATATCCTTGACAAGCTGATCAGCATCATGTCGGGTGTTACGCAAGTCGAGAATGACGCCATTTCCGACAACCAGCTATTGGCGTATGCTACGGGCCGAGAGATGGTCAAGGAAGCTTTCCATTCTACGATCCTAACCATTGCCAGACCCGTCGAAGGTGATCCAGGTGTCAAGGCGAAGGAAGCTCCATTCGACAAAGCGAAGAGCACGAAGAAAAGCTTGCCGCGCTTCGTCAACGCTTTGCGGCATAGCAGTCTTGCCATGCCGATATGGATTGCCCTCGCCCAGACACGACAAGGAGCGGCAGACAAGATGGCATCAGCGCCGATCAAGGCGATGACTTTGATGCAAGATACAGTGCGTACCGTCATGATCAAATGAGCTTTGCTTAATGGTTGCAGGTGCACGAGGTGTTTACACAATATGGTGACCTTCTCAGCGAGCAGCTCACTTCCGACGAACACATCAATCTCACACCCGACCTTGTCATGCTGGTCAACGAATTCGGTCTCGACTTCGCAATGGCCTTTCAAATTCTCCGTCCACGGCTGAACGCGGAGCTTGAGCGTGTAAAATCAGAGGAGAAAGCTGCCGTGCAGAAGCGCTTGGCGGCGGAAAAGCAGGCGTTGAGTCAACGAATCGCTTCGCCAACTAAGGAAGCTTCCCCCGCTCTGCCATCGCCAAAGTCTGCCGCAATCCAGCTTGACGGTGAGGAGGCCGGAGATATCGTCATGGAGGATGGCAAGGAGGAATTGGTGAATGGGACGATTACGCTGATACCGCCGCCGAAAAGCACTAGTGTAAGTGGAATCATTCAACCGAATATGACTTGCTCATCAACGAACAGGCTCGGCAGAAGGTATGGTGGCCATCCGCACTTACACTCACAATGCAACAAGCGAGAAGCCTGCTTCCTCAGGAGGTCAATGACATCATGAGGTCCGCCATATTCAGTATCATGGCTTCGCTGATGGTCATCTAGTGCCCCTTTCTTCGTCATCTTCTGGCATCTGTGCATGTCAGACATATCCTTTTCTGCCGAGTCCTATCAAAAGGCAATCGACAAGATCACCTCGCTCGAGAAGGATGTGGCTGGATGGAGGACTGCAGCTGTCACCGACCAGAAGGTCGAGAAAGCACGCCTCAAGGCACGGGCAGAACTGCTCGCGAAGGAGAGGGATGCGCAACAGGTGCTCGTTAACGGTTCCAACCGAAGACGACTGCGGCTCGAGAGCTCAAAGTGGTTCGGACGTCGTGAGCTTATCGATCACGCCTCACATCCTCGGCTCATCCCTCTAACCAGCCATAGCCGACAAAGGTCTGCAGTCGCGGCTCGCCGCTCAGCTTCACCAATACTGCTTCTACCCTCGATCCCTCTTGACACCGTCTGACGCCGTATATGTTGCCAAGTTCATTCGCATCGCCCACGACCTAGGAACCGTCGGGTTCTCCACGGTCTTTACTTATAACAATGCTTGTTCATTTCTCTTGTCAGGAACCGCGCAGACTGACTATGCATCAGTTCTTCAACGATCGTCTTGCCGCTTGCATCTTCTCCTCCACCACCAACGAGGCTCGCAATTTCGGTATGCCAAGCATCGTGTGAGGTTGCTCAGATGCTGAATGAGATTACGCCTAGGTCGATGTCTTTCCGCTCTAATGGCAGATCTCGACGCGTGGCATCAAGATGAGTCACACTACAAGCGCGAGGCTCTCGGTATTTCCGAAGATGCTGCCGAAGGTCAGGCGCAAAGGCAGCTGCCTGGCATGATGTTCAGGCCCAAGCCCACTTCCGACCTGGTGCCAATGTCATGGCAACAATTCCGCAATTTTTACGCTAAGTGCCACAATACCCTTGCAAGGGTGCGCTCCCATCCAGAATATCTCTCGACTTATGCTGATGCCAGCAATTTGCAGGCATTGGTATCATGCTGGGCTCAAACCGACTTTATGCACATAAAAAATGCCATAACCGTTAGCTTGCAGGTCATCAAGTACTTCCCAGTCATGGATACGAACGGCAAAGCCATCGAAGATGCTGTGAAGTCCCTGGTTGCGGGGAACAACGGGACTCTTACGCCTGACGTGCAGCATCAGTGCCAAGCGTGAGTGACGAATATAAAAGGGCAGAGACCGGACTTAGATCATTGCAGCTATTTGCGGAATCTCACGCGGAAGCAGACGATACGGCCTCTGATTTCGCCTGCCGCCTTCCACTCGGTGGGTTCCAATTCTCCTCCGTTCAGGTGATATGTCTGATTTTTACCTGCAGACCGGCATCCCGAAGACAGCTCCAGCAGCATCCACAAATGGCCCTGCCAAAGTCGCACCGACAGCGCCCCGCTCCAGCGGCGATGCAACGCCGATACCGAATGGCGACGGTGTGAAGACTGAGTTGGAGTTGTCACCGGCCGCAGAGCCAGGGACAGCAGCAGCTTCCGGCGCGTCCGGTCCTCAAGTTCTCAGGCAGAAGCTCGAACAGACGCGTTCGAGAAATGTCTCTGGGACTGCTCTTCCCAAAGAGGAACTAGGGTCAGTCCTTGGACCTCATCGAGAACACCGGGATGACGTGATACTGTACAGCGCTAGCCCCACATCGTCCGCCTCACAAGTAGCCAGAACCGACACGCCGCTCGCCCTCGACGCCTCTACTCCTCAGCAGCCAGGCGAGAACGGGGAATATCGGAAGCCAGCAGCAACGCCACCACCGACTCCAGCAGGTCCTCGCGCCACTAGATCAGGAGCGCCGACCGGCCCCGCGAGGTTGAGCCAGGGCAATGTTCAAGCATCCTCCGAAACACGCAATACCCCAACAGGACCATCAAGACCGTCGCCCGCTGCGACACCTCAGCCATCTCCCAAACCTGCTCCTTCTCAACCTTCGTCTATGGGCCCGCCGAACCCCTCTCTTTCCATAGATGAGGCTCGGGCAGCCGCTCGTGCGCGCAAGTTCGGCATGATCTCCAAGCCATTGCCTCCTTCTGCACCGTCTGCACCTGCAGCACAGGTGAAGTCCGAGCTCTTGTCAGCGGCCGAATTTTCCGCATCGCGCAACCAGTCTCTGACACCGGAAGCGCCAAGAAGATCGCCGCCACCGATAGCTATGAGGTCGGCGAGGCGAAGTGGAAGCGTTGAAAGTCGAGTAAGCGAGCGTTCAAGGCGGGATACTCGCGACCGCGAGGATCGTGAACGTGACCGGACACGCGATACTCGCGGTGTCGATACCATAAAGCCTCGCGGAAACGGAACTCGCTCGCGCACAGCCTCAGAGCGAAAACCCGGTGACGAAGCTGCAGAGCGTCGACGGCAAGAAGGTCTGTTGCAAGCACGGCACGAAAGGCTTGTGCCGGCTGATAAGAAGGTGGAGACCCGTCGATCATCCCGAGACGGCCATCGCCGTGAGACTGAGAAGGAGAGGGAAGAGAGGAAGGCCAAGGAGCGGGATACCGATAGGGCGAAGAGAAATGACCGGGAACGCACCAAAGATGGTGCTATAGGCGAGAACGAGGACGCTGGACTGAAGCGGAAGCGAGATGAGGTGAGCCATTTAAGCTTGATCATACAATGCTCATGTCTCGCAGCCCCCTCGCCGGATTGATGATCCCCTTGACCGACATGAGGACCGCCGAGACCGACGCGAACCTCGTAGGGGCGATCGGCGGGACGACGGGAGAGACGACCGCAGAGACGGCCCGCGAGACGATCGTCGAGACAGCCGCGATGACAGGCATGCCGACCGGAGGGACGACCGTAATGAACGCGGGATCGATCGACAATCACGCGAGCCTCGAGAAGCACCCATACGGGAGCGTACTCGTCTTCGGAGCCCTGACAAGCGAGAAGCGCGAACGACTCGAAACGAAGGTGTAAATGGGGATCGTACGCCTAAGCGAGACACTACTCCCAAGGAAAGCCTTCCGCTCAGGCTCGAGACGAGGAATGTGAACGGCCAGAATGACCGTATCGTTGAGCCGCCGAGATCAACCAGGTCCTCCGTGGTCGGTTTCCACTCCGCTTGATGGCCTGCTGGGCTAATCGTTATACTCTACTCTAGGCGCCCCGCGACGTACCTCTCCCTAGCAGGTCTGATGTACCCCGTGAAAATGTTCGACCTTCATCCGACTCCCTGAATGGGTCCCGCACGGTGTACGCCCTTCCGCCTCGCCCGGGTAACAACCAAGCCCCAAGCCATGCTCCTACTCCACCTCGTCCCGTACAAATCAACAATCAGGCTCCGCTTCGCGCGCCTACACCCCCTCATCCTGCTCAAGCTCCAACTCGTGTACCCGCGCCCCCTCATCCCGCCGAAGGGGATCGGGCATCTATCCGCGCTGCTACGCCACCTCGTCCCCCACAGTCTAGCTTGGCTGCGCGCATGGGACCTGCGCCGAGCTTCGGCGAATCTCGCGAGCTTCTGCCGCACGTTGCTCCACCTAGAGTGGATGCTCTTCCTGTTCCCGATGCGAGTACTGCTCAAGCTGCTAATGAAGAGGTTGCATCCGAGCGCGAGAATGGAGCTGGCTCAGAACCTCGCAAACGCCCGCTGGAAGGTGAGTCTAGCTTATTCTTCCCCTGTCTTTCCTCGTCTTTCCTCCCTGACAGTATCGGCAGAGACGGGTTCTGCCTCGCGCGAAGCATCTCCCGGAGAGGCTAAGAGGGTGAAGATCGATCGCGACAAGGTCCGTTCGCATGACCGGCGTGGTAGGGAAGCAACAGGTGGAAACAGGTTGTTGGCGAGTGCCATAAAATCGGCGGCTCCTGGCGAGAAGTGAGGCCAGATCAAGGATGGCCTGTCTCATCCTCTATCACTCTATCGTTTGCATCATCGCACAGCAGTACCTTGTCGGCATCCCATGCATCGCATGAGCTTGTCGTGCCTTCTGAAGGTCGGGCAATGGTCAGGTTCCCGTTCTTCCGGAACGGCACGTCTTCGGAGGACTCGCTTGACAGATGCCGGTTTGTGATCTGGTTCGACGTTATGACTCCTGAGAGCTAGCATCCTTGCACATCTAAAACGACTCGTCACAGCCTCTCAGGTAAAGCGTGCAAGCACGATGAGTGACTCAGCGATACGATCCCGACGTACCGGTCCCTCCTCTCGGCGCACCCATAGGCGGCACTAAACCCATCACCCCTACCGGGCCTAGCGGTATCCGCGGTGC
>JAABUW010004119.1_pt1 | contig 19973 bp, 20 predicted proteins | sample 5560081 | NCBI WGS metagenome assembly JAABUW01 (sample SAMN10711882, study PRJNA513363) | rock metagenome | isolation source: Antarctica rocks | place: Antarctica: Victoria Land, Knobhead sud
TGGATTACATGGCAAGGAAACGAAGGCCGCAGGTGGAACCGACGCTGGCGAAGACATTAGCCTTGTCAGACCAGCCGGACGCTCGCCAATTACCCAAGAGTACCCCCGCTACAATCTCCAAGCCTCCGCCCTCAGCAGCTGGACCTCTGATCTCAGACCTTCCCAATGTTCGCTCCGGCTCCCGTACCTCCTCTCGCACCTCATCTCCGGCCCCGAAGACCAAGATTAGCGTTCAGGGTGGCGCCTCCATGCACGGCGCGTCCACGACACTGCAGGATCTTGTATGGTTCCCCTTGATATCTTGATAGATCAACTATTGACCTGATCTTTACAGGACTCCGCGATCCGCACCCTCGAACTCCAAACCAATCCATCTCTCTCCACCGCCTCCCCCGCCTCGCGCCGATGCACATGCCTCGCAACCCGCCATCCCCTCCTTGCTGCTGCCCCCAATTGTCTTTCCTGCGGTAAGATCATCTGCGTGAAAGAAGGCCTCGGTCCCTGTACTTTCTGCTCCAAACCCCTCCTTTCCTCTGAGCAAATCACATCGATGATTGACTCCCTACGCCATGAGCGCGGCCAAGAGCGTATGAACCTCAACAACGCTTCCTCCCGCCGCGCAGACCTAGCTTCAGCTCCGAGGCCTTTCACCAACCCATCTACAACCGGCGCTACCTCATCATCAGCGAACGCAGACGGGACGCTTGACAAAGCGCTTCAACACCGCAACAAGCTCCTCTCTTACCAAGCCGACAACGCGCGCCGTACACATATCATCGATGAAGCTGCTGATTTTGAAACGCCCACGTCTGGGCTTTCGATGTGGTCTTCGCCCGTGGAGCGAGCGGCGCAGTTGAAGAGGCAACAGAAAGTGTTGAGGGAGCAGGAGTGGAACGCGAAGCCCGAGTATGAGAAGAGAAGGGTGGTTGTCAGTGTGGATCTGGTTGGAGGCAAGGTTGTCAGAAGGTTGGGGGAGGTGGAGAGGCCAAGGGATGAAGAGACCAACGGTAGTCAGGACGTGGATATGAATGGTGCAAGTGATAAGGGAGACAGGGCCGAGGGCGGTGCGTTCAGCAAGAACCCGCTATTGGGGAGTCTGATACGACCTGTCTGGAAGGGCAAGGGACACGATACTGATGCAAGGGATGGGGAAGAAGACAAGGAAAACCAGCCAAGGAAGAGCGTGTGGCGGCGGGTTCAGGACGATATCAACGACAACGAAGCAATGATTCTCAATGGAGGGGCATACGGCGGTAATGATTATGAACGGAGATTGGGCGATGAGGAACATTCTTTTGGATGAATAGTTGCCCAGTCAGACAATAATCAACAATACCAGTTATACATACGACATTCAGTAGCGGGGATGCCCTCCTCATCCCACTTCTCACGCTCACACTTAGACACCTGCTCAAGATTCCTGTTCCTTCCATTGCATCACCAAAGGCGCATTATCGTTCAATGTCACAAGGTGCTTCAATCGCCAATAAGTCTTCCAAAGAGCACAGTGAAGAATGTCTTGATCTTTCCCTCCTCTTAATCATTCTCGCCGTACAGATTCTGGCTCATCAGACTCAATCTTTCTCAAACCTCGTCTTACGCATAGTCTGGTGGCTCATAGGATCTCAATTTCCGAGATGCTAACATTTCGAAACCTTTTGACGTAGGTGCCAGATGAAAGAGCAAAGATGCAGCTGTACATACGTCCATAGCAGACTCTTTCTCATGTCGACCTCAACTCAGACCTTCCAAGGCAGCCATTGCACCAAAATATAGGACCAAGGGCCGTGTGGAGTCTTGGCTCCAGTGCCGCGCTTGGAGTGAAGATTGATGAAGCCGGTAGGAGGATCAGGCCTTCAAGGCTGCTAGGGCGTACCTCCAGGAGAAAGCGGTGAACATTGGTCGACACTACCGTAATGCATCAGCGGAAGTCCAACGAGTAGAGGCGTCCATAAACACGAGCAACGACCTACCACACTCAAAGCTCCTGAAGTCATGACCTCGATCAAAAGATCCAGCCACCATCACCAATCTACCCACTCCAATGCACACACATATCCAAGCCAAACACCATCCAGCTCCATAGCCCCACCCCCTCAAAAAGATCTCCCCCGATCAACCCTCCTCTCTTCCCTCCCCTCACTCCTAGCCTCCAGCTGCGCAATCTTATCCTCCAGCGTAGTCCTCCTAGACACAAGCCCCATCCTCGTCTGCTCCAGAAGAGCAATCCGTTCAGCTGGTGTAGCTTGTTTGCGAGCTTCTGCTTTCTGTGGATTGTATATAGCGTTAGCTGCTGTGTAGAAGGAGGGAAGGGGGAAAGGAAGGGGAAAGGGGAGGGAGGTAGTTGGAAGGAGCTGTCGAACCTGCTTGATCTCGCGGGTCTCTTTCAAGCCGGCTCCGTACCAGGCGCCGATGACGGCGATGCTGGCGGTTGCCGCGGCCATGCTTATGCCCCAGGTCTTTGATGAGAGAGGCATCGTACAGCAGAGAGTATGCGGGTGAGCGCAGAAGTGGCAGAGTTGACTGTCACAGGGTGACACAAGTCGTCGCACACCCTAACCCACAAACGGCTAGAAATGCGTCCCCAGTTAGTACTAGGGTGTGCGACGACTTGTGACACCCCCGTGAGAACTTGATCAAGGCTAGCTTGAGTGGATTTACTAAATATGCGCCTAGGCTGTGCCACGATTCTCTACTAACAACAGCCAGTGACTACAACGACTGTATCAACGCTCTGCTCTCAATCCATTTTCCTCCACAGCTGGCACCATCCTACTTCTTAAATTAGATGTTGCAAAGTGCTGAGTCAAGTTCGGGTGACGACTGGACCTGCCTGAGATCTTATCTTCCATACATGTGGCAGCCTAGAGGGCCAACACTGGCTCCAGTCCGCGGCAAAGCAAGCATTGACTTAGTACCGTGAGTAGCTGCCTCTTCAATCACTATGCTGAGCGATGCGTTAGCCATCGCGGGCGGCATGTCGTCTCAAGGATCAAAATCGCAAGAGACGCTATCTGCGGACTTCATGAGTCTTCCTTTGGAGTTGAAAACTGCGATCGTGCGGGCTTGCGAACCTGCTGACATTGCAGTACTGGGTCAGCTTGCCACGCACATCTCTTCAATCGTTGCTGACGAAATGGCAGCTCAAACGTCGAGTGAGATGCGGAGCATCACTCTACTGGTCCTCTACAGCTCTGTTGATTTGAGCTGTCATCGCGACGAGGGGACTTTCGCGTCGGGGCTGACAGTTGTCGAGTCTGACAATCCTTTGAGGGTGGAACGTGACGGGCGGGTAGATCAAATCATCCGAAGGCAACTGGCCTTCGTGCGTACGATCTTAGCGCACCCAGAGTATGCCCTGCTGATCAAGTCTCTGGCTTGGACATTTCTCAATCTACTGGACGAGTCCCATAACGGGGAAGAAGTGAAAGAGAGGCCTGTCTGGAAATGTTTCAAGGCTATGAGAAATGTCGAAATACTGGACTTCTGCTCTCTTGCCATGTCGCGAGAGGTGCATACTCCCCCTCCATTATTTTCTTCGGCCAAGAAGATTAGCCTCGGAGGTCTGATGTCTTTCGCCATGGCAAGTTCAATCCTCCACTCTGGAAATCCTGAGTTCATTACCTTTCTGGAACTCAACGACGTGCAGGATCATGGCCAGCTCCGCAAGGGCAAGAGTCTTCTAGGCAACGAAAAGCCGTCGGTACTAAGAGAAACCATGTATCCTAACAAGACTCCTAAAATCAGACATCCGGGGCCTATGCGCGATCACTTGCGTATATTGACAGGCAAATGCCTCTCTCTCTGAAAACCCTTATTCTACGCAGCGTCGGTCAGGACTATATAGCGTGCAATTTTTGGTGGTCCCCCCTGGATGAAATCAGATACAAGCAATGGGCCGCTTTCGTGGATTCCGTAAGGAACACGTTACGGACATTCGAATTCGAGCAGGGCCTCCCCGCTCGCTACCATATTCCAGGTGGCTGTACTTATGGCCACCGTCAGCTGCCGCGCCAATCAATAAGGCCGATGGACGATAGATATCTCAGATATATTGCGCCTGTGCTATTTCACGGATCGTGGCCAGAATTGAAAGACGTTGTCATTCGAGGGGTCGGAGGAAGTGTTCAAGATCATTTTGTAGACTGTAACAACGGTGGTGACTTTTGGAGAATAGCAGAATCACAACATCGATTGCAGCAGGCACTGGAACCTAACGTACTGCTCACCCTTGAGCAGGAGGCGACCAAAACATTTTACCTCAGAAGGAGCACCAATTGGTTCCATAGATAAAGATTCCTGCAAGACTCGACAGACTGCCCAGAATTCACATTCTTACCTCGGCTTTTATGCAAACGAAATTCAATGCCCTACTAAGGCACCTCTTAACCTCATCAAGCATCAACAGAGACGATATAAGCACTCAGAAAGGAGGTCTTGATCTAAAATTACCTTATCCACCATATACTCGTCAGCAGTATCCTTAAATCAATTTTTCTTGACTCACCAGATGGATATTTGGACCACATATCTCAAAACACCTTGGCGAGACCATTTGACCATATGTTGGCGCAACTTGCTGGGTTGTTCAGTAGACCAGTATCTTGAATATCTTAGGATATTTCAAGATTATCAAAAAGATTGTGGATCTACTAAGGTCTGCGTATGTCATGGAGCGAATTCAACAGCGTCTGCGTTTCTAGAGCTGAAGTTGATGGTGACTATATGCTGAATTGTGGCTTTGCCGTGCAAGACTGTGGGCTCGAAAGCTCTCACACCGTTTTCCTCTTTGCCATTTTCCTATCATCAGCAGGAGGTGATGCATAGGTGAGACCGAAGCAAACTCTAAGCCTCCGTTTGAGGCCTTGTCAGCTCAGCCGTGTATTCAATTAGATTCGGAGCGCACAAGCAGTCTTGAAATACTAGCCTGGAGGACCTCCTGCGGACTCTTCACATTTCGAAACTTATCAGATTGTATTCTCCTACTATACCAGTGCGACATTTCAGTCATAATATATCGAAATCCCCACACCTCCAGTCCGGGCCCATCATGGAGGCAGTCTACGCTTCTCTCTTAACATTTCTCAGTATCAAAGTCATACACGAGCCGAACACATCCACTGCTGCTTGGCCTGCAAACGAGGACTTATTACATCCAGCATAGCGCCGGAGTAAAATCTCGGCCAGCAGCCTAAAGCCCGTCCCTGCCGACCACCAAAGTGGTTGGAGGCACAAAGAGGACGAACTGAAGCGTGCAGCTACAGAAACATCCGTTGCCGTTTCGAGTATTGGACTCCAATCAGTTACTAAGAGATAAGCATTGAAGGACGAGGATGGCGAGGCTCCTAGCTTTCAGTATATGGATCAAGGTACAGAATACTGCTGATGTCGGCAGATCCGGTAGTCCTACTCTGCTGATGAATGTTGGTTAACATTGTTCACTGCACATGCAGGCTTACCACATGGGGTAAAGTGGAATTACCTTTCTGCCAAGTACTTTTAGGGCGCCCGGGGGGTAGGACAAATCATATAGGGAGGATATCTATAGATATTCTTAGCTAATAGATTTCCTTAATTAAAGTATCCTAGGATATATATATATAGTATCTAGGCTACGAGATTAGTATTTAAAGATCTAAGTAAATACTTTTCTTACTAAAAATATTATATAAAGGAAATATTTATATTTAAAGATAAAGATAAAAGGAAATAGCTACTTAACTAGCTATATTTATAATAATATTAATAACTAGGCTTATCTTATTATTAAGTATATTATACCTTTCTTTATAATAGGTATTAACTATTATTATTATATATATAATATTTAAGAGGTTATCCTTGTAAGAAGATTACCTAAATTAATTAAATCTAGCCTCTAATAATTAATAATATTAATAGGTAATAATATATATAATACCTAAAAAATAGCTTAATATATTAGAATTAAGATTTATATATTAATACTCTTTATAAGATAATATCCTTAGTATAGAAATATCTATAATTATTAATAATATAAGGATACTATTATATCTATAACTCTACTTTAGGTAATACTTATCTATATATATTATTAATATATTAGAAGGATATTAGTACCTTTCTACTAGAATAACTATCCTAGTACTATTTACTTGACTATCCTAGCGCCCTTAAAGTATATAGCTATAATAGTTACTTTTAGGGCGCCTAGAGGATAAGATAAATTATATAGGAAGGATATCTATAGATATTCTTAGCTAATAGATTTCCTGAAATAAAGTATCCTAGGATATATATATATAGTATCTAGGTTATAAGATTAATATCTAAAGATCTAAGTAGATACTTTTCTTACTAAAAATATTATATAAAGGAGATATTTATATTTAGAAATAAAACGAAATAGTTAATTAGCTATATTTATAATAGTATTAATGACTAGGCTTATCTTATTATTAGATACGCTATATCTTTCCTTATAATAGGTATTAACTACTATTGTTATATATATAGTATTTAAGAAGTTACCTCCGTAAGAAGATTACTTAAATTAATTAAATCTAACCTCTAATAATTACTAGTATTAATAGGTAATAATATATATAATACCTAAAAAATAGCTTAGCGCGCTAGAATTAAGGTTTATATATTAATACTCTTTATAAGATAATATCCTTAGTATAGAAATATCTATAATCGCTAATAATATAAGGATACTATTATATCTATAACTTTACTCTAGGTAATACTCGTCTATATATAACATTAATATATTAGAAGGATACTAGTGCCTTTCTACTAGAACAACCGTCCTAGTACCATTTGCTTGACTACCCCGGCGCCCTTAAAGTAACTTAGGCACCTACGTAGCCTTGGACACCCGCCTGTTGATTTGAAATTAAGGAAATAGACCCAGATGTTCAGCCATTGAATATATATCGTCAGAATCCATCAAGAAGTGTCAAGATTTCATTTGGTCAATCGTGTACTATTTACTAGAGCTTGGATCCGGATCGGACGCTATCTGTGTGACGAAAAGCTTGAATGGGGTAAAATATGGACTTCCCATACCAAACGCTTACTCAAGGTCAGATCCGCCTTCTGACCATTGACCTGACTGAGGGCGAGCCATTCCAATTATCCCTTAACCACTATCCCTACGACGCAAGCTTGAAGTACAATGCACTCTCCTACGCCTGGAACCCTCCAGTGGAAGGGAACGGCCCACCACAAGTGCAAGTCCGCTGCGACACGGCTTCATTTGAACTAAGTGCCGACCTCTACCAAGCGATCAAAAGTCTCGCAATATTGCACATTTCCCGACCAATCTGGATAGATTGCATCTGCATCGATCAATCGAACATCAAGGAGAAGGAATGCCAGTTGCCGCTCATGGGCAACTATTACTCCCGGGCAAAGATGGTCTGGATCTGGCTCGGCGAATCGTATGGCAATAGTGATTCAGCAATGGAAGCGATGGCTGGGCTCGCGTTGAAGTTGCCCATATTGCGCGTCAGCCAGCCGATAGATGACGCGTGGCTCTTTGAGAACGAGCTTCCACTGGGTAGTGATGGGCTTTGGGATGGTATTGATTACATCTATACCCGTGAGTGGTTCAATCGACTTTGGACCATGCAAGAGTTTGTACTGGCAGGGCATTCGACATTCGTATGTGGGCTTGCAGTTGCTACAGGGGCCCAACTTGTGACTGTGGCACAGGAATTCGTGCGTCTTGGTTTGGTTGCTGTATCAAGAAGAGGTCGTGTTCCCCATGTAGGGTACAAAGATGGCTATCACTTCTCAACATTCGAGTCGAGATACCGGAGGCAAAGGACGATCATGGCAATATATCATTGCATCTGGCTTTACAGCTTGGGAGATTCAAAGAAGCCAAGAAGTCCAAGCAGCATGATCGTGTTTATGCGCTTCTGGGACTCTTGGATCGTGAGATTGTCGCAAGAATCCCGGTCAGTTATGAATTGCCATGGTGGAAGATGTACATTGAGGTTGGGAAATTATCCTTGCAAAATTCGGACCATTTCGATCTCCTGGCGCAATGTCAATCCGCGTGGCGACCCGAGGACTTTCCTTCCTGGTGTCCCAACTTTTCAGCGGAGAATGAGGCGGCGCCGTTCATATATGAATGCTACTTCGCAGGCTATAGGTGGGACATGCCTTGCACCCCTCACATTGAGTTCCCAACCGAGCATGAAAGCCATATTCTAGTCAGAGGCGCGAGCTTCACAACGATAAAGTCAGTCGCCAAGGTCCCAGAGAAGGGCATGGGAGAGGACGTATTGGAGCGCCGTCTTGAAAGCCTTTACGAAATGTCCAGGCGCATGGAGGAGTGCTTGGAGATGGCTCGACAAGTGATCCCTGAGTCTTGCTTTCAGCCGGTCCCCGAAGCCTTCCTACGCGTTCTTATCGCAGACGTCCTTCAAGGGCATAGAACAGGGCACTCCTTTGAAATGTTAAAAGCCATGTGGGCTAGTGCACAAGCGTGGTTGTCGTGCATCATACGCAATGGAGATACGTCTTCTCTGGATGCAGAAACAAACAATGCAGCGCATACTTTTCTAGATTCAGTTATTCATGTCTGCCTATTCCGTCGGTTCTTCGTTACAGCAGACTACCGGTTGGCACTTGGGCCAGATCAAGTCGATGTGGGAGACCAAGTCTTGATTATAAAGGATGCTCATATGCCAGTCGTCATCAGGGCCCATGAGACATCTGGTGTCTACAGAATGCTAGGCCCAGCTTATGTACGTGGGCTTATGAAGGGCCCAGTCCCGGAAATGATTGCTGCTGGCGGAATGCAGTGGGCATCATTCGAGATAGCTTGATTGTCCGTTGGTGGTCTGAAGGACTACCGCCACCCCACAGCGCTAGACGCATATTGAGGCGTATCGTGTAGATTCTTTCGGAGCCCTGCTTGCTTGCAACCTGCCTGAAGGCGTTTTCGTTACTTCCGCTTCTTCCACAAAACACGTCTGGAAGAGATTGGCAGAGAATGGAAATGCTCTGCTTATTGATAATCAGCTGGCTCTCGAGGACGCGTGGAATGGTTTGCATCCGTGCAGTTAAGGTCAAGGGACTCATAACGTGGAAACATTTGGATAGCTGTAACGTCTAAATCTTCGCTGCAGGCCGTATCAGCCCAGCATGAGTATGGATAATGATGAAAGCCTTATGATGGAAATACCACAATCAAAGATTGAGCGTCTCTCTCGGGAGTGGTAGTCGTTCTGCCGATTCTTCACCATACCCTTTGAACAGATGGTTCGAGGGCGTACCAAGTCCGTCTCCTACAAAGACTTGAACCCCCAGCGTCAGTTTTGTTTGACCGCTCAAGGATCTGGATTATATCTTACCAGCAACAATTGTGAGACTTTTCAGCGCTTGGTCATCTTCATTCAAGCCATTAGAGATTCCTCAAGGCTTGTACCCCTGCTGAGCTTCACTTGGAGCAGGGGCAAGTCATTGACAACGATCTCGAGATCGCGGTTCTCAGCGAGAATGTCATCTTTCGGAATAAATATCTGGTGGCTTTTGAAGACCATTCTGACATCAAAATTCAAGAACTGTCAAATGTTGGTAGCGGGGCCGAGGGCGATTAGAGGTTTCATAAAACTCATTATGATTCTGCTCGAAGTCGAGCGACAGGGCTGTGAATGTTGGGTATGATTAGAGAATGTACCCCTTAGTATACCTCCGTTCTACTTTATGACGATAGCGGGACCATGACCGCATCGATGGCGTAGTAGTAGCGACGACGTTATTATTCCCTCCAATCAAGTGTGGCTTAGAGGATTAGTCTTCTGGGCACGGCGCTATCATAGAAATTCCCAACCCTTTGGCCGTGATGGACGACATTCCTTTTCGACCTGTTCAACACTACGGCGGCGTTTGCGGGGGTTGCGAATGTCCGCACGATGAAAGCGTGTGCCATACAGATACGCAAAAGTGGCATCATTGGCAGCAAGAGTCTCCATCTCGGTTGCAAAGGTGTCAAGCCATCCGCCCACAGGACCCACTCCAGGCTCGTGAACATAGTGAGCATCCCTCCATCCGCCAGAGCGTACCCACAACCTGAGCGCGTTTGTGCCAGCGACGGTTGCCGCCGTCGTGACATTGCTCGTGGTCGGGTTAGTGAGTGCACCGGGATGCTGCTGACGACAGTGACGACGTAGGGAGACCTGCTGCTGATTACCCGCCTGGAAGACGGTGCCGCACATGATATCGGTACTATCAACGACAATGTCGCAGACACCGGAGTTGATGGTGGACAGCGGAGCGCCGGGCATAGGAGGTGCATTGTTGCCGGAGACATCAGCGAGAAGGATGGGGGGCGCTTTTTGGTTGGTCGCACGCGCCGCTGCTTGACGAGCTGGCTCCCAGCCATGATTGGAATTCATGATGGGACCGTGATGATGTCCGTATGCTGACGCGTTCGTTGCATTCGTCACGGATGTATTGTCAAAACGTCCGGCAGTAGACATATTCGATGCAGGCTGAGAAAATGCCTCAAGTCAATGTGATGAATGCTGACTGACGATCAATGCGTGTCAACGTTTTCTATGTATTGTTATGTTTGTCGGATGGGGATTTTGAGTGCCAAGGATTCGGGACTTTTGTGCACACGCTATTCTAGCCATAATTTGCATTCACTAGCATTGCTTGGCGTGTTTACGATTACAGTAACCCGCGTGCGCTACAACAGTATTTACGCTTCACTCGTCTCCTCTTTCACACTAAGTAATCAATTGCAGGTCCCCTACGATTGGGAAACGATTGTAAGAGCGAGATCCAGCAAAAAGTGATCGCCTGGCGCCTCCCCGTTTGCTATATAGCTGCAGGTACCATGACGGATGCAACGGTAGTTCTAGCCAATATACATTGTGTCCAAGGATGACTGAGGAGTTCCTGCATTGAGCGATCAGAGGCCAGACTGTGTGCCTCTTGGCCAGATTGAGCATACAGGAGGCCGCCTGCTCCTCGACTCCCGTTGCCGTCCCATTGTTACCAACGATGACCACCCCACGAGCTTTCATTATCCGCCATGGCGAGACGGAATGGTCGCTCAATGGGCGACATACAGGCATCACTGACATACCATTGACTGCTAATGGCGAGAAGCGCATCCGTGCAACAGGAAAAGCTCTTGTCGGTGACGACAGACTGATCGTCCCGTCCAAGGTTGCACATATGTACGCTCCCTCTGACTGATATTAGCGTTCCCTCAACTAGGAATACAGTCACCCTAGAAATTCGCACTGACTCCTGTGCTCCCGTCAGCTATGTATCACCACGTCACAGAGCTCAACACACCCTCGAACTCCTCGACATCGGCTGCCGCGACAAGCTTCCCTGGCAGGATTCTCGCAATCAGGCTCTAGACATACGGACAGATGCAAAAGTACAGATTACAGAGGATATTCGGGAGTGGGACTACGGAGAGTATGAGGGGATAACGAGTGAAGAGATTGCGGAGAAGAGGAAGGAACAGGGGCTGGAAAAGTGGGATATCTGGAGAGATGGATGTCCTGGCGGGGAGTGAGTCGCCGACGCTGCCGCCAGGAAACTTAGTATTGGAGATCTATGCTCATAGTGAAACCCAGATCGCCTGCGGATGTCACGAAAAGACTCGATAGGCTCATCAAGGATATTCGGACACGATTCCACAACAGCGCTATTGGCATGCCGAAAGGCCAGGCGCCCATCAGTGACGTGGTGCTAGTCGCTCACGGCCACATACTGCGAGCTTTCTCAGTGCGGTGGATTGGGCGAGAATTGACAGATGGTGTCTCGCTGCTGCTGGAAGGTATGCTCCGCCTCTTAGCTAGACTAGAGTCTTATGCTGATATTGGGAAGCTGGTGGGGTTGGAACGATGAGGTACGCTTCATTGGATATTTTTGGTAACATATGCTGACATGCGTCTTAGCTACGAACATCGAAGCCTCCATGAGCCAGCCATTCTGTATGTTGGATTGCATAATAAGGTAGAGTCCTAGCTGACAGAATCGCAGATTGGGCGGCGCTTTCATGGTGGACGTCATAGAGAACATCAAGTGACAAGTTCTCCTGTCTACACAATCTTTGCCATTTGTCGATTGATTGGTACGATTTTCTGCCCAGTACACTATTTCAGAGAGAAAGGTTTCTTTTTCGCAGGTCAAACCATGAACTGTCTTCCTCTTTCATTCCAAGAAGCTTCTACGCATGCCCCTATGTCTCTTTAATGACCAACGTAGTCAAACGATTGGGATGCATCACAAGCTATGAGCTGGCCTCAATTCGCAAGCACCTGCTTCAGGTAACTCTCCATTGCATGTTTGCCAAATTGTCGGTCAGTACCGCTTGTGCACCCTTTGGTTGCCTATTTCTCTACAATATTCTAGTATAAATGCACCCATACATCCAACCACATGACCCTTACTTCCCTTCAAGTCTCTTTCTGAAGCTCATCACTCATAAAAGCCATCATTCTATCTCAGCATCTTCTCCCATCTGCTACCAACAATCGCGATTATGTCATTTTCGGACAAGAGCAGTCGTCCTTCGTATGGCCTGACCTCTCAAAAGGGAGACACCTCCCGTGACAGCGATACCGCCAACAAGCAAGTGGTGCATTCAGCCTTGACTGGCGTCGTCCCCCAGCCAGAGGACGATGAAACTATTCAGGGTCAAACAGCAAAGGAAGATTTGCGCAAGTCCGAGAGAATTGAGGATTCCTTGGTGCCTGCCGGGAGTCAGCGGCACAGACTGTACCAATTGCTGATCAGAAGCCAGGAGGGCAGGAAGCTACTGATGAACCAGTTGCAGATATGCCCTCTCATATGACAGCAGACGGCAAGCCAATTGCCGAGTGCGACTGCTATCTCCGAGTGCGACTGCTATTCCCGATAGTGCGACTGCTAGTGCGAGTGCGACTAAGCGAGTGCGACTGCTATTGCCGACTACGACTGCTATCTCCGAGTGCGACTGCGATTAAGCGAGTGCGACTGAGTAAGCACAAATTCAAAAAATGCTGCGGTGATAAGAATTCAGTGGTTCGAACCCCCTAGATGGATCGAAAGAAACCCAGAACCAAGAAAACGATGGATTGGACAAGAAATACAATATCCAGGCTCAGGACAGCAATGCCTCTGCTACCATTGACCTCCAGTCTCCCCAGCCCGATTGCCACATCTGCTTCGACCATCACAGCTACGATACAACATGCCCTGAACACGGGACTCTTATGTGTCACGATTGCTGGACCGCACACGTTGAACACGAACTCTCCCTCAACCCATACCATGGCTGCCGCTGCCCCTTCTGGTCGTCGAGGAACTGCTGCCACACCAGAGCCACTTTCAAGCTGGAAAAGAGATGCAGCAGGCCGCTCAAGTCACCTCATCTCCACTTCCAGCTTTTGATTGGAGCGGTTCGGCTACTTGGACCTCCTTCGGACCGCGTTCCGGTCGGGGACAGCTTTCTGCTAGGAGCTGGGGATTTTAGAGAGCCGCGGAGAGGGAAGAGCGTGGGGTAAGACTTACACGAGTCGTGGCTGCGAATGTGGAGCGTGAAGCTTGTGGTAGGGAAGAATGGGACCAGTGGCGACGGGCTAAGGATGCCGAGGAGGAGGGGAAGTTTTATCTGTCGAATATCTATGAGTTTAGGTGGTTCCAACTGTATACTTTTGGGCCACCGGACATCATATTCAACATTATCAATCATGACTATGTGGCTAAGGGCTACGATGAGGATCACCCAGAGGGTTATGAGTATGAGGCATGATGCGGATGTGAAGTATGATGGGAGTAGAAAGCGTGATGGGATGTCGTAGGTCCAGTGTCTCTGGTGGTGGCATACATCTTTTCAAAAGCAATGCAGCTTAAGACCAAAATCCACTCGTCTTGTGGGATGTTTGGCTTGCTGGCAGAATACGCGGCGCACTGGATTTGTGCTGAATGAACGGGTATAAGGGAATACTTTAGCAGCTAGAATTTTCCCAGGTTATCTCCGGTGAATGGAAGGATAGGACGCCAGGCAGTGGACGCTTCCTTCTGTGGTGTAACCGATTTCACACCGCTTTCGTTCTGTTGTTGCTGACCCTGAGTTGTCTGGAGAGTGGTCGTCAATGACAATGTCACTTTATCTGATAATTTGGGTAGCGTCTGCGGTGCTGTGATGTGGTCTAAGTTTCCGATGTTTGGGTTTCGACTATTCTTACTCTAGTATCTTTCCTAATGTTATTAGCTGGTTTGAGCTCTTCCAAAGTTACATTGGATCCGTTGACCAAACAATTTCCATTGACTTCTGCACTATCTCCTTTCGTTTTGTCTAACCATTTGTTCCCCATCACGTTACCAAGTCCTTTCCTGAATTATATAGGGCTGGTTTGAGCTCTCCCAAGGCTTACTTTCGATCCATGCACCAAACACAAGATCTTTGATTCTGCACTATAAATTCTCTCCTCTTTTCTGATGAGCGAGTCGGCCGCTTGTGCGCCGGAAGTGGGCAGCCCCTTGAGAAGTGTGCGCTCCCTGAAAGTGCGCCTGAAAGTGCGCTCCCTAACCAGTCGCAGTCGCAGTCGCACTCGGAGATAGCAGTCGCACTCGGCGATAGCAGCCGCACTCGCTTAGTCGCACTCGCACTAGCAGTCGCACTCGGAGATAGCAGTCGCACTCGGCAATAGCAGTCGTACTCACTTAGTCGCAGTTGGAGATAGTAGTTATACTTACTTAATTATAGTTATAGTCATACTTACTTAGTTACACTCGTACTTAGAAATAGTAGTTATACTTAATAATAGTAGCTATAGTTATAATAGTACTTATAGCTATAGTTATAGCTATAATTATATTTAATCTACTAGTTATACTCGTAGTATAGTCTACTAATTATACTTATAATTATATTAATAGTTATAATTATAGTTATATTTAATTATAATTATAATTATACTCCTATATACTTATTAATTATACTTATACTTATATTTATACTTAGTCCGCTAGTTATACTTAGTCTTACTAGTCGTACTCGGAGATAGTAGTTATAGTTGGAAATAGTAGTCGCACTCGCTTAGTCGTAGTTATAGTTAGAGATAGTAGTCGTAGTCGGTAATAGTAGTCGCACTCGCTTAGTTATACTCGTACTCAGAAACAGTAGTCGTACTTAGTAATAGCAGCCGCAGTTGTAATAGCAGTTGTAGCCGTAGCCGCAGTCGTAGTCGCACTTAGTCCGCCAGTCGTACTCGCGGTATAGTCCGCTAGTCGCACTCGTAGTTATACTAGTAGTCGTAGTCGCAGTTATACTTAGTTACAGTTATAGTTATACTCCTACGTACTTACTAATCGCACTTACACTTATACTCGCACTCAGTCCGCTAGTCGTACTCAGTCTCGCTAGTCACACTCGGAGATAGCAGTCGCAGTCGGAAATAGTAGTCGTACTCGCTTAGTCGTAGTTATAGTTAGAGATAGTAGTTATAATTAGTAATAGTAGTTATACTTACTTAATTATACTTATACTTAGAAATAGTAGTTATACTTAATAATAGTAGCTATAGTTATAATAATACTTATAGCCGTAGTTATAATTATAGTTATACTTAATTTATTAATTATACTTATAATATAATCCGCTAGTTATACTTATAGTTATACTAGTAATTATAGTTATAGTTATACTTAGTTATAGTTATAGTTATACTCCTATATACTTATTAATTATACTTACACTTATACTCGCACTCAGTCTGCTAGTCGTACTTAATCTCGCCAGTCGCACTCGGAGATAGTAGTCGCAGTTGGAAATAGCAGTCGCACTCGCACTCGCACTGCGTCGCACTTAGTCGCAATCGCACGCAGTAATAGCACTCGCACTCACTGGTCGCACTCACACGCAGTCATAGTCGCAATCGTACTTATTCTAGTAAATCAGTCTCGCTAAATGTGCGCCTGAAAGTTGGAAGAAAGTGCGCTCCTTAACATTACATCTAAGATAATTGCGCCTGTAGAAAAGTGCGCCGACAAAGCCGGAAAAGTAAGCGTGAACTTGAGAAGCATGCGCCTAAGACAAATGGTAGGATGAGAAAATTGCGCCTGAGAAGTGCGCTAGGGGGAAGTACGCCCCAAGTGCGCCGGGGAGAAGTAAAATAGCAGTCGCAGTCGCAGTCGCACTCAGTCGCACTTAGTCACTCAGTCTCCGCAGTCGCACTCGGAGATAGCAGTCGCACTCGGCAATAGCAGTCGCACTCGGAGATAGCAGTCGCACTCGGAGATAGCAGTCGCAGTCGCACTCAGTCCGCCAGTCGCAGTCGCACTCGCCAGTCGTGGATATCCTATCATAGAAGCCCTAACACAGTATCAAGTGTATAAATGATCGTCAACTGGAATAATCTTGACTGCAACGGCATCAGGCTAAAGTGGAATATCTACTACCCTAATAACAAGAATCATGGAAGAGACCGACTCTTCACCTCTAACACCAAGCAGGGTGTCATAAAGGAATTGTCTGCCAGTCGCTCTTTTTCGTAATATCACTACTCATGAATTAGCATGTGCCAATCCTCAGCCTAGCTCATACAGATCCACCTCTAGGCGTCCTTTCCCAGCGTAACTGTCAAAGACAAAGACGTGGATACGTTATGTGGATAAATAATAATGATGATGATATCTATCTACGTGGTTGCGGGCAAGGTATGTGCGTGCCAAGCAATCCATGCCAAGACTAGTCACGTGACCGGAGTCGTTCCGTGACAGTAACCAGGCATACTTCCCCCGGCGCACTGTCCCCGGCGCACTGGCCCCGGCGCACTTCCCCCCAGCGCACTTTTCCTGGCGCACTCTTTCGGCGCTGCGAGTGCGACTGCGATTAAGCGAGTGCGACTGCGACTGCTATTACCGAATGCGACTGCTATCTCCGACTGCGACTAAGCGAGTGTGACTAAGCGAGTGCTATTGCCGACTGCGACTGCTATTTCCGAGTGCGACTGAGTGCGACTGAGTGCGAGTGTCACTGCTGAGTGCGACTGCGACTACGAGTGCGACTGCTACGGAGGTTGACACCAAAAGTCTTGAGCAAGCGCCAAGTTTGTAGGGATTGGGCTGCCTCAATTCTTTAGCTTGGGGATCGAAGTTTCCGGGGTAACCAACTAACCATCATTAGAAGATTGGTGCTCCTCCCGTTAGCGCATGCTCAAGACTTTTGGTATCAACCTCCATATTGTCGAGTGCGACTACTATTTCCGACTGCTATCTCCGAGTGCGACTAAGTGCGACTGCATGCGAATGCGACTGAGTGCGACTGAGTGCGCTTGAGTGCGAGTGTAACTGATGAGTGCGACTGCGATTAAGTGAGTGCGACTACGACTGCCAGTGCGACTGCGACTGAATACGACTGCGAGCGCGACTCAGTGCGAGGGTGACTGATAAGTGCGACTACGACTGCGACTGTGACTGGCGAGTGCGACTGCGACTGTGACTGAGTACGACTGCGAGTGCGATTGAGCGCGACTACGACTGGCTATTCCCAACCGCGACGACTGGCGGCCTTATGAGGGCAAGCACCGTCCCTCCTGAAGGTGCGCAAGGGCCCCATGCTCCATGTACAAGAAGGCGAACATCGGGTATTAGAGGCGAATGAAATGGAACGTTATCTTATAAGATAGCGAGGATGAAGTAGTAGCGCCATTGAATACTACCATTAACGATGTCTGGTAGGCGAGACCTGGGGGTGACTACCCTAAACAGTTCCCTCGCATATGGGGTATCGTACCGAAAACAACGGTGGGCGTGAGCGGTTTATGGGTTCGATTCCTCGTAGATTTCCTGGTGGAACACTTCTGTCCCGGACACAGTGTACCTAAGTAAAATAGACAACTACCAAATCAACGACGGCGACGACTGGCGAGTGCTATCGCCGAGTGCAACTGCTATTCCCGACTGCGACTGCTATCTCCGAATGCGACTGCGACTACGCGAGTGCGACTAAGCGAGTGCGACTGCTATCTCCGACTGCGACATTTTCATGGAGAAGAGCGCAGAACATCCGGCTTAATGTCCACTTCTCAACATCTTGTAGAGTTGCACGGTAAACAAGGGGAATCAATTGGAAATCTGTCTAGCTTAAGCGGTTCTCGGAGTCATGTATTACAAGCGCAACTGATTAACTTCATTACCCATTCGAATTAATAGTTTAGACATTACTTCCCTCGTTCGACGCCCAAGACTCAAGCCAGCGGCTATTCTGGGCCTCGTCCATAGCAGGCGTGGCGAGCTTTGTCCTTTAAAATACCCTTCTATTACCTACTCGAAACGAAGCTCGACTCTTCACCGCCGTTGTGAACGTTTCATACAGCCCATGTATTCTTCTTCTCCTCCGTGGCCGAATACCGTTCGTAGCGGCCCAGCGGATGAAACTGGGATGCGAATAGGTCATGAGTGTCTCTGTGGTATCTTTTAGGGGTATGGCGAAGGCGCTTGGATGCGTGGTATATTGGAGAGCGTGCAGCTAGACAGATTGGCAGCTTTAGCTCAGCGCTCCAACATTGAAGAGAATTTGAGGGTAGGGCAAGTCGCTTACACATGCTGTGCGATCTTTTTCTGAAAGATTGAGCTCACGAGGGCTGCCGGGTGTGAGGTAGAGCGCTATCACATCGTCGATTTCGGCGCGGAAAGGCTGGAGGGTGACTTTTCGCTGTCAGTGGATGTACATTTCAGGTACAGGTAATTAGAGCAGTGCGTACGTGTTTGGCACTCCAGACCTTTCTGATTTCGCACATCCCACACAGTATTATCTGGTGCTTTTTCCGTTGGAGAGGGGCTCCCATGTAGGAAACACCCCTTCTCCGACATAGCCGAGACTTCTATGACCTTGGTGTCGAGATCAACTTTGAAGCCACTTTCCCATGCATCCCCCTTTTCCCATACTCGCGGTCCAGAACCCGCAAAAGGGTCATTTCTTGCTGCGTCCCAAGCTGGAGATAGAGCACGTTTGTCGGCTGAGGCTGCGGCAAAGCGAGCGGTGTAGTCCCGGAGCCATAGGTAGAATTGGAGATTTTCAGCGTGGTGGGTGATGTGGAGGAGGTAGTACATGAAATCTGGTTTTTGGAATGTAAGTGATCGCATGCATAGACTTGGGTCATGCGTAGAGTGCTATCATACCTTGGATGGAATAAGGCTAGGACGGTCAGTCATCGTGATAATTAGTGCACAGCAAAGCGGAGCCATACAGGTAATGTTCTATTCGAGAGGACCATTCCGAAGGACAGTTCCGGTGGTATGGCCGTTGTAGTCAATTTCGAGTATGTGTCGGAGTCGCTTGAGCTCATGGTATCTAGCAATTTGGAGTCATAGCCGGTTCGGTTTCGAATATAGACATATAAACACATGGCTGCAAACCCAATTCAGTTCAGTTGGTTGCGAGAGGAAAGTACAATAATGGAGACAATGAGGATGTTCAGAAAACATGTGGGAGGTCACAGGAAGCAAACGACGCCGAGCGCGTACAGGCCATTGAAGACGGCATAACCATGCTAACGCACGATCACTACCACAGCCTCTGAGGATTTTGACCCACACTGCCCGGGGAAAGTGCGATGCACTATTCGCGACGACCATGCTGAATTCCCTTCAAGGCGGCGGAACCAACCAACTAAAGCATTGACGCCGTTTCAGTGGACAGGTCGCACCGTCGCGGATCAAACGTAAGCCGCACATCTCATTTTGACACGGTACAGGACTTGAGACATCTGTATTTGAGGCTTGTGAATAGGTAGCGCTTGGACAGCAATTCATCGGCGACGGCAGGAACGGGAAGGCGGCTGTGTTCGTTGCAATATGCGATTATGCGCATCCCGATAGATTTCTGCGCCACGTACGTAGTTGCCAATGTAAGACGAGTAGAGCCTTGAATTGCATGTGCAGGTGTGGAGTGAAAGTGCGGCTGAGAGTCCAACGTGGCGACCATCAAGGAGCTGTATTAGCACTCGCTGGCA
>JAABUW010004120.1_pt1 | contig 19971 bp, 17 predicted proteins | sample 5560081 | NCBI WGS metagenome assembly JAABUW01 (sample SAMN10711882, study PRJNA513363) | rock metagenome | isolation source: Antarctica rocks | place: Antarctica: Victoria Land, Knobhead sud
CAGACGTTGTAGCCATGCGTGGCGGTTCCAGAGATCTGGGGAAGGAAGAGAGCCGTCAGCTGCGGTTGTCCTCTACTGGGAGGGGTCGGAGGGGAAAGGGATAGGAAACGAAAAGAGAAGAAAAGGGCTGTGGCGCTAGTGCTCTCTTGGTTGACTGGAGATACGAGGTGGTTGATTGGCCTTTCCGATCCCGTGAGTCGGGGTGCTTCGGGTTTTTTTGGGGACTTGGGTGGGAGATACAAGATGCGGTTGAGGTGTTTGCGTGTTGGTGATTGGGCTTGCGTTGTCATTCTCCCGCGTAATCTTGATAGTCCTCGACGTTGCTCCTGGAATTGACTATGCTCCTTTGGGGTAGGAATCTGCTCTGATAGCAGGAACGAGGAGGCCCATATCGGGACAAGCTCATTCGATATGGATCACGGGTAAGGATTCTAGCGGTGTATCGAATAGACTATCACTGCGGGCTGAGTTCAGCAAATCAGGCTTTCCTACTCTTTCTGCTGCCCGTCTTCTGTTTCTGCGCGGCTGGGGTGGTCCCCTCCGTTTTCTCATCTTCGGCCATCTCCTCGATCCTCCCAGCTGGACGCTCTTGTTCCTTCCCAGCGCTCGATCCCGAATGTTCACCTTTCCGCCCCTTCTCCTCCTCCTTCTTCGCCACCGCCCGCTTGACCGCCCCTTCTTTTTCCAACGCCTCAATCTGCCTCTCACTAAGCTCCCACAACCTCTTCGCCACACCCTCATCCCCAACCTCCGCCCTCATCACCTCCCCCTCTCTACACTCCTTAACAAACCTCCCCCCCACCCCCCTCCCCAACTCCGCCTCCATCGCCGCTCTCAAAAAACTCTGCGCGCCCTGCACCGGCGACTTCAGCACCAGCCACCAGAAGGGCCACATGAGCAAATATAGCCCCAGGCCCCACAGGCTACCCATCGTCAGCCAGCGCCGCGTGCCCGGTGTCCGCGCAAAGCCGGGGTCGACGAGCATGACGCGCGCGTTGTTGGGCTGCTTGTCGGGCCGGGCGTAGGCGTCGAGGTGGGTCTGGAAGGCGCGCGCGAAGACCATGGTCGCGAGCTTGCTGGTTGCGTATTTTCTTCCTGGAGGTAATGGTGCGCACGTATCCTGGAGGGAGGTGAGGTCTCCGCCTAGGTAGCTGGCGCATGTACTGAAGATGATCCGGACGTCGCGGTCTGCTGGCTGGGCGCGCAGGGCGGGAGATAGGATGCTGAGGAGGTGGAAGTTGGCGAGGTAGTTTACGCCCCAGGTGGGCTCCAGCCCTTCATGTGTCGTAAGTCCCTTTTTGCCATATCGTGGCGTGAAGGTATCGGCGCAGAGGATCACCATGTCTAGCCGGCGGGGCGGGGCGTTGTCAATCCATTTTGTGGCGAAAAGACGGATGGAGTGCAGGGAAGAGAGATCGACTTGCTCGGCGTAGATGAGGGTGTTGGCCGTGGTGGTGCGCAGGTCGTCGATGTAGTCGACTAGGAAGGGGTCGGAAGGGGGGAGGCGCGTTAGGAGGATGATTTGGGCGCCGCGGAGGGCGAGGGAGTGGGCTATGGCGGCGCCGATGCCGGATGTGCCGCCCTGCAGATTTCAATGAGCATCCAGGCGCTCAACGGGTGTATGAAGGGTGGAGGAGGTTTGGGAGGGAGTGGTACGGTGATCATGATGACTTTTGATCGCATCAGCCGCTCGGAGGTGTTGCGCGCGCCGCCGAAGTAGATCTTGAGGAGATAGATGATGAAGAGGCATGGTAGGGTTTTGAGGATCGGGACGGCGAAGGGGACACTGTGGACGCCTTTGAAGAGGAGGTCACCGAGGAGGGGGATAGGCATGGTGGGCTTTCAGCGAGGTATTGGGCGCTATGTGAGAGATAGGGCTGGGTGTCCAATTGGCAGACCAGCATTGAGATTGTGAATGCCTAATCAAGGGCAACCTTTTGCAGGCATCGTGACAATCTTTGGTCTGGGCAACGCATGGCAGTCCTCCAGAGGTTGAGGTCGTTGCGTAGTCTCAGGCCCGGTAATCTTGTTATCTTATCGTGCTAGCGTCGTATTATATTTCGATGTCAACCTCAAACTCAGTTTCTCTCCTGTCACGACAACCCATGATGGAGCACGACGAGGAGTACTTCGTCCCTTCCGAAGACCAGCGGGTGGTTGGTGCGGGCATCAAAAGGAAGCGCGTAGCATTCGTGCCTGCAGCCACAGCCGAATCACCGCAATTCGCACCACCAGCACCCCCCTCCAGCAACGCCGCAGACCGCTACCTCTCCATAGTCTTCCCCTCCGATCCCCAAAACCAGAATGACTCCATCCGCACCTCGTTAGTACGCACCCACTCAGCGAAACTCGTCTCTCCAGTCGTCGATGTTGAAGTCACCATCTGCGACATCTGCAACCTCCCTTTAAACTCTGATTCCAACATATTGCTAACGGCGTCAAAACCCCACGAATCCTCTCTCGTCCACCAGCTCTGCCTCGCACATTCGCATCCGCCTTCACATCTCGATCGCTCGCGGCACGGGTTGAAGTATCTTTCCTCCTACGGCTGGGATCCGGATAGCAGGCTTGGATTGGGGGCGAAGGGAGAGGGGATTAAAGCCCCACTGAAGGGGGTGGTGAAGAATGATACTGTGGGGTTGGGGATCAAGAAGGGGCAGGTGGTTGGGAAGAAGGTGGTGCGGAGGCTGGATGCTAAGGGTGTGAGGAGGAAGGATGATGAAGATAGGAGGAGGGGGAAGAAGCTGCAGGAGATGTTTTATGGGAATTTGGATGTGGAGAAATACTTGGGATCGAATGGATGATTGGCAAAGCTTCTCCAGTGAAACAAGCCTCGCTTGGAATAATGTGGCTTTGGGTCGATTCTGCATACTTCATTTTTGTGCCCCGAGCGCCTGAGACCAGGGATCGACCACCGCCCATGCTGCTATATCCTGGCGGCCCGACTCCAATCGTGAAGGGTATATTGATATCTACAGTACCCCATTGAACAGTTGACTCCGTGGTAATGCATACGGTCTTCGCTAAAACGCAGCAAGGAATTGGCAGAGTTCTTGGGCTATGGTGTGGCCTACTTCTTGGAGCTGAAGAAGTGATGCTTTTTCTTTTTCTCTGGCTTGTTCGAAGATGTATCTGATTGAGGAGGTGTGGGTTTTGAATGCGACCCATTAGTGGGTTTCGAATTGGATGAACCAGCAACGCTCAGGTTCGCCATGCCAGTAATTGGAGGCTGCGAAGGAGGACCTGGCTGCGTGGGCATCGCAGATTTAGATGCTACTCCTCCATTCGCTGGCTTGCTCGGCAGGCCCTGCTGTGGCACCGGTGGCTTCTCCTGTTCGAATAGGTGATCCGGTGCTTTGGGCTTCAGCCTGTCCACAGGAAGATGAAGACGCCCTTTGTTTACACTCAAATCTCCAACCTGTCGCAAGAAGAGGCTGGGGGTTAGCATATGCGAGGTTGCCAAGAATACGTCCTTGGAGAAAGCTTCTGAGATTTCGTAGCATGCTCGGGATTCTGAATAGGTTGCTCCACCAGCCATGAACACGATGATCCGCTGTTGCGGCTCGCGAGTCGATGGTCGCGTCCTTGCCCATGTCGGCTTGGCGGTTCTTAACGATGATTGAGCGGTGGTGTCCGCACCAAGCATGCCTTCGGCGGCGTCTAGGTGGGGTTTGGTGAATGGAAAGTAGCTTTGATCCAGAGTCCCTCGGATGTGGTCTTCTAGCACGGTTTTCAGTACGGGATCGTATCTCGATAAGCCTGAATCATCCGAGTCGGGCGGTGGAGCCTGCGTCCTGCCAGCGCGGGTTGGTGCCAGTGGCCTTGGATCTTTAAGTGCCCTGGCGACGTGTGCGCCGAGAAGGTCCATATTATAAATCACCTCGCCATCCTGCGGAGGTAGTTGAGCATGTGCGAGCAGCTTCTGAATGTCCTGGGGTAGTAAACCGTCACGGTACAGTATGTATTCGAGAAGAAGGCGTAATCGATCAGAAGAGGATAAACCTGGATCGTCCAACATTCGTACCACTTGGTCCGCAAGATTCTTGGGCTTCTTGTAGTCCTCGTCTAAGCCTGTCGCTAAAGACTGCTCCACTGACGCTATGTCTCCCAGCTTGTGTTCTTGGAAGTAGTCCATGGCGTCCTGTGCCATTCCTAGATGCAGGGCATAGGCTTCCTTGCCCTTCTGGAATTGTGGCAGCCCTGCAAGCATGTCTTTGATGTTGTTGAGGTTACCAATGCTACTTCCTTGAGCTCCAGTGCTAGAAGATTTATTGTTAGCTTAGTCTGCGCTCACATCTCGTCTCTGTGACTGCAGTAGAAGGACTCACTCGGCTTCGAATTGAGGGTTGTCTGCTCTAAACTTGTTGAAGTCACTGACAAGCTTCCCGAGAAGGTCTTTCATATGGCGGTGACGATTGGTGATCCAGATATTGTCATTTTCCGTAATTTCGCTTTCCTTTACGGCCCCTGTTGCTTCGTCCTTTGATTTGTAACAAACTTTGTCTCCGTCTATAAGAGGCAATACATCATGTATCATGGCTTGATAGGTAAATTCGTGCAAAAGGGGTGCAAAGAGATCCAAAGATCTATCCACGACAAAAAGGACACCTCGTGGTCGGCCTGTGGGTGGTGGAAATTCGTCGTGATACTGCGCGTACTCATCTAATGCAGCCTGTACGAAGCGAGCTAAATGAGAGCATAGGACGCTTGCTTCGTGAGTAGGACTTCGGGGACTATGATACCGAATGGTAGGATACTCCCCTAGCGATACGCAGATTGATACTATCTTTGATGATGTCAATTTCTCACGGCAACATCACGCAAAAGGAGGTTTTACCTTCTCTGCGAGATCATCCATATGTTTCCGGACTAGCTGATTACATGCAGGGTGAAAAAGCATGGGAAAGCTCCAAGGGTCTCGGAAGGTGATAAGGTGGGACTCTCTGGGGTAATAATCAATATTTAGGACTCGAAGCTGAGCGAGCTGTTCTCGAACGACCGCCGCTTGTTCCAGTCTCGAGCGTTGGTCTCGAGGCAGGACTATGCACGAATGGGCGTCAATGATTGTATTTCTTGTGCTTTGAAAGCTAAATCTGAAAGGAAAGACAAACCAGAAGTCCAGATCACAAAAGCACGTCTATACCGTCGGCGCTCAAAGTCCGCCATGAGGCAGTCCACGATATGTGGCAGAGGCGAGAGTATATAGACAGCATCCATCTCCTTGTTCATGGCTCTTCTGTCCTCGATCTGCTCAATGTCTGATCCTCGTTAACTTCTAGCCATGTATCCTCCTCCTGGACACCCACTCGTGACATTTTCCTCCAATATGTCATCTTCATTGCAGACCGCATCGATCAACTTCTTGCTGTCCTCATCCACAACCAAGACCTTCCACTAAGAGCAGAGATCAGCCAAAGGTAGATAGTCTGCTCGCTCCCGAGCTGGCATACTTCTCCTCGGTCTGTACTGCGGACTGTCTCAAGGATAACTACGCAATTTCAGCGTCAGATTCTTGTCATCTGACAACGAAGGGCCCCCACTATCTTCAAGGATTGCGATCGCTGAATTTGCGACCATGTTGCTGGTGGCGGGGGACGCAACTGCCAGCTAACGGTTTGCAATGCCTCCCCATGCGTAGCTTGAGCTATGGACGGAAGAACAAGCACTTTCTTCTCCGAGGCGGATCCGGAGGTGAGACGGCGACAAGGGCAGAGCATTGACGGCGCAAGCTCGTGAAGCCTGAAAGCACTCCCTCGGAGTATTGACGGTAGCGGAATCTATTCCGCCGGCCCTTTGCAAACTTTTTAGCGACGGCAGATGTCTAACTTTCATTTTACCCCTTCGACTTTACAGCATGACAAACCCGCGGTAGGTGACTCTGAGGGGTCATTGGAAGAGCTTGGAATAGTAGCCGCAGTAGCAGCATCAAGACAGGATCCCGTGTGGGAATGCTTGCGTCTGCGAGGACCGCGGCACACGACGCCCTCTGTTGTTTGAACCCAAACTGTCTGAAGGCGCGCGCTGCTGGTGAAGGAATCGGCCACGATGCTGCCAAAGCTCGCCGGTATTTCTCGGCATGTCGGTCATTGCAGCGGCTGAAAGTGAAAACTCCGGTGCGGCGTCAAAGACCTCCACGAGAACCTTTGCTCAGTATCAACCCATCCAAGCAGAATCGATCCCGATCTAGCATCGACCTGCGGAAGGACGTAGATGGCAAGGCTTTCTGTCGATTGGTCTGCGAGCGACTGGAAAGAATTGCATCAAGCGACCAGGGATCGGAGCTCTCCAAGCTTGCCAAAAATCTATCGCGGTTATTCGATCCGGACTCCCATGGAACAATCGATGACTTTCCACCTCTATACCATACCTTTCGACAGGCCTACTCCGACCATGGCCCACCAGCGCTGGAATCGCAGATCAAGTACACCTTGCAAGGACAGCTAGCGAATGCTCGTCTTACCGATACAAATCTCGAAGATCAATCAAAGCTGGCCGATATCAGATATCCGGCGGAATGGTATCCGGCGACAAGGGCAATTCAGCGGACGATACACCTACATGTAGGACCTACGAATTCGGGAAAGACATACCAGGCGCTTCAGCGGCTGGAGCAAGCAAAGACTGGCATATATGCTGGTCCACTAAGGCTACTTGCGTACGAGGTCTACACCAGGCTGAATGCTAAGGGGAAGGCCTGCCATCTGATCACGGGCGATGATAGGAGGATTGATGAATCGGAAGAGGATGCCATGGTTAGCTGTACCGTGGAGATGGTACCAACAGGACGGGAAGTGGATGTTGCAGTGGTGGACGAGATCCAGATGATCGGCAACGAGGAACGTGGTTGGGCGTGGTCTCAGGCTTTATTGGGGCTGAAAGCCAAAGAATTGCACCTCTGCGGAGAAGCACGTACTATCCCACTAATCCGAGAGCTTGCAGCACAGATGGGGGATAAGCTCGAAATACACCACTATGAACGACTTAGCCCCCTAAAAGCGGCATCGCGGAGCTTAGGTGGTGACCTGACCAAACTAAGAAAAGGAGACTGCCTCGTGGTCTTCTCTCGCAAAGAGATACACGCCCTCAAATCGGAAATCGAGCGAAAAACCAATAGAAGAGTCGCCATAGTCTACGGCAGCCTCCCTCCTGAGACTCGAGCCTACCAGGCCCGACTCTTCAATGATCATACCAACGACTACGACTACCTCGTCGCCAGTGACGCTATCGGCATGGGCCTTAATCTCGACATCAAGCGCATCATCTTCGAGTCTACCTGGAAGTTCAATGGCTCACAATTCGAGCCCATGTCCATCCCACACCTCAAACAGATTGCTGGCCGCGCTGGTCGTTACCGCGTCGCTCCCCAAAGCAAACCAACGACTGAGTCGTACAATGTCGACGACGACGGCTTGCCCCCTAACGAAAACCCTAATTCGTCCGCTGGCTCCGGTACCGTCGGGTTAGTCACTACTCTGGAGCAGATGGACTATGCGCGCATACGACAAGCTATGCAAACGGAGGCCGAGCCTATCATGACAGCCGGTATCTTTCCTCCCACAGCGGTCCTCACACGATTCGCCGCCTACTTTCCGCCTGGTACACCCTTTAGCTATATACTTTCCCGCCTGCACGAAATCTCAAACTTACACCCACGCTACCATCTCTGCAATCTGAGAGATCAGACTGCTATTGCCGAGATTATCGAACAAGTACAAGGGCTTACCATAGCCGACCGGATTGTTTTCTGTGCCGCCCCTGCTTCCCACCGCCTGCCCGCTTTCGGCGATATTGTTATTGCCTTCGCGCAATGCGTGGCACATAACACGGGCGGGACCCTGCTAGAAATGCCTAATCTGAAACTTGAAATATTGGATGTGAAAGTCTCAGCGGAGAAGGATTACCTGGCGGGACTGGAGACTTTACATAAAGCGCTTATACTCTACATCTGGCTGAGTTATAGATTTTTGGGTGTGTTCCAAAACCAGGATATGGCGTTCTATATTAAAGGGTTGGTGGAGGAGAGGATCAACGACGTGCTCGCGCAAGTCAGCAGTAGCAGGAAGCAGAAGATGAAGACACTACGACAGCTAGCGATGTTGGAGGAGCTGGGCTCGGCGTACGGTGAGAACAAGGAGGCGCTGGCGGGAGCAAAGCAGGAGAAACTGACTTTAAAGCAGTTGGGGCTGCCGTGGGAACAAAAGAAGGAAATCTTCGTTAACGTCGAGGCAGAGCTGGACCAAGATGAAGAGACCATCACCAAGCGCGAGGATATGGGCCCTTTATGGGAGGACTTGACCATTGAGCGGCCTGGAATGCAACAAGAGGCGGCTGTTTCCTAGGGTCAAGACGGGATGGGAGGAGCATGTATAAAATGTAAGACTGTCATGCACGGAATGTATAAATGGGGCCTCGAAAGTTCTGAAGCATTACTGGTAGTCTATTGAACAGCGGGTAAGGTGAGCGGTTGGGTTCTTTGGCATTTCTGCTCAGCAGCGAGGGGTTATAACACAAACTGAAAGAAGCCGCATCGTCGTGTACATCCGTCTGATCCTCCTTGCTTTAGACTTAATGTTCAATGTCCAATTTTTGGCTCTATAAAGCGGGGAAAGAGGTTGATGCCAAGCCAATACGCATGATTCGCATACGCTAATGACAAGCGTTGCTAGCCGCGGCCGAATGTCCTACAATAAAGTGATGGGCTTAGAGAACCGTAACTGTTCATTCAAGCCTGGATCTCTTGACTGACCGGCTGCCCGGCTGCTGCAAGGTCTCATTGTAATATGGACGACCTTGCCTCTCTGGAGCTGCTTTCCTTGGTGTCAAAGATCACCTCGGAGCTTCAAAATCATCTCGGTATCAGTGACAAAACCCTCGCCGAATTTGTCATTGCACAGCATTCGAAATGTCCGTCACTCGACGATTTCAAGTCACAGATGACGGCGATGGGCGCCGAATTTCCGCAGAGCCTGGTGGAGAGCATCGATCGGCTGATCCTTACCATGCATCCACAGCATAAGGGCAAACGGCAGGATGGAGGAAGGAATGGCACAACCGACGAGGACAGTAGGCTTGACGTGGACGAGAAGACAAGGGTATTCAAAGGCTTGGCCATGCCGGATAAAGAGCAGCAGTGGGAGGATGAACCGGAGCCGACCATTGGTAATGGCACCGTCAACGCTTACGACGATACATTTGCGGCGCTGGAGAGCTTAGCTGGCAAGCCAAAGCAATCTGAGACATCCAATGGCAGGAAGAGGAGCCGGAGTCCAGAGGATGACGGAAAGGGAAGAAGGACGAAAGAACCGCGAAGGTCAAGATCAAGGTCGTACAGTCGAGAAAGGCACAGACATCGAAAGCGCCGCAACAGCTCATCTGATGATGATTACGGAAGACCAACGAATGGCCACAACAGCCGACATAAAAGTCATCGAGATGACTACAAAGATAGGAGGCGGCAACGGGACGAAGGCGATGACTACTTTCGGAAACCTCCTACACCTGAAGTAGATGATGCGCCCAAGCTGTACAAGGTTTACCACGGCGTGGTTACTGGTGTGAAAGACTTTGGAGCGTTTGTGAACCTACAAGGGGTAAAAGGCAAGGTTGATGGCCTGGTACATGTCTCTGCGATGCAAGAAGGAGCGAGGGTCAACCACCCATCGGATCTGGTATCGCGAAGCCAGCCGGTCAAGATCAAGGTTGTCAGCATTCAGGGAACTCGTATTGGGTTGTCGATGAAGGAGGTTGATCAGGTCACAGGTCGAGATCTTGTTCCCCAGAAACGGTTGGCTTCGGGGGCGAACATGGAGCGCCTAGATGGCACGGGGGTTGAGTCGAATGGCGCTAGTCGATATGGTGGGCTTAGTACTGAAGTCCCTGTCATCGAAGGAGATATGAACGGCAAGCATATGCGGAATAAAAAACGAATGACATCGCCGGAACGATGGGAAATTCAACAACTGATTGCTTCTGGCGCGATCTCTGCTGCGGAGTACCCAGATATCAACGAAGAGTATAATGCAACATTGGCCGGCGAGGGCGAATTTGAGGAAGAAGAGGATGTGGATATCGAGGTCAGAGAGGACGAGCCACCTTTCTTAGCTGGGCAGACAAAGCAGTCTCTCGAGCTGTCACCCATACGAGTTGTTAAGGCTCCAGATGGATCCTTGAATCGAGCCGCAATGGCAGGTACATCATTGGCAAAGGAGCGCCGGGATCTGCGACAGCAAGAAGTGCAGGACAAGGCTGCCGAGCAGGCCTCTCAAGTTGATCTCAACGCTCAGTGGCAGGACCCAATGATGGCTCCTGATCAGCGCAAGTTTGCCAGTGAGTTGCGTAATCCGCAGGCTAATAAGGCCCCGGACGATTTCCCTGAGTGGAAGCGAGTAACACAGAGTAAAGATTTGTCACTTGGCAAAAGGACGTCGATGACGATCAAACAGCAAAGAGAAACCTTGCCTGTCTACAAGTTTCGAAAGCAGCTACTGGATGCGGTTAAGGAGAATCAGCTGATGATCGTTGTTGGTGATACTGGTTCTGGCAAAACTACCCAGTTGACCCAATATCTTGCTGAAGGTGGCTTTGCTAACGACGGGATTATTGGATGCACGCAGCCACGTCGTGTAGCTGCTATGTCGGTAGCAAAGCGGGTTGCTGAGGAGGTAGGCTGCAAGCTAGGCCAGGAGGTCGGATATACCATTCGATTTGAAGATTGCACAAGTCCGGATACCAAAATCAAGTACATGACAGACGGTATGCTTGAAAGGGAGATACTGCTGGACCCGAATCTTAGGAAATACTCGGTCATCATGCTTGACGAAGCTCACGAACGAACAATAGCTACAGATGTGCTCTTTGGGCTGTTGAAGAAAACACTCAAGAGAAGGTCAGATCTTAAAGTAATTGTCACATCAGCCACACTTGATGCAGATAAGTTTTCCGAGTATTTTAACAAGTGTCCTATTTTCACAATCCCTGGCCGGACTTACCCTGTGGAAATCATGTACTCGAGAGAACCGGAGTCTGATTACCTCGATGCGGCGCTTGTTACTGTCATGCAGATCCATCTAACAGAGCCAGCTGGTGATGTTCTACTTTTTTTGACAGGCCAGGAAGAAATTGACACCAGCTCCGAGATCCTTTACGAACGAATGAAAGCACTTGGACCAAGCGTCCCAGAGCTGATCATCCTGCCTGTATACTCTGCCCTACCGAGCGAGATGCAAAGTCGAATCTTCGATCCTGCGCCGCCAGGAAGTAGGAAAGTCGTCATCGCCACCAACATAGCAGAAACATCCATTACCATCGACCAGATCTACTATGTCATAGATCCTGGCTTTGTCAAGCAGAACGCGTACGATCCGAAACTAGGAATGGACTCCTTGGTCGTGACACCGATTTCGCAAGCGCAAGCAAAGCAACGCGCAGGTCGCGCCGGACGAACAGGACCCGGAAAGTGTTTCCGTCTATATACAGAGGCGGCTTTTCAATCCGAGATGCTCCCAACTTCGATCCCCGAAATCCAACGCCAAAACCTTGCGCACACAATCCTCATGCTGAAAGCCATGGGCATTAACGACCTTCTGCACTTTGACTTCATGGACCCACCGCCGACAAACACCATGCTAACAGCTCTGGAAGAGCTCTACGCCCTGTCTGCTCTTGACGATGAAGGTCTGCTCACGAGGCTCGGTCGCAAGATGGCCGATTTTCCCATGGAGCCAGCCTTGGCGAAAGTCCTCATCTATAGTGTTGATATGAGCTGTTCGGACGAGATTTTGAGTATTGTCGCCATGCTCTCCGTACAAACCGTCTTCTACCGGCCCAAGGAAAAACAACAGCAAGCCGACCAAAAGAAAGCCAAGTTCCACGACCCCCACGGCGACCACCTCACCCTCCTCAACGTCTACAACGGCTGGAAACAATCCCGCTTCAGCAACCCGTGGTGCTTCGAGAACTTCATCCAAGCGCGGTCCATGCGGCGGGCGCAAGATGTCAGGCAGCAGCTTGTCAGCATCATGGAGCGCTATAAACACCAGATCGTTAGCTGTGGGCGTAATACTATGAAAGTCCGGCAGGCGCTGTGTTCAGGCTTCTTCCGCAACTCGGCGCGCAAGGATCCGCAGGAAGGATATAAGACCATGGTGGAGGGCACACCGGTGTACATGCACCCCAGCTCAGCGTTGTTTGGGAAGCCGGCGGAACACGTCATTTACCATACGTTGGTGTTGACGACGAAGGAGTACATGCATTGCACGACCGGGATCGAACCAAAGGTGTGTGGTCCTACCTGCGTGTTCAAGGATTGATAGTGGAGGCTGACGTGGAGTAGTGGCTTGTCGAGGCGGCGCCTACCTTTTTCAAGGTTGCAGCGACGGATCGGCTGTCGAAGAGGAAGAAGGCGGAGAGGATCCAACCGCTGTATAATCGCTTTGCAGGCGAAGACGACTGGAGGTTATCGGCGCAGAAGCGGCAGGGAAGAGGTGGTGGTGGTGGAACCTGGGGATAGATATGGGAATAGTATTTTCATATGCTAGCACTGCGATATTCATGCAGGTAGAGTAAACAACAAGATTTCTTTGAACCCGCTGGTCTCACCTTTATAGCCTTATTGACTCAACTAATCATAATCGCCAAAGTATTTGGGCAATGCTATCACAACAAGTGCCGGTCTTCGGACTCGCGTCAACACACCGCGAACGTCGCCCATATATCCCCACAGAATCGTGGACTATCCCTTTCGACAAGCCATCCCTTTCGACAAGCCATCCATATCACAATTCATGTCAAATATCCTTAAGGCCTGTGGCGAACGTTTATCAAGGCCCTTGGCGAAAATCATCACGGCCCTTGTCGATCATCATCAAGGCCCATGGCGAACATTATCAAGGTCCTGGTCGAACATGATTGAGGCCCTTGTCGAATACCATCAAGACCCTGGTCTGCCGACCCAAAGCAGCGCCTTCCTTCCTCTCCTGATTGCCTACTACCACGAGTTTGTCGACGACCATATCTGGTTATTCAGTCAGGAGCGCAACGAAACTGGGAAGCAACATACTCACATTGACGTTGGAGAAGACGCGTTGAACACTCTTGCTTCCACAGCTTTCCCATGGGTGCGGATTGTTGAGTAAGTGTAGACCGTCTCCTAGCCTTGAGATTCCCTTTTGCCACGTTTCGTCGCATAGCTGCAGACTTTTGTCTTCGGTGTCTGCGGTGACGGATGGAAGACGCAGAGAGTTTCGGAACTCATGCGTATCTCTCTCCAGACGTCCGACATATTGTCAGGCCGTAGGAAGCACTGCGAGGAGACTCTTTGTCCAAGAAAGAGAAGCAAAAAAGCAACACGCGGTCGTTTGTCTTACAACTGGGTATATCCGATACCCAGCTTCTCCAGTTTGTCGGTCATGGTCTTATACAAGCGTATCGACCCGAAGTTGGTTGGGAGATCGGTTCCAGTTCTACGTGACGTTATTACGTCGAAGCGTTAGAGCGCTGTTGTACGACATGAGCTTAGTCTAGGAAGGCAAAATTCATGTTGCGAGCTTTGACCCTCAAGGCGGAAGTATCCCTTCTTTCAAGGATCTTCTGGTTTTCCTCGTCGATCGCTTTAAGCGATTCCCAAGCCATGCCATGCTCTTCAATGAGCTTTTGCAATGCCGTTGTCTCCTCGTCCGTCCCAGGTTCCGATGTCTTGCGGCCCCGACGTCATCAGCGCTCTGTTTCGTTGAAACGTTGATTCATGTAGCAGGCCGCCTTGAGTAGATCCAGAGAATGATAAGAAAAGCCCAGAAATTTACTTACCCGCGCCTTCGTGAGCTTAGCGAATTTCTTAGCTGGAGAGTCCATGCTCCGCCTCTTCGAATGAGACCAAGAGGTATTGGGGAGCTCTGTTGGTGTCTGCAACACGTCAATACGTTGTTCAGTCATGTAAGGATTGGATACTGACCAGCCTTTTGGAGACCTCAACAACCAGGATAAGATACCACCCCTCCCCAACACCTCGTCCACGGCTACCTCTCCGTCGCTCTACCCATGCTGAACCCCTTTGACAGTGCTGCTGCTCCTGGAGGCGCCGGTAGGGTATTTCGAACGTATATCATCCTACCGTTCTTCAGGAGCTTTTCGCGGAGCCATAGCAATTTCGTGCATCTGGTTCCTGGAATATGGTCCTAGCTTTTCAAGTCTCGCAAACGGTACGACATGAGGCTGGCCGTGGGTCATTATCTCGATAGAACAATCAGCATCGGTTGCACTAGAGTTCATGGCATTATTGCGTGCTGAGATCTTGGGCGCATTATGACCTGATATGACCATTTTGTGGTATATCTTGAGTTTGGGACGACGAGAGATCGTCATATTCGCCTCGGGGTAATGTGTTTTAAGCTCAGCACACTCAAGAATTAGTGCAGATTGCTGGCTGGCGAGAGATTCTTGAAGCATACCCATATCGGTGTCTCTCCATGGGCGGTCTTATCTGTCATCGGAGAGCTTGTATTAAGACCAAAGAAATGCCCCCGCAAGCGGAATGGCGTCCACTTTATTTGTTCGAGAGCTGCTGTGGCGGCCTAACACAGCAGCAAGGCACCCTCCTGGTCGAAGTACCGGTATGTGGAATTTTCACCTGTTGTGGCGATTTTCCGGGAGATGATACTCTTTCCATAGGTCCCTATGAGCAGAATGAACGCCTGCTCAAGTAGAAAATGATTTTGCAGGCCTAAGACATGTGTCAAGCAGACCTTGTACGTCCTCACTGCTTTCCGTGCAAATGCGTAATGAAGATTGTTCGGGAAGGAGTCGCCGCAATGATCTGTACGTGGTATCCGATTCTCTCAGACAGACTTTGCGAGGTACCAACATAGAAGCCGGTAGCGCCATCTTCCAGTTTGTAGATCAAGATGTATATCCCTTCTTCATAGTCCTCACTACACAACTCGGGTAGCTTGTGAAAGTCCCGTTCGTCAGTCCCTTCATCTTCAAGTAGATGTCGTACGTCTCCAGGCATTCCGTCCAAAGTAGCCTTCACGAGGGATGCGATCTTGCTGTCACTTCGAACGAATTGCGCGTCGTCAGTTAAGATGTACTCTTGCAGAGGCTCCACCCGGAAAGAGTGGAGAGCGGCGATTAGTGCCTTGTCCGTAATAATTTCAGCTATGGAACCTCTGACGATCGGGAAGTAGTAGAATGCCAATCACTCTTTACTTTTGCGAAGCCTTAGAACGCGCAGGAGTTGAGGTCCCAGCTGGTGCTTTTGGCAGTTGAACATTCGAGATCGTTGGTAGTTCGAGGGCGGTGTGTGTGATCGGCCGGTCCTTGAGGGATAGCTTTCTGGGACTCAGCCAGAAACGGAACCTCCAATGACATCTGGACCGACAAGAACGCCGCCACAGTTGTAAGAGCATATTCTCCTTGTGGGCCACCCGCTTCTACCCAAGCTTCTGCATCGGCAGCTTGCAAGATATCCATGTACTCCTTCGAGATGAAACGTCATCTCGTCATATAGTATACTTCGAGCTGATGACTAGGCCGGCTACGGTGTGCTTTGAGAATTCGCCACTGTTAGCGAGAAAGGAGTGATGAGTTGCGAGAGGACTATGGGCGTGCAGTAGCTTCAGTGTAACCAGCATGGAGCAGGAAGATTCGATAAGAATAAAGGTCAGGCCATGGGAGGGTGTATCTCCACTTTCCCGACAGAGAGCCTGAACTTGTGAGGATAGTAGCTGAGTAGAAGCTTTGTTCCGTTTCCAATGAGCATATCTATCAACTTAATACTCAATAAGGTATATAGCGGAGGGCAGAAGGTGCTGTAGTATATAGAGGCAAGGTACAGAATGAGTGAGACGGAAGACCCTATGGATGCAAGTATATATAGAAGGCATAGAGGAGCTCAGTGGGATAATGTTTCAAGTAATAAAGTTCGTCACGAGCAGAAGAGGAAGTCGGAGTGAATTATAGTGAACAGGGTGAGAGAGTGGAAAAGTGGAGTACATGTGAGCGATTGGTTGTGAGATAAAGGTTGTGGATGTTGGAGAGATAATTGATGAAGTGACAAGAGAGGGAGAAGTGAGAAGAGAGGAGCAGGCTGAGTATGTCTTTCTATATTCGCTGATAGCCTGCACTTACTCGACAAATCGCACAACGCGACAACCGCCCGGGCTGGCACGATGTACCACACACGCGATGAAACAATGTGGGCCACATCGTCTTCTAGGTGGATAATGCAAGTATGTAAGTATGCTGCTTGCCAATCTCTCTACGGGCGACTTCTGGTTGACTGATCTCAGTCCTCGGCAGACACGCGGCAAGAGAAGAGATGTACTTTCAGCTGACGGATGAGGGTCTTGATGTTATCCGCCATGGGCCTTGATGGTGTTCGACAAGGTTTGTGATCTGGACCGCTCATTGGAAGGGTTAGTTGCTCAAGCTTACGTGAGGGTGACATAGGCGATCCTCGAGCGATCTTAGTGACATCAGGACACGAGTCCGAAAGCATGAGCTTCCTATGAAGAGTGGAATAGGCAGCCGACCTGTTAAGATTGCCAAGTCGCTGCGGCGCTCATGACTACTCCAGTCAATACGTCAATCATTAAGATAATTCAAGCGGGTTCAAAGAAAATTTGTTGTTTACTTTATCTGCGAGGATATCGCGCCAGTACCGTGGTGCTAGTATGTGATAGCACAACATCCAGCAAATACTGATGCTTATGCCTTGTTTACTAATGGATCGAGTTGCCCTTTCTCTATACAACAAAGGGTCTAAGGACTGTGCTATACATTACGCTGCTATCCAGGAATCTGCTGTGTGCTGAAATAATTGTTCTAACCTCGCAAACGCCTTATCAATTTTCGAAGAAAACAGAACTGTCGATTGAGCGTGGAGCAGTTATTATTTCTGGACTGTAGTCTGATTTGTATGTGTCTTTGCTTGGGTTTCCCAGTTGTTACTGGACTATAACAACTTAGATGAGATCCCCAGGTATCAGAACAATCTTTTTAGCAATTGTTCAAAACTGACGCAATTGCCTGTCGATGCACGCGTATGTATGAGAGTAGAGTAGAAGATCGAGTCAAAGCACGATGCAGACGGTATATCTGGGAATTCGGTGAGAGGCTCGAAAGTGCAACAGAATTCTACAACTAGCCATTACTGAGCCCAAGAGAATCTCGAAAAGGTCTGGTGGAGAGTAGTCTCTAGAAAAGATTGCCGAAATGTAGGGGGGCCCCCTCCTCAGATTTGTTTATTGCGGTATAAGATGTTTATAAGAAAATTGTCACCGAAAATTATTGAGATTATTAGTAGATACTCTGAGAGACAATAGCCGACAACGGTTCTATAGTGTAGTGTAAGTCTCAAATAAATGTACATCCATGCATCGATTGATATTAAACATTTCTAGGGTAATCACCGCTGGTTCTGACCAATGATAAGTCCAGCTGACCCCGGTTCGAACCCGGGTAGGACCTAGGTTTTTGCTTTCTGAAGTCGTTTTTGAACCTTCAATAGCATGCCAGTTTCTCAAATATGTCCAGTGGGGAGTAAAAGTAGATATTGGGCCGATTTTGAACGAAACCCGCGCTGAATTGCGCCGGCCGGTCGAGTGCCAAGCCCGAACTCTTGGCGTCATGATCTCAATCGAAGACATGGCGCTGTTATATGAACAGAAAAGCTGGCACCGTAGGCGAGCAACAACTCTGTGCACATCAGGTCCAAGATATGTCTTTCGCCTATGGATTTGCAGCACTCGTACAGGCGCACAATATTGTCCCAGAGAGTTCTTATCCAAGTTCTCTCCTTGATGAGGAAACAGGGCTGCAAGACCTCGCGGAGTGCTGATTCTGCCCGGGCAACGTTGCCAAGTTTTGTGATCATATGGAGGTGGTGTGGTACGTCTTGGTTGACTCTGGCTAAGAGCGTTTACAAGGTGGGATGTACGAGATGGGAGAGAGGGGTTGAATATCGACGAGGTTTAAATCGTTCCGTGATCAGGGTTGCTGGCTACTGATTCCATGGGCACCACCTCAGACATAAACGTGACATATGTACAAATCTTACACCCCGAACAGCTATCCCAACCGAACGCCTTAGCGCCTCACCCCCCTCGCCGAACCAAAGAAATTATCATGACACCTTCCGCGACGCTACCCCTCGGCTTCTGGGCAGCTCCTGCGGCAGCCCTCCCTTCTGCTCATCTTCTTTCCGCTTCTGCGCCTCCATCTCCTTCCTCTTTTGCCTTTGCGTCTTCCACCGCATGAAGTAGCAGCAGAAGGGGAAGAACAGGCTGTTTACCGCCGCCCATGCGAAGAGCACCCCGAAATTGAGACCGATGCGCGAGTGGAGATCGAAGAGCGTGGAGCGAGAGGCTTCGACGACTGGAAAAATGTCAATACCTTGTCCCAAAACTGCGAGATGAGGAAGCTTACTCTGATGCAACGGCCACGCATACCCCCAGTAGTAGAACTTCGGCGTCAAGTCCAGCGCATAAAAGCTCGTCGCCACATTACTGATAACCCAGAAGATCAACCACATCGCAGTCCACGGCTGCCCAATGATCATCGCCACGTTCTCGCACGCCAGGCCCAGCGCTATCATCCCTATCCAGTTGATCATCCAATACACAACGAAAGTCGCTGCGCCGTATGCGTTGGGATTGTGTGCCATCTCGTTCCCTGGCGCGGTTGGGTTGTTGAAGGGGATCTGGAAGGCGAGGGAGATGAAGGAATAGAAAAGGGACATGGACAGGTAGGCAGCCATTGTGGCGAACCAGCGGTAGATGATGAACTGGTTGAAGTGGAGTGGCGGGTGGCCGGCGGGGATGAGGAACTTCATGTGCGTGGGCATGTAGAAGGCGAAGGAGAAGAAGGAGATAATGATCAGGTAGATGAGGCCAATGGTCACGGCGGGGACGGTGACAGGCGGGTCGAACGGGCGGAGGTTGAAGATTGAGAAGCCGATCGCTGGGGATAGGGCTTGTGGAGCGGCTTCGAGGTTATTGTTGGGTATGCTATTGTTTCGGAGCACCTGCTGCGTCCACCGCGCGCCAAATTGTGCGGTCAAGGATGCTGCAAGTGATTGGAGTTCTGGACCGACGTGCGCGTGTATGGTATCTTCATCGCGGGCTTCTACCCAGATAATCTGGCATGCACCAAGCGGATCATACGACGTATTGCCAGTTTCAACTGCTCGCTGGAGCAGCGCGGTGGCATTTGCGTTGATGATGATTGCAGCCCAGGCTTTCTGGTCGAAGATTTCCTGACGGACGTTCATAGGGTCGTTGGCGAAGTGCTCCCGCGAAACTGTTTCGTACCCGAGGTGCGGTTTGGGCGCCGCCAGCCTTTGCTCCGTGGCTTGCACAATGAAGGGACCTATTTGGGGAACCACGGTCGTATACGGTGCCATGCCGTCGAAATCGACCACGAAGATGGTGAGGGAAGATACATTCTCGTTGACGTGGGATAGGACAGCCCAGTACATCGACAGAACTCCGAGAATGAACACCGAGAGGATCAAGGCTGGCGATATCAGCAAAAATAGCATTCTCTCATCAGTACACCTACTCGTCTTCATCCACGCCTTCAGGACCTCTACTCTCGTCTTTTTCAACCGATGATCCCAAAACCCTACAGGGGCAGGTGCCGGAGGTTTTCCCTTCTCACCGCCGACATTTTTCTCCGAGCTAGACTCGAGAATCTCGGTCCTCGTTGACTCGCCACTCCATCTGGGATGCAAGGACATCGACTCCTTCGAATTCATAATGATATCACGCATGGAGACCTCGAGGGTGAGTTCCGATTGTCTCGAGGCGCTGGCAGAATAGGAAACGTTTCCACGAGGAGTCCATCTTTCCCACGGCCTTTCCCAAGGGCGCTCAGGGTATCCCAAGGAACCGTCCATAGCCGTAGAGGAGCTGTGGATATAAAGTAAGCACTATGGCGGATGGCGGCGGTGAGAGCAACCAGAAAGCTGTACAGTCA
>JAABUW010004121.1_pt1 | contig 19968 bp, 22 predicted proteins | sample 5560081 | NCBI WGS metagenome assembly JAABUW01 (sample SAMN10711882, study PRJNA513363) | rock metagenome | isolation source: Antarctica rocks | place: Antarctica: Victoria Land, Knobhead sud
CGACATGGAGACCAAGGCTGCCCAGCTTCCTGCTCCCTCTCCCGGAGGGAGAGGGAGCAGGCAGGAAGCGTCAGTCCTGGTCGTCGTCCAGGATGTTTAGCGCCACCACGGCGGCGTTCACCAGCACCTTGCCGGCGTGCTCGAAGTTCACCGTCACCCGATCCCCGATGGCGGATTGCACCTGGCCAACGCCCCAATCGGGCCGGTCCGGGTGCAGCACGCGCATCCCCGGCTCGATCAGCGATCCCAGCGCGCGGTGTGTCATAAGCGGGGCGTCATGGACGATCCATCACGACATGCCGCCGCGCGCCGCGACGGGCCACAGGCACTCCACCCGCCCGCCGCGCACCCCGACATACCAGTCGAAGCGGTCCACCGTCGGATCGCAGTGCCCCGGCACCAGCCGCAGCTTCTCGCCCAGCCGCGGCCCGGACGCATCCCCGTCCCACTCCAGCTTGCCATGCTCATCCGACGCGCCGGTGTAGCGCACGCCGCCCCCATGTCCGGGCGGCTGCCCCCACACCAGCGGCATTCCGCTGTCCACCGCCACCGCCTTGTGCCCGGCATCCAGCACCGCCAGGCCCGGCCGCGTCGCGCTCATCACCGTCGCCAGCACGAACAGCGCGTGCTGGAACCCCGCCGCCTTGCCGCCGCCGTTGCGGGCATAGTCCGCGTCCATGAAGGCGTAGCTGCCGGCCTGCACCTCGGTGAACACGCCGCTCGCCGCTTCGTGCTCGAAGCTGCCGGTGCCGGCGCCGCCCACGATGGCGCAGTCCAGGCCACGCTGGCGAAGCTGCTCCACCGTGCGCCGCGTGTCCTCCACCACGGCGGCGATGGTGGCCGCGCGCTCCCCGGCGTCCCGGACGTGCTGGGCGCTGCCGTGATAGGCTTGCAGGCCACCGAAGCGCAGGTGCGGGGACGCCGCGATCCCCTCCGCCAGCGCCACTGCCGCCGGGCCGGGCGCGACGCCGCAGCGGCCCGCGCCCACGTCCATCTCCACCAGCACCGTCAACCGCACGCCCGCGTCCGCCGCCGCGGCGGCCAAGTGCGCGACCTGGGCCGGGTCGTCCGCGCAGACGGCAACGCGGGCGATGCGGGACAGCGCGGCGAGGCGGGCCAGCTTGCGCCCGCCCACGACCTCGTTGCTCACCAGGATGTCCGGCACGCCGCCCCAGGCCAGCGCCTCCGCCTCCGCCACCTTCTGCACGCACTGGCCCACGGCGCCGCGGGCCATCTGCAGGTGCGCGATCACCGGCGACTTGTGCGTCTTGGCGTGGGCGCGCAGCCGGGCGCCGGTGGGGCGCAGCAGGGCGGCCATGCGGTCCAGGTTGTGCTCGAACGCATCGAGGTCCAGCAGCAGCGCCGGGGTGTCAACCTCGTCCTCGCTCATGCCGGGCTGGGCGGGGGGCGCTTGCAGCATCAGTGCCCCGCGTTCTCCCCGGAGAAGTCCGGCGCCTGTAGGCCGGACGCCAGCAGTTGCTCGCTCAGCGCCGCCTTCAGCCGTTCCAGCCCGGCGTCGTCCCGCGCCTCCGCCCGCGCCACCAGCACCGCCTGCGTGTTGCTGGCGCGCAGCAGCCACCAGCCATCGGGGGTCAGCACGCGCACGCCGTCAATGTCGTTCAGGTCGGCGCGTGCGGCGCGCAGCCGGGCCGCGACCTCCTGCACCACCTGGAACTTGCGGGTGTCATCGCAATCGAAGCGCAGTTCCGGCGTGTTGACCACCTGCGGCAAGGCCAGGCGCACGGCGGACAGCTTCTGGTCCATCCGCGCCACGATGCCCAGCAGGCGCACGGCGACGTACAGCGCGTCGTCGAAGCCGTACCAGCGGTCGGCGTAGAAGATGTGGCCCGACATCTCGCCGGCGAACGGGGCGCCGATCTCCGCCATCTTGGCCTTGATGAGGCTGTGGCCGGTCTTGAACATCATCGGCACGCCGCCGGCCCGGCCGATCTCGTCATACAGGACCTGGCTGGCCTTCACGTCGGCGATGATGGTGGCGCCGGGATGGTTGCGCAGCACGTCGCGGGCCAGCACGACCATGAGCTGGTCCCCGGCCAGCATCCCGCCGCCATCGTCCACCACGCCGATGCGGTCCGCGTCGCCGTCGAAGCCGATGCCCAGGTCCGCGCCGTGCTCCCGCACGGCGGCAATGAGCTGCTCCTGGTTGCGGGCGATGGTGGGGTCCGGGTGATGCGCTGGGAAGCGCCCGTCAACCTCGGCGTTCAGCACGGTATGCTCGCCGGGCAGCACCCGGAGCAGCCGGGTCAGCACCTCGCCCGCGGCGCCGTTGGCGTTGTCCCAGACGATGCGAAGCTTGCGGTCGCCGCCGTCCCAGTCCTGCACCAGCCTGGCCACATAGGCGTCGGTCACGTCCACCGGGCGGTCGCTGCCCTGCGCCGCCGCGACCACGTCCCCGGCCGCGGCCAGGCGGCCCAGCAACTGGATGTCGAGGCCGAAGAACGCCTTGCGGCCCAGCATCATCTTGAAGCCGTTGTAGTCCGGCGGGTTGTGGCTGCCCGTGACCATGACGGCGCCGTCCGTCTCCAGCGTCGTCGCGGCGTAGTAGAGCAGCGGCGTCGGCCCGCGGCCCACCCGCAGCACCTCCATGCCGCTGACCTTCAATCCCTCGGTCAGCGCCGAGGCCATCTCCGGCGAGGACAGACGGCCGTCATAGCCCACGGCCACGCGATGCCCGCCCGCCCGCGCGACGACCGTGCCGAAGCAGCGGCCGATGGCAAAGGCGTCCGCCGCATGGAGCGTGCGCCCGACGACGCCGCGTATGTCGTACTCCCGTAGGCTGGTCGGGTCGAAGTCGTGCCGGAAGCCCGTTGCCAAGTCCATCAGCCCTGCCCGTCCGTGTAGCGCCGCAGGAACTCCCGCACTGCCGGCGCCAGGTCCGGGCGCTTGAGCGCGAAGGCGATCTGCGCCTCCAGGAAGCCGACCTTGTCGCCGCAGTCGAACCGCCGGCCCTCGTAGCGCAGGCCGTGGAACGGCGTGTGGCCGATCATCTTGGCCATGGCATCGGTGAGCTGCACCTCGTTGCCGGCGCCGCGCTCCAATAGGGATAGATGCTCGATCACCTCCGGCAGCAGGATGTAGCGGCCGATCACCGACAGGTTGCTGGGCGCGTCCTCGGGGTTCGGCTTCTCGACTAGGCCGAGCACCTCCACCATGCGCCCGTCGTCCTCGCCGATCCGCAGGATGCCGTAGCGGTTGGTCTGCTCGTGCGGCACCTCCGCCACGGCGACCACGTTGCCACCGGTCTGGGCATAGGCGTCGGCAAGCTGCTTCAGGCAGGACGTGTCGCTCAGCACCAGGTCGTCCGGCAGCAGGATGGCGAAGGGGTCGTCGCCGATGAAGGCGCGGGCGCACCAGATGGCGTGGCCCAGGCCCAGCGGCACCTGCTGGCGCACCGTCGTGATGCTGCCCGGCAGCACCTTCATGGTGTCCAGCATGGCGACCAGATCGGTCTTGCCGCGCTCCCGCAAGTTGGCCTCCAGCTCGACCGCCACGTCGAAGTGGTCGATGATCGCCGTCTTGCCGCGCCCGGTGACAAGGCAGAACTGGTCTATTCCCGCCTCAATCGCCTCCTCGACGGCATACTGGATCAGCGGCTTGTCCACGACGGGCAGCATTTCCTTGGCCATCGCCTTGGTCGCGGGCAGGAACCGGGTGCCGAGGCCCGCCACCGGCATGACCGCCTTTCGCAGCTTCTTGATCACTTGGGGGCGTTCCATGGTGCGTGTTGGGGGCCTGCGGCCCGTGAAGTGCGGCGGACCGTGCCACGCCCGGCAGGGTGCGGCAAGGCTGTGGTCCCTCCCGCTCCTTCCGGGAGCGTTCGGACCGGACGCATGGGTGACGGATGTTCGGGGATATGGATGGTGGATCGCTGAGCGGGCGCTGGGCCGCGCAGGTCGAACCGAGCGGTCCGGTGCCGGATGGGCACCGCACCTCAGAGGCCGTCGGTGGCGGGCCGCAGCGCCACGGGCTGGCCGGCGGAACCGTCCCTGCAGCTTCCTCACCCCGGTCCCGGAGGGGAAGCGGGAAGGACAGCCCCGCTTGCCGCCCCCGCGCCCTGCCGTCATTGTCGCCGGGCACGGCCGGCAACCGGCCGGCAGGAGAGCGTCCATGGCGCAGGTATCCGTCCGCAAGGTCGAGAAGTCCTATGACGGCGGGGTGGTGGCCGTGCGCGGCATAGACCTGGAGGTGGCCGACGGCGAGTTCGTGGTGCTCGTCGGCCCGTCTGGGTGCGGCAAGAGCACGACCTTGCGTATGATCGCGGGCCTGGAGGAGATCACGGGCGGCGAGATCTGGATCGGCGGGCGGCGGGTGAACGACGTGGCGCCCAGGGACCGCGACATCGCGATGGTGTTCCAGAACTACGCCCTGTATCCGCACATGAGCGTGTTCGACAACATGGCCTTCGGCCTCAAGCTGCGCGGCCTGCCCAAGCCCGACATCAAGGCCCGCGTGGACGAGGCCGCGCGCATCCTGGACATCGTGCCGCTGCTGGCCCGCAAGCCCAAGGCTCTGAGCGGCGGCCAGCGGCAGCGCGTGGCGATGGGCCGGGCCATCGTGCGCGACCCCAAGGTGTTCCTGTTCGACGAGCCTTTGTCCAACCTCGACGCCAAGCTGCGCGTGCAGATGCGGACCGAGATCAAGCGCGTCCACCAGGCCGTCCGCACCACGACGGTCTATGTCACGCACGACCAGGTCGAGGCGATGACGCTCGCCGACCGCGTGGTGGTGATGAACGGCGGCGCCATCGAGCAGGTCGGTCCGCCGCAGGAACTGTATCACCGCCCGCGCACCCGCTTCGTGGCCGGGTTCATCGGCAGCCCCGGCATGAACTTCCTGCCGGTGCGGCTGCGGGACGGGGCCGTGCATCTCGGCGACGGCCAGGCGCTTCCGGTCCCGCCCGCGCGCCTGGACCGCTACGCCGCGCACCGCGACCGCGACATGCTGCTGGGGATCAGGCCCGAGCACCTGACCGACGCGCGCGAGACGGGCCGGGCCGGCTTTGCGCCGCTGCTGGCGCAGGTGGACGTGGTGGAGCCGATGGGGATGGAAACCTTGGTGCATTTCGCCCTGGCCGGCACGCCCGTCGTCGCCCGCGCCGCGCCGGACACCGCGGCGCAGCCGGGCCAGCCGCTGCCGCTGCTGGCGGACATGAACGCCATGCACCTGATTGACCCCAACGGAGGCATCGTATGATGGAAGACATCCAAGGCCAGGCGGTCTGGATCACCGGCGCCGGCACCGGCATCGGCCGCGCGATGGCGCTGGCCTTCGCCGCCGCGGGCTGCCGCGTCGCATTGACGGGCCGGTCCCGCGAAAGCCTGCAGGAGACGATGCACCAGGTCGAGGCGGCGGGCGGCAGCGCGTCGCTCGCGATGGCGGACGTGGCGGACGCGCACCAGGTCACGCAGGCGCACCTGGCCGTCACGGCGGCGCTGGGCGACGTGGACATCCTGGTCAACAACGCCGGCACCAACGCCCGCCGCCGCCACTGGTCCGAGCTGTCCCCCGCCGACATGGCCGCCGTCGTGGACGTGAACCTGAAAGGCCCGTTCCTGTGCAGCCTCGCCGTGCTGCCGGCGATGCGGGAGCGGCGGCGGGGCTTGCTGATCCACGTCGCCTCGGTCGCCGGGACCGGCATCTTCGCCGTGTCGGGGCCGGCCTACACCGCGTCCAAGCACGGCGCCCGCGCCCTGTCCGCCACCATCAACGCGGAAGAAGGCATCCACGGCATACGCAGCGTCTGCATCAACCCCGGCGAGGTCGCGACCCCCATCCTCGACACCCGCCCCCGCCCGCCCAGCGCAGAGGAGCGCGCGGTGATGATCCAGCCCGGCGACATCGCCGACGCCGCGGTGTTCGCCGCCCGGATGCCGGCCCGCACCTGCATGGCGGAGATGACGATCACCCCCACGGACAACGCCTTCTACCGCGCAACGGCCCAGGCCATCGCAGACGCCGCCGGGGCGCCCCGCTGATGGAGACACTGCTGATGGAGACCCCGCTTATAAAGACCCTGCCGACCACGACCGTCAGCGCCGATACGCTGCGGACCTACATCGCCGATATCTTCCGGGCGGCCGGGTGCGACGCCGGGGAGGCCGGGCGGATCGGCCTGCACCTGGTCAGCGCCAACCTGGCCGGGCATGACAGCCACGGCGTCATCCGCGTGCCGCGCTACGTCCAGTGGCTGGACATGGGCCGGGTGCGCGCCGGGCAGCAGCCGACCGTGCTGGCCGAAAGCGCCACCCATGCCGTGCTGGACGGCAACCTTGGCTTCGGCCAGACTATCGGCCCTATCGCCGTGGACCTGGGCATCGCCAAGGCGCGCGCCGCCGGGCTTGCGGTGGTGACGCTGCGGAACAGCGGCCATGTCGGGCGCATCGGCGACTGGGCGGAGCGTGCCGCCGCCGCCGGGCTGGTCAGCATACACTTCGTGAACGTGGGCATGGGCGAGGTCGTGGCCCCGTTCGGCGGCACCGAGCGGCGGTTCGGCACCAACCCCTTCTGCATCGGCGTGCCGCAGCCGGACGGCGCCCCGCCACTGCTGCTGGACTTCGCCACCAGCCTGGTCGCCGAGGGCAAGGTGATGGTCGCCAGCAACGGCGGCAAGCCCATACCGCCCGACTCCCTGATCGGCCCGGACGGCGCCATGTCCGGCGACCCGAGCGTGCTGTATGGTCCGCTGGACGGCACCGGCGTCCGCGACCCCGGCAACGGCGCCGGTGCGCTGCGCGCCTTCGGCGACCACAAAGGCTCCGCCATCGCCTTCATGTGCGAGATACTGGCGGGCTGCCTGGCCGGCAGCCCTACCGCCGGCCCGGTGCCCGGCGGCAAGCGCGGCGGCATCGTCAACGGCATGGTGTCCATCTACCTGGACCCCGGCCACTTCGGCGGCACCGGCTTCGCCGCATCCGCCCGGGACTACGCCGAGCACGTACGCGCCTCCCGCCCCGCCCAGCCCGGCGGCGAGGTCCTGGTGCCGGGCGACGCGGAGGCGCGCACCCGCGCGGCACGCCTGCGCGACGGGGTGCCGCTGCAGCCCGAGACCTGGGCCGCGATCATCGCCACCGCCGCAAGGTTCGGGCTGCCGCAGCCGCCGAATGGGCCGCATCCGGAGGCGGCGCACGCGACAATTCCTGACATGCCGCCCAGTTAAGAAACGATTCAGCCGGGCCGGCTATGCTGTAAAGCTCCTGAAATCATCGGGCCACAGGGGTGCAGGCTATGCCGGGCTATACGCTTGAGGGGCCTCGATGGACGGCCCGCATCGTCACCTGGAGCCTGGCGGCAGCCGGCGACGTGTTCAGCAACGCCGTCGGGCCAGCCTATGAGGCCGTCGTGCAGCAGGCGGTGGCGCTGTGGGACGACCTGGCAGGCGTCACCCTGGTGCAGGTGGCCGATGGCGATGCAGCCGACATGCGCATCGGCTTCGGCCTGTTCGGCGCCGATGCGGGCCAGATCGGCGAAACCAGCTACTCCTACGTCAACGGCACGGCGCAGGCGTTCGTCCCCGGCGTAACCGTAAGGGCCGAGGACCCGGCGGAGCGGCAGGTCGGGGGCGACGGGCTGTATGCCGGCACCCCGACCAGCCTGGCCCAGGTCGTGCTGCACGAGGTCGGGCACGCGCTGGGCCTCGGCCATTCCAGCGATCCGTCCTCGGGCATGTATCCGGTTGCGACCGCCGCGAACCGCGGCCTCGACGCGACGGACCTGGACGGCATCCACGCCCTATATGGCGCCCCGGGCTTTGCCCAGACCGACACCACCTCCGGCGTGTCGAGCCATCCCGATGGCACGTCCTACGCCGGGCCGGTCAGCTACTTGCAGCAGCAGTACATCTATGCCGGCGCGGACAACCTGGCGGTCGCGGCCCAGGCCCCGAACGTGTTCATCCGCACCGGCGGGGGCAACGACGCCATCAGCGTGGCGTCGGGGCAGAACGTGCTGGACGGCGGGCAAGGCTCCAACTTCCTGACCGGCGGCAGCGGCAACGACACCTTCTTCCTCGACGGGCGCAACGGCCAGGTGACGTGGGGCACCCTGGTCAACTTCCACCCCGGCGACACCGCGACGCTGTTCGGCTACGTCGCCGGGCAGTCCAGCTATGCCTGGGCGGATTCGGAGGGCGCTGCCGGCTACACCGGGCGCACGCTCCATGCGGACCTCGCCGGCAACGGCGGCGTCACCGCCTCCATCACCTTCGCCGGCAGCACAACGGCGGACACCGGCCACTACGCGATCACCACCGGCAGCGTCGGTGGCAGCCCCTACCTCGCGGTCATGAACTTAGGCTGACCGCCAAGCCCGGCACTGCCAGGCCCGGCATCGGCAATCTCGGCACCGGCAATCCCGGCACCGGCAATCCCGGCACCGGCAATTCCGGCACCTGCAATTCCGGCACCGGGAGGCCGCGATGCCTCCGCAGCCGGACCCAGTGCCTCCTCCAGCGGCTCGATGTCCACGCCGACCTCCAGCGTATGGTCGCCGCCGCCCAGCAGCACGCCCAGCACCGGGCTGACATCCAGGTAGTCGCGGCCCCAGCCCAGCACGACATGCTCGTCCCGCACGATCAGGTTGTTGGTGGGGTCGAGGTCAATCCACCCCCATTGCGGCCCCAGCCAGCAGCCCACCCAGGCATGGGACTGGTCCGCCCCGCGCAGCCGCGGCTGCCCCGGCGGCGGCCAGGTGCGTATGTAGCCGGACACGTAGCGCGCCGGCAGCCCCAGGGCGCGCAGCCCCGAGATCATCAGGTGCGCGAAGTCCTGGCAAACCCCCGCGCGCAGCTCCAGCACGCGGGCCACCGAGGTGCCGACGCCGGTGACGCCGGCCTGGAAGCGGAACTCCCGCCCGATGCGCGCCATTAGGTCCAGCAGCCCTTGCAGCACCGGGCGGCCCGGCGGGAAGCTGGGCGCCGCCCAACGCCCCGCCTCCGCCAGGCACGGCGCCTTGGCGCTGCCGAAGCTGAACTCCGCTGCGTCCCCGGCAGCGGCGCGCTGGCGGCACAGGCCGGCGACATGCTCCCATGCCGGGGTGGCGGCGGGATCGGGCGGGACGCGCGGCAGCACCTCCACCAGGCTCGTGGCCGTGAGGCGCAGGGCGTGATGGGCGCTGTCCATGGACAGCCAGGCGACGGGGTTGCCGAAGTGGTCGGTGCCCCAGGTCGTGCGGGAGGCCGGCGGGTCGGCAGCCAAGTCGGATTGCAGGACACGCTGCCACGGCAGGTCGCGCGGGCGCAGGTGAAGCTGGTGCGAAGCCAGCTCCACCCGGTCGGCATAGTCGTAGGCGGTGGTGTGCAGGACCTGCAGGATCATCGTTGCGTCACATCCATGCCAGTCCCGTCCATGCGGGTCCCGTCCATGCCAGTCCCGCCATGCCGCACCATGCCTACCCCATAAATCGTCAATGCCCCTATGCCACTTCAAATCCCACGGCATGGAGGGCCGGCAGCAGCGCGAAGAACCGCCGGGCGACCCCGCCCGACAGCGCGTTGGTCCCGGCGCCCAGGAACAGCAGCGCCTCAGGCAGCGCGGCGGCGCGGGCAGCGGGGTCGGCGGCGCGCAGCACCTCGTCCACCAGGCTCCCGGTCCGTTGCATCAACGCCTCCGCCTCCCCGGCCAGCGACCGGCAGCCGGCCTGGTGCAGCAGCCGGGCGGCCTGCGCGAACTGGAACGCCAGGGCGCGCGGGTTGTCCGGATCGGCCAGCACCAAGTCCAGCACCGGCGCCGGCTGCAAGGCGGACATGTAGCGGCTCTGGTAGGTGATCGCGCTGTCGCACAGCTCCAGCAGCAGTTGCAGGGTGCCGGACATGCGCGCCGCGGGCTGGCCCAGCACGGCAGCCAGCATCTGGGTGGACAGGTAGGCCCGCTCGATCCGCCGGCCCAGGTCCAGGAACAGCCCGCCGCCGCCGCGCACCATGCCCTCTGATGCCAGCCCGGCCAGGGTGGTCGCCAGCCGCTGCAAGCCTGTCATGGCATGGAGCAGCCCGTCCAGCGCCGGGGCCTCGACGCGCAGGCCGGCCTGGCGCAGGCGCAGCGCGCCCTCCATGTCGGCCCGCGCCGCACGGTGGGCGTGGGTCAGCGCGGCATAGGTCTCGGGCGTCATGCGGTCACGCAGCGACTCCGTAAGGCTCAACGCGCTCAGCAGGCCCGACGACGCCGCGCCGCCCGGCGCCAGGGCAAGCTGCACCGCGACCGGCAGCGGGCTGCCGTCCTCGTCATCCACCATGCCGACCTGGGCCAGGCAGGCCAGCAGCAGCTTGGTCTCCGCAACCTCCCGCGGCAGGGGCGCCCCGCGGGCGCTCCGCAGCAGCCCGGCGCGGGCCACCCGGGCCTGCATGTCCAGCCGCTCGACATAGCGGCCCAGCCAGAAGAAGTCGTCGGCCACGCGGCTGGGCAGGTCGCCGACGCTGCGGCGTATGGCGACGGGGGGCTGCAGCACCGGCTCCGGCCGCTGGATGTCGGCGCGGTCCTGGCTGGACACCCAGACGTCCTTGAACACGGCGCCGGCCGGCAGCGCCTCCGTGACGTGCTCTCCTTCGGCGAGCACGCGCGCCAGGCCGCCCTGCATCATCTGCCAGCGGCGGCCGTCGTGCATCAGGAACAGCCGCAGCACCACCGGCTGCGGCGCCAGCCCCCGCCCCTCGCCGGCGAAGCAGGGCGCGACGGAGGGCTGGACGTGCGCGCAGGCGGCGTAGTCCCAGGGCCGGGCGGCAATGGCGCCCTCCAGCGCATGGCGCTCCGTTGCGGACAGGCTGGCCAGCGGCACCGGCGGGCGGGCGGGGTCGAGCGCCGGACGGATGGACCAGCGTTGGAACGCCTGGCAGACCCGCCGCTGCGCGCCGTCGTCGTCGAGCCACACGGTCGGCACGGTAGCCAGGCGCAGCGGCTCCCCGAGCAGGCGGCGGCTGAGGCCGGGCAGGATGGCGGCCAGGCCCGGCGCCTCGACCAGCGCGGTGCCGGGGTGGTTCAGGATGCGTACCTTGCCGGTCCGGGCGGCGTCCAGCAGGCCGGTCACGCCGGGGCCGGGGGCGTGCAGCTCCAGCGGGTCAATGGCGTCCCCCGGCAGGCGGCGCAGCAGCACGTTAACGGGCTGCAGCCCCAGCAGCGTCCGCAGGTGCAGGACGCCGGCCCGCACCGTCAGGTCGCGTGCCTCCACCAAGGCGCAGTTCAGGTCGCGGGACAGCGCCAGGTGTTCGGCCCAGTGCGGGCCGGTGACGCCCGGCGTCAGCAGCGCGACATAGGGCACCCGGCCGTCGCCGGGCGGCGCGGAGTGCAGCAGCGCGTCCTGCCAGGCGTCGAAGAACGGGCGGAGCTGGCGGACCTGGGTGGGGCGGAACAGCTCCGGCAGCACGCGGGCCAGCAGGCGCCGGCCCTCGCGGGCATAGCCGATGCCCAGCACGCCGCCGGTGCGGTCGGCCAGCACGCGCCACTGCCCGTCGGGGCTGCGTACCAGGTCGGCGGCATAGGCTTGCAAGAAGCGCCCGGCGGGCGCCGGGCTGCCGCGGCAGGCGCGCAGGAAGCCCGGGTTGGCGAACACCAGGGCCGGCGGCACCGTGCCGTCGGCCAGCAGGGACTGCGGGCCGTACAGGTCGGCCAGCAACGCCTCTAGCAGGCTGGCGCGCTGGCACAGCCCGTCTTCCAGCATGGCGAACTCGGCCGGGGCGATAGGGAAGGGCACGGGGTCCAGGCGCCAGGCCGGGGCGGCGCCCTCCTCCTCCGCGGCGCGGGCCAGGCGTGTGGCGCGGTCGGCCAACTCGTCCGGGTCCATGGAGGACAGCACGCCCAGCACGGTGCGCCAGTGCGGGCGGATGCCGCCGCGGCCGTCCACCATCTCGTCGAGGACGGCCATGCAGGGGCTAGGTGGCCCGGCGGCGCACGGTGCGGCGCAAGCGGGTGGCGGTCAGGGAGGTGCGGCCGTGGGCGGCTGGAAAATGGGCGTCCATGCGGCCAAGCATCGCTGGATGAGGAATGTGGCGCAAGGCGGGAATGGTCGGCTTTGGTTAGGCGCGGCTAGGGCCGGTCCTGGGCGGCGTGCCAGATACGGAGGATCAGGACCCTGTCGGACACCACTTCATAAACGACCACATACGGCCGGACGGTCGCCAGTTCACGGGTGCCGGCGGACCCGTTCCGCCCACGTCTTAGGAAAATTGCCAAGCTGTCACCGGCGAGGAGCAAAGCCTCGGCGACCTGCTGCGCCGCTATGGAGTTCTGCTCCGCAATGTAGGCGATGATGCGGAAAAGGTCCGCGGTCGCCGGCGCACTCCACCTAACGATCAAGAATGCGCGGTACTGGCGGGGCAGCGTCGAAGTTGCCGGCGGCAATCTGCATCAGCCAGGCCCTCACCTCGGAATGCGGCACCTCCCGCGGGTCGGCGCGCGCCTCGGCCACGGCCCGGCCAAGCGCCTCCGCCTCGGCAGCCTGATCGAAGTTAGGCAATCGGTGGATCGGGTCCGCAACCTGCGGCGGGTCGGCATCTTCCGCGCCAAGAAGCCGCGGCGTCGGCGGCTCGGCGTCGAACTCCCCGGCTTCGATCCGCAGCAGCCACTCGCGCATCTCGGAATGCGGGACGGCGCGCTGGTCCTTCCGAGCCTCCTCGACCGCACGGATCAGCGCCTCGGCTTCCGCCTGGTCGTCGTCAATGTCGGGCAGCGGGTCCGGCTGGCTCATGGCCGCAGCATACTGCGGCCGTCATCCCAATGCACCTACCTCGCGTAAACCAGGGTCGGCAGCCACATCGCGATCCCCGGCACGAAGGACAGGATCACCACCGCCAGCCCCATCAGCGCCACGAAGGGCAGCGTCCCCCAGATGATCGGCCCCAAGCCAATGTCCGGCGCGATCCGGTTGATGACGAAGATGTTCAGCCCCACCGGCGGATGGATCAGCCCCATCTCCATCACCACCGCCATTACCACGCCGAACCAGATCAGGTCGAACCCGGCCTCACGCAGCGGCGGCAGGATGATCGGCGCGGTCATCAGGATGATAGACACCGGCGGCAGGAAGAAGCCCAGCACGATCACCAGGAACAGGATCGCCGCCAGCAGCAACCAGCGGGACAGTTGCAGCCCGACGATCCAGCCGGCGGCGGCCTGGCTGATGTGCAGGTAGCTCATCACGTAGCTGTAGAGCAGGCTCATGCCGATGATGAGCAGCAGCATCCCGCTCTCGCCCAGGGTGCCGGCGAAGATCGGCTTGAGGTCGCCCAGGCGATACGCCTGGTAAACCACCGCGATCAGCGCCAACGCCAGGATCGCGCCCAGCCCCGCAGTCTCGCTCGGCGTGGCGATGCCGCCGTACAACGCCACCATCACGCCCGTCAGCAGAACCAGGAAGGGCAGCACGCGCGGCAGGGAGGCCAGCTTGTCCTTGAGGGTATAGGTGTCCTGCCGCAGGATTTCGCCCCGTACGGCGCCACCGGCGGCGGACAGCGTGGCGCTGCCGAACTCCTGCTTCCACCGCACCACGGCATAGGCCGAGAACATCCCCAGCAGCAGCACCCCCGGCCCGATGCCCGCCAGGAACAGCCGGCCCAGCGACTGCTCGGCCGCCACGGCATACAGGATCAGCACGATGCTGGGCGGCAGCAGGATGCCCAAGGTGCCGCCCGCTGCCACCAGCCCGGCGGCGAAACCTGGCGAGTAGCCGCGGCGGCGCATCTCGGGGATGCCGCTGCTGCCGATGGCGCTGCACGTCGCCGGGCTGCTGCCGGCCATGGCGGCGAACAGGCCGCAGGCCAGCACGACCGCGACGCCCAGGCCACCGGGAACCCGGTGCAGCCAGGTGTGCAGCGCGTCATACAGGTCCTTGCCCGCCCGCGACTTGCCGATGGCCGCGCCCTTGAGGATAAACAGCGGGATGGTCAGCAGGGTGATGCTGGCCAGCTCCTCATAGACGTTCTGCGCCACGGTATCGAGCGACGCGCCGGGCATGAAGAACAGCATGAACAGCACGGCGACGCCGCCCAATGCGAAGGCGATGGGCATCCCCGAGAACAGCGCAACCAGCGTAGCACCGCCATACATCAGGCCGATCTGCAAGGTGTCCATCGAGGGTCTCTTAGTGCGGGGAGGGCGCGAGGTGCGCGGGCTGGCTGTCCCGGTGCTCGCTGGCCAGCACTTGGAGCAGCAACTGCAACGCCAGCAGGATCATGCCAGCCGACATGCAGCCATAGGGTATCCATAGCGGCGGCCCCCAGGCGGAGGGCGTGGTCTGGCCGTCGGCCAGCGCCTCCAGCAGCAGGGTCACGCTCTTCCAGGCGAAGAACGACACGAACAGGAAGCTCAATATGTCCGCCATGATCCGGCGCACCCGGTCCGCCGCGGGGGACAGCAGGTGGGACAGCGCATCAATGGCGACGTGGCCGCGCCGGGCCTGTATCCAGGCGGCGGAGGCGAAGGTGGCGCCGATCAGCAGGAAAGTGCTCAGCTCGTCCTGCCAGTCGCTGGGGATGCTGAAGAAGTAGCGGCCCGCGACCTCCCACGTCAGCACCAGGCCCGCCACGGCTATGGCCACCGCGGACAGCACGGCCATGACGGCGTTGACCCCGTCCAGCCCGGCCTGCACGGCGCCCAGCACGCCCAGGCGGGGAACGTCCGCTTCCGGGATGGCGCCCGAGGCCGCGTCAATGCCGTGGCTGCTCATGCCCCTATCCTCATGCGACCGCCTGCGCCAGCTTGAGCAGCCCGGCGCAGGCGGCATTGCGGTCGGCAAAGTCCTTCCAGGCCGTCGCCTGGGCCAGGGCACGCCACTTGTCCATCGCCGCCGCGTCCATGTCCTTCGCCGTCACGCCGGCCTTGGCGAACACGCGCGCCAGTTCCTCGTCGTCGGCCTTGGCGGCTTGCAGGCCGAACGCCTCCATCTCGGTGCCGACCTCGCTGATTGCCTTCTGGTGCGGCGCCGGCAGGGCGTCGAACACCTGCTTGGACATCAGCAGCGGCTCGAACATGAACCAGAAGCTGCCGGTGCGCCCGGTGGTGACGGCCTTGGCGATCTCCTCCAGCCGGAAGCTGATGATGCTGGTGCTGCTGGTCACGGCCGCATCCAGCGACCCCGTCTGCATCGCGGCGTAGATCTCGTTGCTGGGGACCGAGCTGATGATGCCGCCGGCCGCCTTCAGCATCAGGTCCATCTCGCGCGAGCCGCCGCGTGTCTTCTGGCCCTTCACGTCGTCGGGCTGCACGACCGGCGTGGCGCGCGACGCCGTGCCGCCGGCCTGCCAGATCCAGGTCACGATCTTGACGCCGCGCTTGTCCAGCACGCTTGTCAGCTCCTGGCCGATGGGCTGCGTTTTCCAGGCCATGCCCTGTTCGTAGGTGGTCACCAGGCAGGGCATCAGGCCGATGTTGACCTCCGGCACCTCGCCGCCCGCATAGGCCAGGGGGTAGAGCGTCATGTCCAGCGCGCCCCGGCGCATGGCCGAGAACTGCGCGACCGTCTTCATCAGGGAGGAGCCGGGGTAAATCTCGAAGCCCAGCTCGCCATTCGTGCGCTTCTGCACCTCGGCGGCGAAGCGGCGCACCAGGCGGTCGCGGAAGTCGCCCTGCTCCAGGGTGCCGCCGGGAAACTGGTGGCTGATCTTGAGCATGCGGGTGGCAGCGCGGGCGCCGGGCGCACGCAGCAGCGCCGGGGCGGCCAGCAGGGAGCCAAGTGCTGTGCGACGGGTGATGGGCATAGGCGGTCCTCCTACGGTCCGTGCTGTGACGGTTGCCTAACGGATACGCCCGGCAGGGGATGGGTGCAAGCGATTGGCAGCCTTGGAAGCCGAACGGGCGGGCGTCACGGCTTGGGCGCAGCACGGCGACTGGATATGGTTAACTCACAAAGAACATGACGCATTCCCGGCGGGATTGCTGCATCAGCAGCCGTCGCCGCCGACGCATCACAGTTCAGGGCGCGTCCGGCGCGCGGGCGCTCTCCGTCAACTCGCCGATGCCGCGCAGCCGCACCTGCGGCTGGTCGGGGAACCGGGCCACGATCTCCAATTCTCCGCCCATGGCCTCCACGAAGCGGCGCAAGGTGGACAGGTACATGTCCGTGCGCCGCTCCAGCTTGGCAATCGAAGCCTGGTTGACGTGCAGATCCGCCGCAAGCTGGTCCTGCGTCAACGACCGCGCCCGGCGCAGTTCCGCCAGGGACAGGTCACGCTCCATCGCGTCCGTGAGCGCAGCGGCCTCGGTGCGTGCCGCAATCGGAAGGCTATCGCGCAACTGATCAAAGGAGTGCCTGCCCGCCATCATCCTATCTCCCTCTTGCTGCCTCGGCGGCAAGCTCCGCGAGGTGTTCGTCATACAGCCGGTCCGCAACCGGAATCAGCCGCATATAGAAGGCATCCTGTCCGGTCTTGTCGCCACCGATCAGCAGAATCGCAGCCGGGCGGGGATCGAAGGCATAGAACACCTGCAGCGGACGGCCACCAACCTGCACCCTCAACTCGCGCATGTGGCTATGGCGGGAACCGCTGATGCCGCTGGAGTGCGGAAACGGCAAGTTCGGGCCAAGGCGTTCCAGCAGGCCAACCGATGCGATGACGCGGGTGCGCTCCTCCCCGCTCAGCGTGTCCCACCATTCGCCGAACTCGTCAGTGTACTCGACCTGCCATGTCACCGACAATGAGTATGCCTTCCAAGGCATATTGTCCAGGGTCGGGTACAGCACCATCCCATTGCCAACAGAAGCACCCCTTGCCGAAGCGGCCCTGCGTCCATTCAGTTCGCTTGCCCTGCGGTTGCAAGGACCGGCATGGTCTGCGAAGGCGTGCGGCACATGGCACATCACTTCCGAACTCCGGCGGCGGGGCATATGGCGACATCGGCCGCTCCGGCGCCGGCAAGTCCACCCTGGCCCGCTGCGTGAGCCTGCTGGAGCGCCCGGACAGCGGCCAAGTCCTGGTGGACGGCCAGGACCTGACCGCGCTGGGCGGCCCGGCACTGGGCGCGGCCCGGCGGCGCATCGGCCCCGGCGGCGCATCGGCATGATGTTCCAGCACTTCAACCTGCTGTCCGGCCGCACCGTCGTCGCCAACGTCGCCCTGCCGCTGGAGATCGCCTGCGTGCCGGCGCGGGAGCGTGCCGCCCGCGCGGCGGAGCCGCTGCCGCTGGTCGGCCTGCAGGACAAGGCCGGCGCCTGCCCGGCCCGCTTGTCCGGCGGCCAGAAGCAGCGCGTCGGCATCGCCCGCGCCCTGGCGTGCATCCCCCGCCTGCTGCTGTGCGACGAGGCGACCAGCGCGCTCGACCCCGAGACGACGGACAGCATCCTGCGGCTCATCCTCGACCTGCGCCGCAGGCTGGGCCTGGCGGTGGAGGAGATCGCGGTGGGAGAAGCGGCGGCATGAGCGGGCGCGAGTATCCGGCCCGGCCGCTGGTCGGCGTCGGCGTCGTGCTGCTGCGCCCTGGTCCCACGGGCGCCGCCGTCCTGCTGGTCCGGCGGGGCAAGGCCCCGGCCGCCGGCTCCTGGAGCATCCCCGGCGGCGCACAGAAGCTGGGCGAGACCGCGGAGGCCGGCGCCCGGCGCGAGCTGCTGGAGGAGGCCGGTCTGCACGCCGGGCCGCTGCACCTGGCCGCCCATGTGGACAGCCTGCATCGGGACGCCGCCGGCCGGGTGCAGTATCACTACACCATCCTGGACTTCGCCGCCCTCTGGACCGGCGGCGACCCCTGCCCCGGCGGCGACGTGACGGACGCGGCCTTCGCGCCGCTGGACGGGCTGGCCCCCTATGCCCTGTGGCACGAGGCGCACCGCGTCATCATGCTGGCGCGCGGCCTGCTGGGCCTGTAGCCGCCCCGCCTCTATCCCCGGCCGACGCTTTCCGCGACGCGGCGCAGCCCCGCGGCGACCGATTGGGCGCCAGGGCCGGCATCCCGCGCCAGGGCCAGGCCGCTCAGGTGGACCTGCAAGGCCGCAGGGTTCCACCCGCCGGACGCACGCAGGCGGTCAATCAGCTCGCATAAGCTGTAGGCCACCTCCCCCAACGTCCCCAGCCCGAACAGCCCGGCCGTGCCGAACACCGCGTTGGCCAGGACATACAGCTCGTCCAGCGCCGCCCGGTCCGGTCCCTGCGCCAGCCGTGGGCCAAGGGCGGCCATGCGGGCGGCCATGGCATCAATGCCTGCGACCGCCTCCCCGTGCATGGCCTGCAACCGGCGATGGGCGGCGGCGGCGGCCTCGGCCGCGGTCATGCCGCCGGGCTGGTTCAGCAACGCGGACAGGCGGGATGCCGGAAGCGCCGTCATCGGACGGCATCCAGGTGCAGCAGCGCGTCAATCTCGTCCTGGGACACGGTGCCCTCCTTGGTTCCGCCAGCCTGCAACGGCGGGTCGTCCGCGCGCCGGCCGATTGTGCCCGGCGGCGGGCCGAGCTTCTGGAACCTCCGGTCCGGGCCGGCATAGGCCGGCACGGCGATGAACGCCCGCCGGTCCCGCGCCAGCCACGCCACGCGCTCGAGCAGCGCCGAAGGCTGCACCGGCTTGGCCAGCACGACGCTGGCGCCGCAGTCCCGGGCGCGGACCACGTTGGCCTGCTGCGTGTGCCCGGTCTGCAGCAGCAGCGGGACCGCCCGCATCGCCTCCGGCCCGTCCCGGCGCAGCCACTGGATCACGCCGTACTCGTCGGGGCTGCCGGGGACCGATCCGACGACGACCAGGTCCGCGTTGTCCCGCTGCAGCCCCTCCTGCGCCTCGGATGCCGTCCGGAACCGGCCCAGGTGCCGTATCCCGAAGCCCAGCAGCGTTTCGCACGCGATCTCCAGTTCCAGCGGGTTGGCCTCGACCACGGCGACCCGCAGGCTGCCGAGGTGCAGCCGCACGTCCAGGACGGCATCAGCCATGACGGACCCCGGTCCCTCCGGGAATGGCCGGGTTGGGGAACAGCCTGCCTTGCAGGTTTTCCATCGCCTGGCTCAGCCCGGCCAATTTCTGGCCAGCGGCGTCCGAGACACGGGATAGGTCCGATATCATCAGAACGATCCTAGCCCGTCAGCGTCAGGCAACGATGGTGCATCCCGGCAGCCTACCGCCCAATATTGAACAGCCTGTTAAATCGTCAGGCAGCGGCGGTACTCCGCGGCGGGCCGGTGCCCTCGATCAGCATTTCGACGACTGCGCCGGGCCGAAGCGGCAGCACGCTTCCAAGCTATCGTGCCTTTGACAGTTCCCCGTCTTTGACAGTTCCCCGTCTTTGACAGTCCCCCGCCTTTGACAGTCCCCCGCCTTTGACAGTCCCCCGCCTTTGACAGTCCCCCGCCTTTGACAGTCCCCTGCCAGATCGGCTGCGCGCGGCATCGCCGGGAATGTCATGCCCGCATGGCAGCGAACAACAGCTTGTGGAATGGGGCATAACCTGTCATTGAACCCCTGCTAAGTCATTGATTTCACACAGGCCGCTTTGGCATAACCTGTCATCGATTTTGGCATAAGCTGTCACTAGAGCGATGTACTGGGGCATAACCTGTCATCAGCCAGAGTCGACGCTCTCGGCGCTCCCCAGCCGCTCACTGGCGTTGACACGCCCATTGTCGTCGGCATGCTCGCTACCTGGCTGAGCGACGATGAGGGTAGCAGGTGGCAGCAGGAACTGTATTCTTCTCTCGGTGTCGCCCGCAGAACTCGGACCCGATAGACCTGGTCCTTCGCGAGCGTCGCGTCTTCATTGGCTACCCTGCATGGCGTCAATGTCCTGAGTATCCTCGTGACCGCCTCCGCGAGTCCGTGATCGACCTGTGGTGCTCCGACGAGGAGTGGGCAGACCTCAAGCGTGGCTTCGGGCCCGACTCCAAGCAGTATCAGCAGAACCGTAACTTCGTCCGCACCATCCACCCCGGGGCAGCGATTCTAAGTGGCTGCTGACGGTTGTGGGTTTCGTTGTCTCTGGCGGTGTGGTCCACGTCCTGGATGGAGCTTCTAGACACCCTTGTGGCTGGCGTGCGCTCGGCGTGCGCGGCCTTCCCTG
>JAABUW010004129.1_pt1 | contig 19949 bp, 21 predicted proteins | sample 5560081 | NCBI WGS metagenome assembly JAABUW01 (sample SAMN10711882, study PRJNA513363) | rock metagenome | isolation source: Antarctica rocks | place: Antarctica: Victoria Land, Knobhead sud
CTGAAGGAGGCACGAGCACAACATGTGTTCCCATGTGTGGCAGGTGCGACGAGAGCATGAGGACGTGCGCAAACGGCGTCTGGATGAGTTTATGGCAGGCTTCAACTGCATCAGCCTGCGCCTGAAGGAGATGTACCAGATGATCACTCTGGGTGGTGATGCAGAGCTGGAGCTGGTGGACTCCCTAGACCCCTTCTCAGAGGCATGCTCCCTGCCTTGTGGCACTACCTTTTGTGCCTTTTGGCTCTTGATTCAATTGCCTTTCACTCCCTGCGTTTTGAGCCATGCCTTTGGGCAACGGTATACCACTTTGGCAGTTGATATTGTCTTCCTGATTGCCTTATGTTTTGCTTGCCTTTCAGTCCTTGCCTTTTGAGCCTTTTGACTCTTGCCCTTTGAGTGATTATAGACTATGAGCGCAGCCACCATCACAACTTCCAGAAGAATGTCATATGCATCACAGTGTGTAGATTCTCACAACTGGCAGACACCATTTGCAGCCCTCTGAGCTCACAGCTTTGCATTATGACTAAAGCATCCCCACAAGCCTCAGCAACTCCCGACCTGTGGTTCTAGTCATGAAAGACATCTGCAAGCAGGGACATGTGGCTGTACAGGGTATAGTGTTCAGTGTGCGGCCACCAAAGAAGAGCTGGAAGAACATTGCCAACCTGTCAGGAGGGGAGAAGACCCTCAGCTCCTTGTCTCTGGTCTTTGCCCTGCACCATTACAAGCCCACACCCCTCTATGTTATGGATGAGATTGATGCTGCCCTAGGTATGCTTCCTGGCTGGTCCACGCTTTATGCTCTGCCACTATTTGCTTGACAATCATATATGCCAGACGGAGCTGGGAAAGCATGTGTTATGACCTCCAAAAGTGCACATGCCTGGCAAATCGCATAGCAGGAGTAAGTTCATTGGCCTTTCACATTATGTTAGCACACTTCAGGGACTGTTTCATGCACAACACTCCTGTGGCGTGCGTGATGGTGACCTTCTGCTTCGCTTGTCATGCTTCATACTGCTGACTTGCTGCTGCTGCACTGTGACCTCAGCAAATTGCCAATCAGACTGTTGGGGTCCCCCCCTGTTGGGTATGACCTTTGTGTCTGGGAGCTCACGCCACTGCAGCGGTTATCAGCTGTGTGCACACGGCCACTTGACAGCCAGCTTGCTGCTGATATGTCCGTGCCTGCATAGCACAACACAACCTGGGCAGTAATGTAGACACGCTTTGGCATGGCATGCCAGCGCTGCACTAATGTCTTCAGGTGAAACCTGCTTGTGTCTGCAGATTTCAAGAACGTGTCTATCGTTGCACACTATATCAAGGAGCGAACCAAGAATGCGCAATTTGTGATTATTAGTCTGCGCAACAACATGTTTGAGCTGGCAGACCGGCTTGTGGGCATCTACAAGACCAACAACGCTACCAAGTCTGTAGCCATCAACCCAGGGTGAGCACTGCTGCCTACTGATGTTTGTCACAAATGAATCCCCCAACATGTACCCGGGGATAGCTTCCAAGCCACATGTTATGATGTGCTGTGTAATGCTTACTCTGCAAAGCTGTTACTGCTGCACTTCATTGGTGGTAACTTTTACAGCATGTAGTGTCTGACACAACTTCAGCAACTGTGATCTGGTGAGGTCTGTACACTGCATGCTTGAGCCTGCTGATCAGGGTGATTCGTTTTTGTGCCAATATTGCTTTAGCTCCAAATTCAGAAAAACTATGCAAGCCTGATGCTGTGTTGACCATAGGGAGTTTGTGGTGGGTTGCAAGCAGCCAAAGGAAGGGCAAAGCAGTCAATCAGCACAGCCAACATTGGTTGCAGCATGATTGAGCTTGTTCATCAGTGGGACAGACTGTGTTGCAAGTCTCAACGTGCACCCAGCTGTGTCGCTCAACTGAATGCATGCCTGTAGTCAGCTGTTTGACTGCATACTGCCCATGAGTGCAAAAGAGTATGGTCAGCCCTCAGAGTCTGCCTTGTGTGAGGGCTGCGTGTCTTAACACCAATGCTTGTTGTTACTGCAGCCCTTGCACTGCTTTACTCACATGCGCTTGCAAAATTAGGAGTTTGAAGTTTGTACCGTGAAGCCTAAGTAACAGTTGTGCTCCTGAGTGGCAGCTGCCAAGTTGCACAAGCAAGAGTTGTGCACACAAAACATCACATGAGCCATGGTTCATAACATTCAGGCAGCCTTTTACCCAACTCCTGTGACAAGGGTAATGGCAAAAGTGTAGCTGCTTCAGATAATATCAAAGGTGCTGGCAACCTGGCGCAGGACTGCAATGTCCCTGCCATCTGAATCAGTGCAGCCGGAAGCATCACACTTTAGGTTACCGTTGACAATGAAAAGCTTTTTTTGAGCGATGCCTACTGAAGACAGGATCCTTTTGCGACCCCTGGTGCTGTCCAGTTCATACTCAATGTCGTATATAAGGGTGCCACTCTTGCCTTTGCGACTGCTTTCTTGCACCAGAGTCACCTCCTTTGTGCTCTCCTGCACTTATGCACCAGGGTCTCAAAATTTGCATGAGCTGGATGCCAATCTTGTTTGCACACTGGTGCACATATGTTCCAGTACCTTTTGCTTCTCGGTATTCATCAGCTTCTTTCTGACTGTTTCTACATCTCCAAACTGTTCTAGTCCAGCAATCTTGATGGGGCTGACAGTAACTCCAATTGTTGTGGACTTCTTGGCAGGGTCAGCAAACAGCACATCTGCACCTGCCTTGCTGGTCTGTTCCCAGGAGGAAGGCCGGTCTATTCGATATCCTTGCTTGGGGTTTACGTACTCAACGAGACCTGGTTGTTGACTCAGTCCTGGTGTTTCTGCATGCCCAACCTTTGGGTCAAAGTTGTATAGAACTTCCAGACGTTGAGTGGCTTGGGATTCTATGGGTGGTTCAGATCGATGCGCAATTACCTTGCATGCTTGCTCACTCACCAGCCAATGTTTGCAGAGGAGTCATGAAGCTCAGTATCAGAGCGGCCACTCCCAGTGATCTCCTATTCACAGGTGCACGATCTAAGAGCCTGCCCTGCTCCGAAGCTGTGTCGGAACCATTGGCGATCTGCATGTGCTCGTTGACACACGCACAACATTGCGACGAATGTCGACCACACCCGTGACGACTGCGTCTCGCAGCGAATGCTTGCACTATACTCCTTGGTCTGTGCCGGGTCATCGGCGACGCAAAGGGTATGCGGTAGCTGACACATTGCTCAAGCAATAGAGCAGATGTCGCCATCACCAGTGTGTTAGTGCAGCCCGTATGGTTGCAGCCCTTGCAGCAGTGTATACAGCAGCACAAACAGCAGTGTTCCACGTGATATGACTCAGCCCGTTTGATCGAACAAAGTTGCACAACCAGCAACGTATACAGAGAATCGCGAGCACCTTTGATTGATCTGTACTATCAGAAAAGTGTTACCCGTACCTGTGTTCGGCATCCAAAGCCTGGACTGTGGAGCAGGCGGTGACGAAGGTTAGAAGATCGCGTGCGGGTGACCGTTGGCAGCAGCCGCGGACTGCAGACTCCACCGTCCCCAAGACTGCCTCGCATGGGACAAACCTGGAGCTCATTTTACTCTTATTGGTTTCCAAATCAGGAGTACAAGCTGGTCCTTGTAGGCTTGGACAACGCAGGCAAAACGACAACCTTGTATCGCTTGCACCTCGGTCAAGGAGTGGTAACACATCCCACAGTTGGAAGTAATGTGGAGCAAATCACGTTCAGGAATTTGCAATTTGAGGTAGAGGCATTGCTTTGCCAGTGAATGTTGTGCTTGTGTTTTGCGCTCTGGAACTTACACATCTCCTTGGTGAAGGTATGGGATTTGGGAGGGCAGGCAAACTTGAGACCATCCTGGCAGACTTACTACAAAGCAGCACATGCTGTGATTATGGTGGTAGACAGCACTGACAGAGCGCGTGTTGGGATAGCAAAGGTATCTTTGCATGCTCTGCATTTTGTTGACATTGCTTGTGCACCGGCCAAACATGGTCACATGGTGCTGTTCCTTTGCTGTGACATGTTTGGACCTCTGCCAGAAGGTTTGGTGGTTGCTTGCAGAACGAGCTATTCAGCTTGTTGGGCCATGAACATCTGTCAGGCGCAGCACTGCTAGTGTTGGCAAACAAGCAAGATTTGAAAGACGCCATGAGGCCAGCAGAGCTAAGTGAATGCTTGGGACTGCACACCATCAAGACCCACAGCTATCATATACAGTCATCATGTGCTACAACAGGGGAGGGTCTGCAGGAAGGCCTGGCCTGGGTTGCTCAGAAAGTTCATGGGCAGACCAAGTGATTTTGGTGTAGATAGTTGATATCATATTTGTGTTGTGTAGCTTATGTGTGTTTTGGTGATCTGGTCTGGTTGCTGTGCTGAGTTTTTGGCGTGCTTTAGCTCAGATGAGTTTTGAGTGACCTGAAGTAATGATCGCAAGCCTTCAGTATAGCTCCACCTCCCCCCCCCCATTTCCCCCACCTTTTGTGCTGGTGCAGCAATGTTGCATGATCATTTTGTGTCCCGGAGGTTTACATATCAACCAGTATTGACTTCTGATTGTGAAGTATGTTATCAGCCACTCGCACAGTGCCAGGGTGATGGGTGCATACTGCCATTGAACATTTGACTCATTTTATGCTTATGAGAAGCAGGAGAGACTCATGAAATGCACTATATAATTGGGCAGAGCAGATGCAATGTAGGCTGAGAGAAGGCACACGGCAGCACGTTTTACACTAAACATCTGCAGTTATAATTGTCAAAGTGAATGTTGCTCAGTCCAGATAAAACAACGTCACTATTTTGCGGGTCTCCTTAGCTTCATTGCACGTCTCCAGCAGAAGGTTGCTGTCATGGAATGCAAAGCATATTACCTGTTGTACACGAGCCACTATGTCACGATTACACAGCCTGCATACGCATCAAACTGATTGAGGGAACCATTTTAGTTAAACACCAGGCAGTCATAATGAGCAATCGGTGTCGCCTGACGCCAACTTACCTGCTGGCTTGTGCAAGAGGGAGATGATTGTTGTGTGGCATTTCTATGACATGTTGCACCTTCACAGAATTGCAAAGAAATGTGAAGAAATGGAGCTTGGGCATGCATGACCAACAAAAGACTCCAGCACTGATGCCCTTCTTGATGGCATCTGCACACCTGTGCTAGCAGTTCCTGGCTCTCTGGTGGTTGCTTAGACAGGCTCTGAGGAAGGACAACAGTGAGCAGATCAGGCTTTTCGGCTCTAAGAGCGCCTCTGATTACAGCTGCATTTGTTCCTGTTGCTCCTGAGGTGTATACATGATTTTTCTGCACAGAGACATCAGCTTGAGGCCTGACTCCTCACATTCTTTTCTGAATGTGGCAGACTAGACAATCCTGTTTGCACACACCGTCAGCACCATGGCATAGCTAAGCACTTCTATGAGATTCTGATGCAGGAAGCCCATGTTTCTGGTCCCAAAGAAGCCAATGTCTTTGGGGCCACTCTGCTGCACTGCAATAAGCTCCTGCACAACGGCACGTGGTTACTGGCATACAGAACACTCAGACAAAGCCCTGAGTGCATGCTACATGAATTTGCTCTTACTGCTAGATAGTCAATATCAGCTGGGGGCTTTGGCAGCTCTTGCAACATAGTGTCTGGACCACCGCTGCCCTGCACAACTGACTCCCCTTGCGTGGGAAGCCGGATCTTGCCTCTGCCAGTGTCAAATGCCTGGGGAGTGTTGCTGGAGTAGCAGACTGTGCACGCAGCAGTCGTTGAGAAATGCTTCTTTCTGGTCTGCCTCGGCCATGCGGAAGAGATGGGGCTTCTATCAGATGCGATGTGCTGTCTGAGCGGTTGTCGGCAAAGCATAGGGTTATGGATTTGCTGAGTGGCGTGAAGCAAAGCTTTGCACGGCATCTTGATCAAAGCGAGAATGATGCTTCCCGGCACGATATCAGGGAACGCGTCCACTTGCCAGCCCTCTGTGGACGTTACAACCACTCATGGTAATGACAATGATCGTATGATGTGACGTCCCGTATTTGTTGCACAGGAGCGCAGCTTTAGCTCAACATTGGCCCAAGCTGTCGAGACGAACGGGCCCAGACTGAAAGGGCCCAGACTGAGACCAAACATGCTATGATCAAAATGATCGGCTGGGTGACGCATTGCAATCCCTCTCTTTCTCCCCCACAATCTTGTCGGGGCGAAGTTCATATCCAGGACAAGGCTGAGGTCATATTCAATTTGTTGGTACTACTGAAGGCTGCATTAAGCGGGCTTTTGGGGGGAGGGGGGGTGCACACCCTCACCTCTCTTAGAAATGGTTGTGCATGCTCTTGAGTAGTAAATGAAATGAGTCAACCAGGTCAGACAAACAGCACTTGCATACACGTTGTGCTTGTACGAGCTGCTTTCAGCAAATCCAGCAGGTCGGAGAAACGAGATGACAGAAGAGAATACAGGACAAGTGGCGTGCAGCCAAGACTCTTGAAGAGTTGCTGCAAGCACAAATGCGCATAATTATCATTCACGGCGCACGCGTTTCTGATCTGGTTCAATATATTCCCTGAGGTAGGCCTTGTCTACAACATCCCCAACATCTTTGGCACTGCGGCCCTTGTCTCTCTCGGCAGCTCTGCCACTTGCGGCTAGTCTGTTGTGCTGCTGTGGATGGTCTCGTTCATGTACAATATCTCGCACATAGCCTCGCCAAAGTCGTTGTCTGCAAAACAAGGCCTCAGAGTGACTCAAGGTGCAGGTCTTTTATGTTGCGCAAGTCGGGGAAAAGCCCTGCCAACTGCGACATGTGCAGCTTTTGAGTTGTGTAACCTGGAGCCTATAATCATTTCAGGTGCATTGGCAGCAGTAATCCCTGCATGCGCAATCACACATTGCAATGTCTGATTGCGCATGCAGGGGTTACTGCTGACAATGCACCTGAACTGATTATAGGCTCCAGGATACACAGCTTGGTACACACTATCACTGCCAAGCCCATTTTACAATTTCTTGACAGGCATCACTGGGAAGCTTGCCTGCACCATGGGCAATGCGTGACTTGGTTCCAAAGCAGGTCAGTAGCAGAGTTTATGAATGTGCAGGCACATAGATGTGACAGCATATACCTGTCACGCTCTGCCACGCGATCCCACCGAAGGTCGCTCTCCAGCAGTGCTGAGGCTGCCTCAAAGGTGGCCAAGGGAGCTGGGCGAGTCTTGGCCTGAGGCTCAGGAGGTAGCATTGGCCTCAGCATCTGCAGTGTGCAAAGAGTATACCCTTAAAGCAAGGAAAGCCTTTTGAACATATTTCAGCAAGATAGGCATGAGTACCAAAGCAGAAGAAGCATGCAGGGGGTACAGACCGATCAGGGCGTGAACTGCTCAGCGTGACTGCAGAATTGGCCTGACAATGGACATCAAGCCAACAGACACTGTGACGCCTTTTGGTTGTTTTGCGCAGCTGCACAAAGAGCAAACGCAGCATCAGTCTGTTTGACAGTTTCCATAGTAGAATCGTAAGTGGACTATGGTATGTGCAAAAATGCACACACAACTAGTGTGCAAGTTGTACCACAATTGCAACAGGCTGGAAATGGCGGCTGTGAAGCCTCTTGCAGGTTGAGGCAATGCAATGTGGCTCTCAGGTGTTCTCAGGTGCAACACCAACAGATTGCTAATACCAAGCATGCTTTACCTGGTCCATGAGACTCCTGAAGTCTTGCTCAATCTGGAAGCCCAGTTCCTTGACGTACTTCTCAAACAGGGACTGCTGCTCCCTGGGGGCAAAGTCCTTGTTGTCTGCTCTGCCTTGAGGGTCCTTGCCCAGCTTTGTCTTCCAATCCTGACGGGCATACACAGCATATTTTAGATGCATCGTACAAAGCTGTCCCCCTTTTGCATAGACAGATGAGCAGCACCACTTGATCAGCAGACACTTGGTCTTGCCCAATGCCCACAAATGCACTTTCAAGATCAGAGGCTTCTGCATTAGGTCAAACCTTCTGCCAGTCAAGCTCGCAATGTCCACAACCACTTTCTTGATGAACCCTCTATTGTAAATTTCAACTTGCTGATTGTACACAAAGTATGTGAAGCACCTGAAAAGACATTAGTCAAGGAACGTCTTGTCAGGAGCTTCACATACTTCACACAGAGTCAGAAAGTTGAAGCTTGACATGTATCCATCAAGGAAGTATTTGTTGAGATGAGCAGGGAGTAGCCGGCTTGCCTGTATTGGACAGCCCCTAACTGCACAGAATTGTGAGCATGGAGCAGGCACAACTTCAGTGCTTTCATGTGCAGCAGACAGCATGGCCAATCAGGTGTGCTGCAGGATGCAGCTGTGAGCAGGGAATAGCAAGCTTGTCTACCCTCAGGTACTGTCGCCAGCAGAAGCTTGTGTACTTACGCTGTGCAGCATACATGCGTCAGGAACATTATCACATGCAACTGAAAGGCTATTGTTACGCTGCAGTGATAGAAACTCAGAAACTTGTGAGCAGTCTGTGGCAGGTTGTTGAAGTTCTAGACTCAAGGACTGAAGCCTGTAAGCAGATGAGGTGCTCACCTGCCATCTTGCAGAGGAATCTTTGACAGTCTCTGCTAGGAGGGTTTGGAAGGCAGCGACAGCATCATTGTGGGCAGCTTCCCGCTGGCGCCTCTTGGCATCAGCTTCTGCCTTTTTGGCTGCAGTGTCCCTGTCAGCTGTCTCCTGCTCCTGCTTCCTCACAACTTCCTCCCCTTCCTGCACACCATGCAGAAGTCCCTTCTTGCATACTCTGGGTTCAACACGGACCAGCATTCGATAGTACTGTAGAACATCTTTTGTGCTTGCAAAAGATTGATTCTGTTTTTGTTTGTCAGCTTGGCATCTCAGGCGTCTGTGTTGCTGACTGTGTCTTGCCACATGCTGCACAGAATATGTTTTAGAGTTTCGTTATTAGGCTCGCTTCTGTCTTGCAAAACAGACCTCAGCACTCTTCCCAAGCACACCTAGCAAACTCTTGTAAAGTCATTTTGCTTGTTGTTCTGCTGTTTGGACCAAACAAGTCATCAATTTGCAGCAAGTCATTGCACAGGAACAGTCACTGCTGCTTGAACCAAAATCCCTGCATGCAGCAGGTGATCAGTAAATCAAGAGGAGGAGCTTTGCTGGCTGTTTGATGAGATCTGGTGCAGCACCTCACCTTGTACTTCAGCAGACACACGTGACAGCTGAGCTAGTGTACACAAGGCAGGTTGGTTGCTGGCTGTGCCAGCTCATGTCCTCTAGATTAAGTGTGCTTGCATCACGGTGCCCTAACAGCATTGCCTGCACTCATTGATCACATGATGTCAGTTCATGTTTACGCCTAAGTTCATGTTTTGGCAGTCATTCAGTTCCAAGCATCCAAGTATTGCTGAGCAGGCAGCTGCTGTATCATTGTGCCCAAGTGCACCTTTATTTTCTGAAGGAACAGAAAGGGTTTGATGGGAACAGATCAAATTACAACCTGTTCAACATGTACACGAAGCAGACTGTTACGTTTGCCTGGCCCTGTATCAAGGCTTGCTTTTAGCCAATCCAGCAGACCAGAAAGTTGCACCACCTACATACACACTTATGCAGCCGGCTAGAACACTCTGCCAGACATTTCAGTATGTCAGACGCAAAGCCAAGCATGAATAGGGGATGTGGCCTGACCAACCGTACTGAGTTTACCTGCACCAGGTCCTGTTCTGTATGATGGCAGCAAGCAATGGACATGAAGACATAGTCCAGATACACTCACTGCAGCTGGACCCAGACAATGCTGTGGGATTGCTTCCTGAGTACTGACATGCATGCCTGCTGCCAAATAGCAGCACGCAAACTAGGTCAAGAGGACGTGAAGCATGAGCAAACCAGCAGAGACAAAGCAACAATCAATGAAACAAGATTTGGTCTGCGGCCTATCGTCGAGCAAGGGTGTCTAGTAGAGTGCTGAAAGCTGGCCTGATGCCTGGTGAAACGTGATGTGACATGGCACATGCAAATACCTGGGCTGTCAGCTGACAGTTGAAACAGGGCAAGCAATCCAACATGCTGATGCAACTCACAGCTGACCAGCTGGCAACCACAAGCAAACATCATGAGTGGCTCTGCTACAGATGTGCAGCAGGCAAGCAACGCAGTTGCACAAACTCTGTATCACTGGTTTGAGGTCGTGCCTTGAGATCAGCTTGATATAGCTTGAAGGCTGCTTCCCGCTGGCTAGAGGACATGGCTTTGTATCGCTCATCAACACGCAGGTCCTCCCTGACCTTTGAATACCTTGATGAAGCGGAGACCTTTGTCTCCTTCAGCAGAGCCCTGCGATAGGCCAGGAAACATGTGTTGTAGCAAGAGCAAATTTGAGACAAGAGCAGCGCATGCTCTCAAGACAGCTTTAAGGCACCCAGCAACTGCAAACAGGCTGTTATGCATTCCTTTGCAGACACGACCTGCTCCTGCAACCGCAGTGCTGGACCCTTTCCTGCTTGATGCACTACTACATCACTGATGAGACCAGACCTGAAGGCTTGCTCCTGTGCGGCTTTGGTAGCTTCCTCTTGCTGCTTGACATCAGCCTGGAGGTGGTCAATGCGGGCCACCAGGAGCCTCTCCCCTACCTTGCTATCAATTCCCTGCATCAGGCTCAGCTGATACAACCCAACTAATATTGATTTGCTTCATCATGATTAGTTGAGTCACTGGCGGCCGCTTGTGTGACGACAGCAATGAAAACTAAATGCTGAACTGGTCGTGATGCAAACCAGCTTGTCTCCTAAATGCCTTACTGCAATGCAGACAGGGTTTGTCCACGTGTTGTACAGCCAGTGAAACGCCACCATTTCTACAGTGCACGCATCTGTGAGCATCTTGTACGTGTCATGCACGAAGCAGCAGAGCATAGTTTGCATAGTATAATTATTATGCAAAGCATGTATGGATTGCGTTATTGGCGGATGTGGGCACCATACCGCAGAGCAGCTGGAACTGGATGCAAGCACATGGAGGGGGGGGGGAAAGGGGGGAAGGCAGAGCAAGGGGGGCAAAAGGGGGAGGGAGAACTACAAAGCATACAGACCTGCCATCTGGGATCATGGCCCCAGGCAGCCTCCATTTGGTCAGTCTGAGTGGCAGCAGTCAGGGCCCTCCTAATTACTCGCAGGTCATTGTACGGCTTCTCTGCAGCATCCTCGTCATCTATCATATCTGCAGACAACAGCTCCTTCATACAATGCCAACAGCAACTTACAACAAGCACTAATAGCCTAACTACCAGTAGCCCAAGCACTAGTACTAGTAGCCTAAGTACTAGCAGCCCAAGTACTGGTAGCCCAAGCACTAGTAGCCTGAGTACATTTTGCATAGCCTCAGTACATTTTCCTTGAGTGGCTCAGCATGATGGCCTGGATATGCATCACAAGGCTGCAAACCAATGAGCAGCAACATGGCATGTATCTGAAATCTCCTGAATATGGGGTTGTGCCATATCACTCCTTGTCCACATTGCATTGCTGTCATTGGATGTATGTGATCCACTTGGTCAATCCTATCTGGATCACGCACATGAATGCCAGCAGTGCAACATGGACAAGGGGTAATATGGCACAACCCTATCCATATTCAGGTCGGTGTCAGTTTTACCCTTGCAGCTGTATCAGACTGACCGACTAAGTGGCCAGAGCATGTCAGCAAGTAAATTGACAATGCAGGCAGTGCAGAACCTGCAGCTTCTTGGTCCTCCTCGTCCCAGGCCTGTGCCTCATCAAGAAGAGCAAGGAACGCAGCTTCTGCAGCAGCTGCCTGCCTTTCCTTCCTCTCTTTGCTGCGGTTCTGCTCCTCAGCCACGTTCCGGCAGAAGTCATCAAAGATCTGGCGCCGCTCCTTGGGCTTGTCAATGGCTTTGTAGCGGGAGTCACCCACCAGCTTGGGCAGCTCACGCTCCCACCTTGAGAAGGGAGTCACCTGCCAAACAGGGCATAACGATACTCAGGTGAGTAATGGCACGAGGTGAGGACAGTTGAGGAATGGAAATGCAAGCTGACAGCACACTGCAGTGGCATATGGGGAGCCGCTATGAGCTGCTTATGGTGCACACTTTGCACCTAGCATTTTTGTGGACTGGCTAGTCAATCAAGCTGCTTGTTCTCAATCTTGCTGTGTACCTGTTTAGACAGTCACCAGCAGCTGCAGTAGCTCTTGCTTTCTCAAGCTGGTATAGTACAGCAAGTTGTAGTACAGAAAGGCAGGTTGAGGTACTCGTTGTTATAAGATGCTGACATACCTTGCTTTCTAGTAACAGATCTTTGAAATCTTGCACCAGTGCATCATGGCTTCGTGCAGCTGGTAGAGGCGGCACTTGCATGGCCGGTTGTGGGGGGTAGGCCCCAGGGAACTGCATGGGCATGGGTGGGGCCCCTGGCATAGGGGGTAGGCTAGATGGCAGGGGTGGATTCTGGGGGGGGTGAGCATGAGTGACTGCTTCTGGCTGGCCAATATCCTGATCTGTGAATGTCACATCATCATTATCCTCCTCAGGTTCTTCTGCTTCTGCAGTTTGCGACAGCCAGAAGAGTCAGCAGATGGTACATGACCCTGTGCTTGTGTGCAGGCATGGAGAATGTCCAGCAAATCAAGGCAAAGTTTGGGGTCATGCACAAAAGACTGGTCAAAGTCTTGGCAAGCTGGTGCTGCATGGTCAGTTTCTGGTATGCTCAGTGCTGCCAGTGTCTTGATTCAGTTTGCTAAGCAGCAGCATACCCTGTAGCTCAGGGCGAAGATTGAGCTGGGCGTTGTTGGCCTTGAGGCGTGCTATGATAGCCACCTGATCAGCAGTCATGCCTGCCTTCTTGCTGGCTCCTGCCTGCCGTAACAAAGCACACAAACTTACAGGCCTATTCAAACCAACTGCATCAAGCATTGTGAAGACCCAGTACACGCCACATGCTGCCAGGTGACTTGTAGTCAAGTGCAGTCGAGTGCGATCGGGATCATAAAAGTATGTACACAAGTTGCAAGCAGTGCGTGCAGGCCAGTGCCTGATACCTTGATAGCTTTGGCCAGGGCTGTAGCAACTTCCGGTGGCTTGCTCCAAGAGGTCTCCTATAAAGCAGAACAGCTCTGTCGGTAGAAATCTATGATTTGCAAGATTAACTCAGTGTGCTGTGATCTGTCAAGAAAGAGCTGTGAGACGGCACTGACTTGCAAGACAGACAATTAGGATGACCACATGGGGGCTTGCAGCATGGGTCATGATGTCAGTGTGTTCAGCTGTGTTGCTGCTGTCTTTGTCAGCATCTGCCAGCTTATCACTTGAAACATCAAAGGTGTGTCAGAAAGCTGCACTGACCTCCCGCTCAGCATGATAGTAGTACTTGCGGCCATCTGTGCAGGTGACCTCTGACCAGCCTGTCAAGGGGATTCCTTCTGAGGATGCAGGGGTGGGTGTGCCCTTTCCAGCTGCTGCATTGCCTTCAAAGCCTTCAGGCTTCTGCCAAGATGACTCTCCTGTGGATGTGTTGTGGTAATACACCTGCACCCACACTGGTGCAAAGACAACTCACACAAAGCTGCTGATGCAACTTGAAAGCAATGACAAAACACATGTGCATCAGCCCTCAATAGGTTTGCAAAGAAGTGCTGTAGCACACCTGCTCAGCACTGAGCCCCTTGGCATATTCAGAGAAGCAAATTCTGCAGTACGTTACCTGGCCATCACCACTTTTGTGAGCCATCCAGCCACCTGTCGTGGGCTTGTGAGTGTCCATAGCTGGCTGGGACCTTGCCTCAAGCTGTTGAAGAGGAGCTGCTTGAGTAACAGGCCTTGCAGGCATCCCATTTAGCTGCACAGGCACAGTTGGGCGGGCCTGCGGCATGACTTGGGGCCCAGGGGAAGCCTTGTGACCTGGGCGGGGTGATAGCATGTTGCCAGGTGACTGAAGGTGCTGCTGGAGTTGCTGAGGCAGCAGCTGTTGAGGTATTGGGTGCTGGGGGGGCATGGGGCGCAGGTGGGATCCCTCCTGATTGGGAGGGGGGCGCAGTAGGTGCATTTGCTGCGGGCCACCACCAGGGTGCTGAGGAGGGGGGCGATGCATAGGATGGGGCATCATTTGAGGTGGTCTTGGGGACCCTTGCTGAGGCTGGCCCCACCCTTGAGGTGGTCTTGGTGGGGTAGCCATGGGCGGCCTCTGTGGTGGGAAGCCTGGAGGTGGCCCGCCCCCTGGAAAGCCTTGCATTACGCCTGGGGGTCGCATACCAGGGGGCGGCCTGGGATGCATGCCTGGTGGCAGACCACGGCCCAACATACCTGGAGGCATTCCTGGAGGCATGCCTGGGGGACCATTAGGCGGGCCCCTCGGTGGCATGCCCCTTCCACCCGCGCCCATCATGTGAGGTGGTGGGGCGCCATCAGGGCTCCCACCCCAGGCAATAGCAGGACCTTGTGGCGGAGGACCAGGCATAGGCCCTGAAGGACCAGCAGGGGGATGACCAAGTATGTGAGGGGATGCAGAACCCATGCCAGCTGGAGATGCAGAACCTGGTCCTGGAATTGGCTGCAGAGGACCGGCTCCAGGTGGCCGAGTAGACTGCTGAGAGATGCCATTTGGCCCCCAATGCGGGGCCTGTTGTTGCATTAAGCCTTGAGGTGGAGGCTGTTGGGCACGAGGCATCTGCTGCTGCTGAGGCTGTGCTGGTATTGCGGACTGCCAAGGGTTGGAGTCCCCTGACTGGACCTGCCTTGATTCTGAGTCAGGTGCTTGTCCACTCATATGGTTGTCTTGCTTCTGAGCTACAAACTGTATATGGCCTTGGTTGATCGACCTGAACATAGCATCGTAATCGACCCAAGCTCATTTGGCAAAAGTCACTTTGACATAACGCTCACCCTGGTCCTCCTTTGTCAAAACCAAGACCTTCTTTGAACATGGCTGCCCCGGACCCCTTGTTTTTGAGATCCACGTAGTATGCATGGGCCTGATCCTCCTCCATCGGTGTTCAGGTCGCCTCTCAGGAAAATTTATACTTGTGATCCATGCCGTAGATGGAGCTGCTGCCAATTCACCACCGCAGAGCTTGGTCAATAGCGTGTCACAGCACAAAGCATCGACTACGACGCAATTCTGAACATGTGGAGCATCGCTATCATAGGCAACAAAGTCCATCGGTCCATTGCACAGGGCGGAACCAGTCCATCGCAGGGCGGAAACAGATCAGCTCAGTTGACCTATCTGCTTCATTGCGGACTGCTGCCTGTCTTGCGCTTCAAATATCCCATCCGTAGAATCTCACAATGACCAAGGCAGAGGTTGAGAATGATGTTGTAGAGGTACGCATGTTGCGCCTGACTGTGACGACTTGTGCGCAAGCTGAAGCAGCCGCCAAGTCTCTGCAGCTGAGCGCTCGCCTGCCGACTGCTTGCAGGAGGTCGAAGACGACGATGAGTCTGACATTGACAGTGAAGATGACACTCCTGACTTGGATGACGACGAAGGAGGTAAATTTTAATGATAGGTCAGCTTGTGTGACATGCAAAGCATGCATCTGCAACTGTCTCAAACGTGCAGAGGAGGGAGGAGGTCCCGGAGGTCGTGGCAAGCAAAGCCGATCTGAAAAGAAGAGCAGAAAAGCTATGCAAAAGCTCGGCATGAAGCCTGTTCCTGGGGTCTCACGCGTGACTATTAAGAAGAGCAAAAACGTAAGCACAGAGCCAAAGGAAATGTGTATTGCATGTCACCTCAGCAAGCCAATACCCATCACACAAATCAGCGTCCTGCTTTTGCAAGATGGCCAATTTGCTAAGGGGGCTAATGGCTTGCAGATCTTGTTTGTCATCTCCAAGCCTGATGTCTTCAAGAGCCCTGCATCTGACACCTACATCATCTTTGGTGAGGCCAAGATCGAGGACCTGAGTGCACAGGCTCAAGCCAGTGCTGCTGAGCAGTTCAGAGCACCAGAACCAGCTCTGACAGACAGCAAGGCAGAGCCTTCAGGTGCGCTGGGGTCACTATGCAGCATTGCTTTCAAATCATGGAGAATTGGAAAGTGTGTCTAAGTTTGAAACAGCTTCAGAAGTTACGCTCTATACATGTAGTTGACAGTGAGAAGCATGATGGTGATTTCTGGAATGCATTGCAGGCATGACTGAGGAGGATGAGGACGAGGGTGATGTGGATGAGTGTGATGTAGAGCCCAAGGACATTGAGCTGGTGATGACGCAAGCCAGTGTCAGCCGAGCCAAGGCTGTCAAGGCTCTCAAGAAGGCTGAGGGTGACATTGTCAGCGCTATCATGGAGTTGACGATGTAGTAGCAAGCTTGTAAGAAATGGCCAGACCTACACATGTTGCAGTCTGTGTCACGTTGTGCATGTCTATGGCTCCTATAGTCACATGTTTGTACAGCACAGATGCAGTTGACGCGGTAACGACAGGGTTTTCGTTAAGGTCATTTGTCATGGTCAGACCGATGGTGCAGATAGATTCACACATTGTCATTGCAGCTAACTAGGCGATCTTCACTCATGGGTAAGCTCTTCATGAAAATTGCCAATCATTGAATGTCCTGCTGAATATCATATGGGAAGCTCCTGACAGCTTCTGGACCTGCTAATAGAGTAGCCAGGTCGGGTGATGTCATTGAGCCAGGGAACTCACACTACCAATGGGAATTGTCCTTTGAATGATTGTCGGCAGGTGTGACACAAGCTGTCTTAATCATCAACAGTCCAGACAATCTTACTGCATAAACAGGCTCGGTGTTCGTAAGTAGATCTAGAGCGCGCTCTAGAGCGCACTGCTAGACAGTCACAGTTCTTCAAAATAATAACAGTATGAGGACGAAAAAGGGCATTTTCCCAATTGAATCGCAAAATGCAAGTGGATGTTGTGCAGTGCCTGTCAAGAACAGGCATATGTGCATTGAGTTGGGAAAAGTGTTGAGCACAGCAATACTGGGCTTGCAACCCCAGTCAATTGGCTGATTGCACAAGCAAACATGCTGACTTGAATTGACTGCTTTATTCAACAAAGCAGTCACTTATTGGCTGGGAAAAGCCGTCAGCATCAATATTCTGGCACAACATGGAGCAGAGCAGAGTTTACAGCTGGCAAATTGCATGGAAACACCAGCAGCGCTGCTACAGCCTGCAATGTGTTCACAAGCATGCAATACAAGAGCCTGTTGAATGACTGATACAGGAAGGCAGTCAATGTAACTCAGAGTCTGCCAAGCCAGTAAGGTCTGTACATCACAAGCTAGCAGATGCATGCAACCTACACATTGTACCAGACCATCAGACCATGCAACAAAATTTCAGCGCTTGGCAAAGCACAATGTAGATTTGGTAAATATATGATTACAGGAATCACATGCCTGTTGGTAAGCAGAGGTGCTAAAGGCCTCCTTACTTCTTGCCAACAACTGCAGGGGTCAAACAGACATCTCAGCAGCTTGAGATACAGTTCTGCAGCATGCATATGCTGACACAAACAGAACCCTGCAGATCACTTCACAGCCAATGCCTGTCACGAGGTCAAGGCAGCTGACCCAATGCCGCTGTCAAGTCAACTTTGATTGCTGAGCAAGGAGCAATAGCTGAGACAACCATATGAGGCATAGCAAGCAATGAATGCAATCACCAACCTGCATTCTTCTTGACTCCCCTAATCTTCTTAGACCTGTTCTTCCTCTCCTTGATCTGTTTCCTCGACTTCTCAATTTTGTCTGCAAGACCATTCTGCAGCAACAAAAGGCCATCCTCCATCTAGACTGCAACTACCAATGATGCCAACCAATGAAATGCCAGTGTCCAAATACGACACTAGAGTGAGATACTGCCATGACATCAGTTCAGTCAGACGACTGGTTGTATGCATGCAGAGCAGCTTGGTCTCATGATTATTGACAACGAAGTTGCAGAATGCAGACATCAAGGGCATGGCTGGCTCACCCGTACAAGCCTGTATCTGGGCTCAAACTTCTTGGCAGCATCAATGCTGTCATAGATGAGGCCAAAACCAGTTGACTTTCCACCACCAAACTGCAAACCAAGATGCACTGGTGAATCGTCAGTTAGCATGTTCATGCTGATTGCAGCAGCTGTAGCTGTGTAGTCCTGTGCTGGTCTAGTTGCTATGGCATACCTGTGTTCTGAACCCAAAGCAAAATACTTGCTGAGGATCCCGTACATCATACATCTTTGCCAACTTTTCCTTCAGCTCTGCCTACAAAACGAGATCAGCTGCTGAGCTGTGTCTCTTACCCACCTAACAAAGCAACAAACCTAAAGAGCTTGTCAAAATACCTTTGGTACATTGGGTCTGCCGGGGTGCAATACGTCAATGACCTGAGTTCAGTAACAAAGGTTCAGCTACACGAGGTGCTGGCCAGAACGCGCTGAATAGCGAGAAAACATAGCGAGTGATGTCACTTACAAACTGTTTCCTGAACAGCAATCTGTTTGTCATGAACTTGCGAGTCCGTATTGTGCAGCTCTTCTCCGCCATCTTGGAGGCTCGTCCAAGACTGCTGGAGACGTCGACTGTCAAGACCCTTAGCGTCGAAAGAGAGACTTTGTCCAGGTGCAACGCAGTATCAGGGCGGCGGTTTGACAGTAATGAAGTTTAGATTACCCATGCCAAAGCGACATCCCCGTCTGCAGTTACAACATGTTCCAATGTGCTGTGTGAGCGTCAGAGTTCCGGACTTCTAATCTTGATCCGCTTTGAGCGCTGCTGACTTCGGCAAATTGCATGTGCAGTCAGTGAAAAGCGATTGCCTGATCACCTAAGGCTTTCCTGGGAGTGAGCGATCGCATCAGTGCACTCGCAGCCTGACCTGGCCCATTGATCAACACCTGCGAGGGTGCCTCTAACAGCATGTCGCAGCAAGACAGCTCACCGCCGCCCACGACAGCAGTGCTGCTTGCTGTGGCAAAGCATGTCTCTTTTGCATGCTCAAAGCCTAACAAGGCATATCTAGAGTGCAAGCACAAAGACAAGAATCCCCAGGCTTGCCTCGAACAAGGGGATGCTGTGACAGCTTGTACAATCGATCTGTGAGTCCTGTGTCTTCTTTGGATGACGAAGCTCTTTGGATGTTGCTGATGAAAGTTCCTTGCAGTCTAGCCTGATAAGTTTGATCGACTTTACAGGCTGAAAGACCTAAATGCAAAGGCTCCAGAAGAGCTGAAAGCCTACTGTGAATGCATGGACTACTACAGGTACATGTGGCTCAACCGCACTGCCCGATGCATGATGTCAGCCTACACATTTTCTGACACTGCGTTTCTACAGTCACAATTTTGGGAAATGCCGGAAGGAGCAGAAGGCATTTGAGGAGAAGTGTCCACCTTCAGGATGAAAGGCAGACCCGTCACAAGCAATCAGCAGTCTGCCAATTCATGCTTGGTTGCCTGAATGGCTGAAGACTTTGTCAGCAAATCACTCTGAAGGCTGTGGATTGCAAGGGTGCTATGCTGCTATGCATCCGGCTCTTAGCTTGCAGCAGCATACCCTGCTGTCGCACGTTGGTCAAGGACAAACTTCTGTGCTCATGTTATGCGTCTACAGTGTCAATGGTCTTTGGTTGCTGCAGTGATCACTCTTGCAATGCAAACATGCATTTAAGAAATTGCTGGAAACTAGGATGTCTCCCTTTGCTTTCCATTCAGCTCTAAATGCAACACAAGGTCAAGTCGTCTCAGAACTTGCAGGTACATTGCAAATTATGACAAAACGATGTTCAACAACTTGTCTGACGGTTCTACTACTTGCACCACCGGTTGCTGCATGCATATGCTCTACTTGTGCATGCTCTACATGTGTACAAACACTGTAACGGCGACCCCTTAGCATGACTACCTGTCAATTTGCAAAGCATATGTATGTTGTGTACCCCACAGACACTTGATCAGCTATGAGCCT
>JAABUW010004130.1_pt1 | contig 19947 bp, 17 predicted proteins | sample 5560081 | NCBI WGS metagenome assembly JAABUW01 (sample SAMN10711882, study PRJNA513363) | rock metagenome | isolation source: Antarctica rocks | place: Antarctica: Victoria Land, Knobhead sud
GCTGTTCGCCACGAGCAAGGACGGTGTCTCGGCCCTGAGCCTGCAACGCACGCTGGAGATCGGCTCCTACCAGACCGCTTGGGCGATGCTGCACCGACTTCGCGCGGTCCTGGTCCGCCCAGAGCGGGAGCAGCTGTCGGGGACGGTGGAGGTCGACGAGACCTTCATCGGCGGACAGGAACCAGGGCTGCGCGGCGGGCGGGCCAGGGACAAGAAGGTCCTCACCGTGATCGCCGTGGAGGTCATCGAGCCGCGCGGGTTCGGCCGGTGCCGGATGGCGCCGGTGGCCGACGCCTCCGCAGCCTCGCTGCACGCCTTCGTGAGCGACCATGTCGCCTCCGGCGCGAGGGTGGTCACCGACGCCTGGGCGGGGTATCGCGGGCTGGAGAAGCTGGGATACACCCACGAACCGCGCAGCCAGCGGGCCGCCCGGGCCCGTGGAGAAGATCCCGGCGAACTCCTGCCCGCCGTCCACCGGGTGGCCTCACTGACCAAACGGTGGCTGCTGGGCACCCATCAAGGCGCCATCGACGACGCTCACCTGCCCGACTACCTCGACGAGTTCGTGTTCCGCTTCAACCGACGCCGATCCCGCAGTCGGGGCCTGCTGTTCTACCGGGTCCTCCAACTCGCTGTCGACCACGACCCGGTGCGCTACCGGGACCTGATCGCCCACCCGCAACCAGAACAGACGCTCCGCAAGCCCCCCGGCGCCCGCGGCCATCCGCCGACCCTGGAACGGCCGCCCGCCGGCAGACCCTGGCGAGCCTCCGACCAGCACTACTCCGGTTAAATGGATAGACCAGATGGCGAAAACAGGCCTCGTCGGGTCAGGTAGACCGAATACCCGAATCGGCAGCACGACGGACTAGCCCGAGAGGTCGACCAGGGCATCGCCCACCAGGTGGACCTCGACACCGAGCTCGTCGAAGAGGGCGGCCTTGGCCAGCAGCGCGTTGTCGGCCGTCTCCGCGTCCGGCGCGTAGACGACGCACAGATGGTTCGCCTTGTGCCGGGCCATGAACTGGTTGCGGGAGACGCCGTGGAGGACCGCGTGCATGATCGGCCACTGGGGAGTGGTCGCGTCGAGGCGTCGACGCGTCTCCGCCTCGGGAAGCTCGACGGACGTCGCCCGCCCCAGGTCCACGTGAAGGCGCCCGCCCATGATGAACACCCGCGACCACACCACCTCGCCCGGCTTCGAGACGCCAGACAGGGTGCCGCCGCCGAGCGGGAAGTACATGGGGGGCTGACGCATGCTCCACGACCAATCGTAGCCGCCGTTGTGCGAGGCGGGGACCGATCCGCTGATCTCCATGACCCAGACGAAGCGTCCGTCGTACTCCTCGCCCCAGCGAATGTCGTGGAGTGTCGTCGCCGGGTCGAGGCCCATCGCTGTCCAAAGCCGGTTGGTGACCAAGGAGTCGACCGCGACACCCTCGTCGACCTCGTTGAAGTGCGGCAACGGGGCGCCGGGGTAGAGCTCGCGGCTGCCGTCCCGGCTCCGCACGGGCGGACGGCTCACGTTGTTCAGGAGACCCTCAGCGAGATCACTCGCCGGCACCGTGTCCTTCAACCCCTGCTGGTACTGGATTCCCACCGCGTCGAGTCCGAAGTCGTCCGCGATCCGCATCACCGCGATGTACATCTTGAACTGGCTGTGCAGCTGTGCGTCGGTGAGCTCCGACACCTCGTCGGTGCCGGTGTGGAAGGTGAGCCCAGCCTCGTCGAGCCAGGCCCGGACACCCTTCGCCTCACCGTCCTCGACCCGTTCCATCTCGGCCACGAGGGCACTCTGGGACAGGCGCTCTTTGAAGATACCGAGCGGGTTGACCAGCTCGTCATCGAAGATCGCGTTGTACATCCCCATGCAGCCCTCGTCGAAGACCCCAATGATCGCCTTGTCCGTCTTGAGCTGACCAGCGAGGGCGCGACCCAGGTCGACCTCGGGACTGTCGGGGAGGGACGCCAGATCGCGCACATGGGAGAGGTCGTGCGTCACAGTGCCGGTCTCGAGCCAGCTCCGCAGACCGTCGACCGCCCAGCCGTCGGTGAAGTCCTCGCTCCACAGGGTGGAGTGATCCTTGCCGGCTTTGGTCAGGCTGGCCGTGAGACCCAGCAGGCCGACCAGGCCTGGGTACTCGCCGTTCCAGTTGGCGACCACGAGGATGGGGCCCTCGTGCGTGCGCAGGCCGGCGAGCACGTGATGGCTGTACTGCCACACCCCTTCGGCGACGACGAGGGGGGCGGAGCGCGGGATGTCACGGAACACCTCGATCCCGTGCCGCTGGCTGTCGATGAAACCGTGGCCCTTCTGGGGGTCGAAGGGGTGCGCGCGGCGGACGCCCAGGCCAAAACGTTCCACCGCTGCGGTGAAGTCGGCCTCGAGCCGCTGCTGCGTCGGCCAGCAGGTCACGTTGGCGCTGAGCCGCAGGTCGCCGCTGGCGACGAGGTAGACGGTATGGGGCTCGGCGGCGGGCCTCGGAGCAGTCACGGGCATCGTGTATGGCGGCATCGGCTTTCCTTGCCTCGTCAGGGAATACACATCACAGCCGGCTGTGCTCTCGCGTCCGTGTCGGGTGCCCCGACGGGGACCGGCCAGCCCATAAGTCGAACGTGTCAGGGATCGATTTCTCTGTCAAGCGTCCACTGGGATCATGCCGCGCTGACTTGAGATGTTCTGGACGAGAGGAATCTCCTTTCAGTAGTTAAGAATTCAGCAAGATCGAGCGACCAGACGACGTGACCCGGCGGGTGGACAGGCCCCGAGACACGCGCCTCGGGTCGCTGTCGTGAGAACTCGATTTCCCACGAGCGACGACGCTCGGGCGGCGGCCGAGGGTCCGCTCTTGGTGGGAGATGCGGGAGATCGGCAAGAGCTTTCCGGGCGTGCGCGCTCTCGGGGGGTGTCGCTGACGCTGCGCCGGGGCGAGGCCGTCGCCCTGCTGGGTGAGAACGGCGATAAGTCCACGCTCATCAACGTGCTGTCCGGGGTGTTTCCCTCCTACGACGGGGAGATCCTCATCGAGGGTCTCCCGTCGCGATCCATAGCCGCGCTGAGGCGCAGCGTCTCGGGATCGCGACCATCCACCAGGAGTTCAACCTGGTGCCCGATATGAGCGTCGCTGACAACATCTGGCTGGGCCGGGAACGGATGGGTCGAGCGTTCGTCGTACGAAGGCCGGAGCCGCGGAGTTCCTCCACGGAGTCGGCCTTGACATCCCGACGCGGCGGCCTGTCCGGCAGTGCCGCGTGGCGGAGCAGCAGCTCGTCGAGGCGGCCAAGGCGCTCTCAATGGATGCCCGCGTTCTCATCATGGACGAGCCCACCTCCGCCGTTGCCGACGCAGAGGTGCAGCGTCTCTTCGGCGTCATCTGCAGTCTCACCGCGGACGGCGTTGCGATCGTCTACATCTCGCACCGCATCGAGGAGCTTGAGGCGATAGCCGGCTCCGTCAGCGTGCTGCGGGATGGCAGCTGGATCGGTGCGGAACCGATGGCGGGCACCTCGAGGAACGAGCTGATCACGACGATGGTCGGTCGCTCCGTCGACGAGCTGCCGCAGCAGCGACCGCGGGTGGGCGACGAGGAGCCGGTCCGGCTCCAGGTGCGCGGGGCCTCGGCGTGGCCCCCGACCTTGGGCTGGCCGCGTCGCCGTGACCCACATGAACCTCGATGTCCGTCGGGGCGAGGTGGTGGGTCTGGCGGCTCTCATGGGCGCCGGACACACCGAGACGCTCGAGGCCATTTCGGCGCATACTCGCGCCACGAGGTTAGCGGCACCATGCTGCTCGATGGTCGACCGTATCGTCCGCGCTCGCCAGGTCCGCGATCGACGCCGGGGTCGTCCTGGTCGCTGAGGACCGCAAGCAGCAGAGTCTCGTCCTTGGGCAGTCGGTCAGGTTCAACACCAGTCTGGCCACACTGGGTGACTTCCACACTTCGGCTGGGTCCGCGACAAGGCCGAACGCGACCAGGTCAGCGAGCAGGTCCGCCAGCTGGGGGTCAAGACGCCACCACGGTATCGACGCTGTCGGAGGGAACCAGCAGAAGGTAGTCCTCGCGAAATGCCTGCTGACCCGCCTCCGCGTCATCCTGCTGGACGAGCCGACGAGGGGCATCGACGTCGGTGCCAAGGCGGAGATTTACGAGCTTGGGCGTGTCTCCCGAATGTGAGCGTTGCCGGCTGTGATCGTTGAGGCATGTCCCGTTCTGCGGTCCTGTCCGATGCCCAGTGCGAGCTGATCGAGCCGTTGACGCCGTCCTCGGATGGCAAGCGGGCAACCGTTTTCGTGATCACCGCACGATGGTCGACGCGATCGTGTACCGGTTGAGGAGGCGACGACGGAGTGACTGCCGAAGCAGCAGTATGGGGCGAAACGTAGTTTGGGAGCGGCGCGATCGTCGAGGACAGCGCAAGTGCCTGACTTGGGGGCGCGCCCGTCGAAGGGAAGACGACGGCGTCGGTGGCCTCACCGGGTCGGTCGAGGACCCTTGACTCGATACAACTAAGCCAACCAGCCCACCCAGGCAAGACCGTGGCAATGAACGCCCTGGGTTCAGTGCACGGCTAGTTGTCCCGGCATCGGGCGCTGCTGAGGGTTGTTCTGACGGTAGATGTCGGCCACCGCGCCGGCGCCGAGCTGGTCGCCACCGTCCTGGATGACAACTACCCTTGCCGACCTGGGCAGCTTGTCCGATCGGCCCGCGGCGCGGGCGCAGCTGATCGACGAGTCCCTGCGGAAGATCGAAGAGTGGATCGACCTCCCGGTAGCGGTTTGCGGTGTGGACCGACTGCCCGTGCAGAGCGTGGCCGCGCAGGACCTGACGGCCGGTCCGTGTCGCGAGCTCACACCGGACAATCGGCCAGATGGGTGGTGCGCGCGCGAGGCTAGACGACACCTTTCTGCATGAGGTAGCAGCTGTAGCCGACGGTCTCGCCGGTCTGGACGAACGCGAACGCGCGTTCCGCCTGTCGGTAGAACTCGAACCGCTCCACCCCCTCGACCCGGACCGTCCGCCCCTCCAAGGAGTCCGCCAGCTCTTGGAGCGTCGCGCTCACATGATGGATCTCCTCCGGCTTGTCGTCGATCTCCATCCGCCTGATGGGTGAATTGACGAAGGCGTCGAGCGGGAACACGTGAAGGATGGCCTGAGCCGCCGCCGCGAGGTTGCTGCCGCGCATGTCGACGACCGGGGCGTCATACCGGTAGGCAGGGAAGTTGCGGTCGACAATGCCCAGGATGTCGCCATGGCCCATGCGGTCGAGCAGGAGCAGCAGCTCTCCGGTGAGGATCGGGTCGATGTTCTTGAGCATGGGAGTCTCCTAGACTGCGGTGTCGGTGTCCGTAACCATGGCACGACGCCTCACTACGAGACGTCGAGGCCCAGGAAATCCGAAACCCGATGGCTGCAGGTGCTTCCTGCTGCGAGTGGACTTTGATACATTTCCAGACACGTGGTGGCGGGCGGGTAGAGCTGCACTGTTCCACGACAGCCATGGTGGCTACTACGGACGAGGAGTGACGTGACTCTGCTCAAGGTCGAAGGGATCCGTAAGGGCTTCCCCGGCGTCCAGGCCTTGGACGGCGTCGACTTCGCGCTCGACCGTGGTGAGGTGCTCGCGCTCATGGGCGAGAACGGCGCCGGGAAGTCCACCCTGATGAAGATCCTCTCCGGCATCTACAGTCGGGACGAGGGCCAGATCTTGCTCGACGGGCAGCCGCTGCAGCCGCGCAGCCCGAAGGACGCCCAAGAGGCCGGCATCTGCATCATCCATCAGGAGATGAACCTCTGCCCGCACCTGACCGTCGCCCAAAACATCTACCTCGGCCGGGAGCCTCGCGCGGGAGTGGTGTGCAACGACACCACGCTCAATAAGGAGGCGGCGGCGCTTCTACAGCGCACCAACATCAGCCTGAACCCCCGAGCCCTTGTCGGGGACCTCACCGTCGCCAAACAGCAGATGGTCGAGATCGCCAAGGCGCTGTCTTTCGAGAGCACGAAGGTTCTCATCATGGACGAGCCGACGTCTGCGCTGAGCGCATCGGAGACGGAGATCCTTTTCGAGCTCATCCGTGACCTCCGACGTAAGGGTGTCGGCATCGTCTACATCTCGCACCGGATGGAAGAGCTGCGGGCCATCGCCGATCGTGTCACGGTGCTGCGCGACGGCCAGTACATCGGGACGCGCACGATGGCGGAGGCAGATGAGCGAGACATCATCGCGATGATGGTTGGCCGCGACCTTACCGGGCACACCCGTCCCGAAGGTCGTCGTCCCGTGGAGCGAAGCGTGCCCAGCCTCGAGGTCAGGGGCCTGTCGACGAAAAGGCTGCTGCGTAACGTCAGCTTCCAGGTCTACCCCGGCGAGATCCTTGGCTTCGCAGGGCTGATGGGCGCCGGCCGCACCGAGGTCGCCCGGGCCATTATCGGCGCCGATCCCAAGGAGGCCGGCGAGGTCTTGGTCGTCGGCCGGTCGGTCACCATCAACCACCCCGCAGACGCCGTCCGGTTCGGCGTCGGCTACCTGTCGGAGGACCGCAAGCGCCACGGGTTGATGCTCGAGCGGCCCGTGGACTTCAACATCCTTCTCGCCTCCATGCGACGGTTCACCACGTGGGGAGTTGTTCAGACGCGGCCCGGCCGGGCCGAGGCCCGTGACTACGTGAAGACGCTGCGAATCAAGACCCCGAACTTAAGCACGCCAGTGAAGAATTTGTCCGGCGGCAACCAGCAGAAGGTCGTGGTCGCCAAGTGGCTGGCCCGCAACTGCGACGTTCTTATCTTCGACGAGCCGACCCGGGGCATCGACGTTGGCGCGAAAGAGGAGATTTACCAGCTCCTCAGCGAGCTGGTCGCGGAGGGCAAGTCGGTCATCGTCATCTCGTCAGACTTGTCGGAGGTCCTGCGGGTGGCCGACCGCATCGTGGTGATGTCCCAGGGCCGGATCACGGGCGAACTGAGCAATGCCGAGGCGAATCAGGAGAACATCATGGAGCTCGCAACGCAGGGTGCGCGGCAGGAGGTCCCGCGATGACGCAGGAGATCACCCCGACCGCACGGACGGCCGACCCTCAGCCGCCGCCGCCGCCGCCGCCACCGGCGGAGCGCAAAAGCCGCCGAGTCACCGGAGAGACGCTGCGCAGGCAACTGCACCAGGGACTCGCCTTCGGTACCCTCGTGCTGCTGCTGGTTTTCTTCTCGATTGCGAGCGACAACTTCTTCACGTTTAGCAATATCACAACGATCTTGCTATCCACCGCGGTCATCGGCATCCTGGCGCTCGGCACCACCTTCGTCATCATCACCGGCGGCATCGACCTGTCCATCGGGACGGGGATGACGTTGTGCTCGGTCTTGACCGCCCTGGCGATGACCGACTGGGGCTTGCCCATGCCGGTCGCTCTCGTCGTCGGGCTGCTCACCGGCGCCGTCATCGGGTTGGTCAACGGTGTGGTTATCTCGTTCCTGCGGCTCCCGCCCTTCATCGCGACGCTGGGCACGATGCTTATCGCTCAGGGGCTGGCCCTGGTGATCTCGGGGGTGCGCCCGATCTATACGTCGGCCGTGGCCGACTTCCGCTACATCGCCCTCGGCGCGCTGATCCCCGGAATCCCGAACGCCGTACTCATCCTGTTCGGCCTCGCCATCGTGGCCTGGTTCATCCTCTCCAAGACGATCCTCGGTCGGTACACCTACGCCATCGGCTCCAACGAGGAGGCCACCCGCCTGTCCGGGATCGACACCCGCAAGTGGAAGATCACGATCTACACGCTCGCGGGACTGTTCACTGGCGCGGCCGGCATCGTCATCGCCTCCCGGTTGAACTCCGCCCAGCCCCAACTCGGTTCGGGATACGAGCTGCAGGCGATCGCCGCAGTCATCATCGGCGGGACGTCGCTCCTCGGTGGCCGGGGGACGATCCTCGGCACGCTCATCGGCGCACTCATCATGTCCGTGCTCATCAACGGCCTGCGCATCTTGTCCATCCAGTCGGAATGGCAGAACGTCGTCGTCGGCATCGTCATCATCATCGCCGTCTGGGCGGACACCGTGCGCCAGTCCCGGACCGCGACCGCTTGACCTTCCCGTGCCCGCGACCTCGCGTGCACCAACTAGTTCAAAGGAGAGATATGCCAACTTACAAGAGGCTGGTCGGGGCGGCAGCCATGGCCGTGGTCCTGACCACCGCGGCCTGCGGCGGCGGGACGGTCAGCGAGACCCCGGCGGCGGGCGGCGGAGGAGCTGCCACCGGTGCCGGCGGCCAGAAGTACGTCGCCCTGGTCTCCAAGGGCTTCCAGCACCAGTTCTGGCAGGCGGTCAAGAAGGGCGCCGAAGAAAAGGCCAAGGAGCTGAACGTCCGGATCACGTTCGACGGCCCGGCCTCCGAGACCATGGTCGACCAGCAGCTGCAGATGGTGCAGGAGGCCATCGACAAGAAACCCAACGCCATCGCCTATGCCGCGCTCGACCCGAAGGCCTGCGTCCCTCTCATGGACGCCGCAAAGGCTGCCAAGATCCCAGTGGTGCAGTTCGACGCCGGATGCGACGGCTCGACCTATCCCCTGAACATCTCCAAGACGGACTCGAAGAAGGCCGGCGCGTTGGCCGCCCAGCACATGGCCAAGCTCATGGGGGACGCCGGCGAGGTCGGCGTGATCGGCCACAGCCAGATCAACTCGACGGGTGTGGAGCGCCGCGACGGCTTCCTCGAGGAGATGAAGGCCAGCCACTCGAACATCAAGGTGGTCGATATCCAGTACGGCGATGGCGACCACCTGAAGTCCGCGGATATCGCCAAAGCCATGGTGGCCGCACACCCGAACCTCAAGGGTCTTTACGGCACGAACGAGGGCTCGGCTATCGGCATCGTCGACGCCGCCCAGGAGCTCAACCTGCCGGCCGGCAAGGTCGTCATCGTCGGGTTTGACTCTGGCAAGGCCCAGATCGACGCGATCAAGTCCGGGGTCATGGCCGGCGCCATCACTCAGGACCCGATCGGTATCGGTAAGGCCACCGTGCAGTCGGCCGTCGATGCGATCGCTGGTAAGACGCCCGAGAAGATCATCGACACCGGCTCCTACTGGTACGACAAGGCGAACCTCGGGGACCCGAAGATCGACGCAGTCCTCTACAAGTGACACGGCGAGCATTGGCCCGTCGGCCTTAACCGCCAACGGCCTCACGAACAGGGGCGCCGCACCCTAAGCCGGGTGTGGCGCCCGCTGCGTGCGTGGCGGTTAGCGGGCCGTGGCGACCGCCGCCTCGGAGAGCTCGTTGACCAGCTCAGCCGTGAGGTCGATTTCGAAGACCTTGGCGATCACCTGCGTCCACCCGTGGATGAAGTAGCGCCACCCGTCGTGGACGCTGAGCTCGTCCACGCTCGAGCGGGCCTGCGCCTGGTGGAGGAACTCGAGCGTCCCCCGGTAGTTGAACTCCCACACGTGCGCTCCATGCGGGAAGGCAGCGCCAGCCGGCACCGGGCTGCCGGGTCGGTCCTTGCCGAGGCCGGTGGCGTTGACAACGAGCGAGCCGGGCGGGGCAGCGCCGAGAAGCTGCGCGGTGATCGCGCCGTCCGGCGAGTTCTCGAGCACGAGGTCGAGGACGCCCGATGGCGTGCCGAGACCGCTGTGCAACGCCGCGAGCTCGTCCAGCTCCTGCTGGGTGCGGCCGGTCACGACGATCCGCGCCGGCCGATCGGGCCGCCGTGCGAGGTATGCGCTCAGGGCCGTGCCAGCCCCACCGGCTCCGAGACATACGGCATGGGCTCCCCCGCCGAAGCCGTCGGCCGGCCAGAACTCCTCGAGCGCGAGGCCCGCGGTCACCGCGTCCTTCGCGTGGCCGCGAAGCCGGCCGCCCTGCTTCGAGATTGACGACACTTCGCCAGCGGCCAGGCCGAATTCGTCCATCTCGTCGAAGAGGTCAGCGCAGGCACGATATAGCCGCATCTTGTGCGTCGTCACCAGCCCGCCGTAGCAGCGCGGGTCGTCGCGGATCCGCGTGACGAGGTCGCGATAGGCGGCCTGTGGCGCGTCGAGCGGAAGGTCGTGACCGACCAGCGCGGTGGTCGGCAGGCCGAGGAGGGTCGCCCAGACCGGAAAGATCTGCATGATGCTCGACTGGCCCGTACTCACCCCGACGAAGACCATGTAGCCCTCGGCGTCGTGGGGTGTCAACGGACGGGGTCCGCTGCCGAGGCTGCCTTACGTCCGCTCACGGCCGCGCGTGCCGCTGCTAAGGCGGCGGCGAACCTCCGCGCCTTGCCGGTGATGACGTCCCAGTCGGCGGCGGCCAGCTCAGGTGTCGAGACGAGCTCGGAACCGGCCCCGACCGCGATGGCACCTGCAACGAACCAGTCTGCGAGGTTGTCAGCTGACACGCCTCCGGTCGGCATCATGGGGATCTGGGGAAAGGGTCCCTTCAGGGCCCGTAGCAACCCGGGTCCGCCGATTGAGGCCGGAAAGATCTTGACGACGTGTGCGCCGAGCGTGACGCATTGCATGACCTCCGAGGGGGTCAGCGCCCCGGGGAGAACCACTCTGCCCGTCGCGAGCATGGCCTCGACAACCTGGGCCATCGTCCCAGGGCTGACCAGGAACCGGGCTCCAGCGTCGGCCGCTTCACGTGCTTGGTCCGGGCGGGTAACCGTCCCTGCGCCGAGGTAAATCGCGTCACCGAACTCCTCGTCCAGCGCCGCGATAACGGCTGGAGCGTCCGGAGTGGAGTACGTGATCTCCAGACCTGTGATGCCACCCCGAACCAGCGCTTCGGCCCCTCGGAGCGCGGCCTGCGTGCTGGGGGCACGAATGACGGCCACCACGCCGACTTCGGTCAGTCGGTCGAGGTTGGTCGGCTGCGACATGGTCAAGGTCTCTCCTTGCGGTCTAGGGGCGGTCCGGGAGGCGATACCGCGTGAACAGGAGGCTGGCCGTCGAGCACGGCGATGACGTCCGCGACCGACAGGGCGCCCATCGCGTCGATCGCCTCCACCGTCTGCGCTCCCACGTGGGGAGTGATCACGACACGCTCGGCGAGGTCGGCCGCCAGCAGCGGCGACCGCGACGACGAGCCCCCCGCTGAGCGTCCAACCACGTTCCCGCTCGAATGCCCAGCCACGTCCCCGGCAAGAGTGTCCGCGGCATACGCGGCGACGACCCCGGCGCGAAGGGCGGCAGCCAGTGCAGCCTCGTCGACGAGGTCGGCGCGGGCCGTGTTGACCAGGGTGATTCCCGCCCGAGCGCTCGACAGCCACCCGTCGGCGACCACCACATCACCTCCGGGCCGGTGCAGCGTGACCAGGTCGCAGTCGCGAGCCAGATCGGAGCCATTAAGGCGGGTCGCGCCCGCTGCGGCCACGGCCTCGTCGGTAGCCCACGGGTCATCGACGAGGACCGGGCTGCCGAAGCCCCTGAGCCGCTGCGCCACGAGCTGCCCGATCCGTCCGAAGCCGAGGATGCCGACAGTATGGCTGCCGAGCTCACGTCCGCGTCGAACCGACCAGTCACCGCTGCGCACAGCGCGGTCACCAGCCGGAACGTGACGCAGGACCGCGAGCATGAGCGCGACGGCGTGGTCGGCCACGGCGCTTGAGTTGGCGCCGGGAGTGTTGGTCACGATGACTCCGCGGACCTCTGCGGCTGAGAGGTCCACAGCTTCGTAGCCGACGCCGTACCGGGCAAGGACACGCAGCCGCGGCGCGAGATCCAGGTGCGCCTCGGTGACTGGGGCGGTTCCAGCAATCCAAGCGGCCGCGTCAGTGAGCAGGGGTGCCAGCGCGCCGAGGTCGTGGTCGACCGGTCCCCGGACGACGGCGTGTCCCGCGTCGGCAAGGCGCTGCACGAGATCCACGTCGCCCGTGGAAAAGGACCGTGAAGTGACAAGCACGCCGCTCACGACGAGCTGTCCCGACGTCCGAACCGGCCGGCGAACCAGGGCTCCATCGCGCGGTACGCAGCCAGGAAGATCTCGTGACGTTCGGCCCAGTCGATGTCACCACGCGGGGTGAACTCGGCCGTCACCTCGGACAGCCGGGTCGCCACGCCAAAGTCCGGTACTGCCCCGATGGCAACGGCCGTCGTCACGGCCGCGCCGAGGCTATTCGCCTCCTCCACGATGGATCGACGCCGCACCGGTCGCTCCCAGACGTCGGCCATGACTTGCAGCCACACATCGCTGGTAGCACCGCCCCCGATCGCGTCGACGTGCGGCACTTCCGCACCCGCTTCGAGGAACGCCAGGAGGTTGGTGCGCATGTTGAGCGCAACACCCTCGAGGACAGCCCGCACCAGGTGCCCTCGGGTGTGCTGTCGGCCGAGTCCGACGAAGGCACCGGAGGCCTCCGGGTTCCAGTGGGGACTGCGCTCACCGAGGAGGTGCGGCAGGAAATAGAGGCCGTCTGCCGCCGCGCCGACATCCGCGGCTCCCTCCAGCGCGGCGCCGACCCGGCCGGACTCGCGACCGCTCTCAAGGACGTCGCTGATCCACTCCAGGGAGGCGCCCCCCGCAACCATCGTCGCGGTCGGCGCATAGAGCCCAGGAACGACGTGGTTGAACGTCATCGTGCGCTGCCGCGGGTCGTGCAGCGGCGCCTCGGAGGTCAGCGAGATCCACGAGCTTGACCCGAGATAAGCGTATGCGCCGGCGCCGGGCTGGACGACCCCTGCACCGACCGCGGCGATCGGACCGTCGCCGCCGCCGACCACAACCTGGACGGTCCGTGGCAGCCCCAACTCGGCGGCTGCCTCATGGGTCAGGGTGCCGGCGACCGTCGTCGCCTCGACGATCTCCGGGAAGAGTGCGCGGTCCACTCGCCCAGCGTCGAGGACCTCGTCCGACCAGCCCCCGGCATCTTGGTCGTACGCGTTAGTGCCGGATGCGTCGCTGCGGTCGGTGAGCAACCGGCCCGTCAGATGCCAGGTGACGTAATCCTTTGCCATGCATACGTGGCGGGTTCGGGCGAACCGCTCCGGCTCGTTGTCGCGCACCCACATCACCTTCTCCAGCGAGTAGGTGGCATTGATCCGATGCCCGAGGATCCGGTACGCCCGTACCCCACCGACGCGTTCGCCGAGAGCCTTGGCCTGGAGGCGCGCGCGATTGTCCGCCCAGATCAAGGCCGGCCCGACGGGGCGCACCTGGCCGTCGAGAAACACCGCCCCCATCATCTGACCGCTCATGCCGATCGCCGTAACTCGCTCCGGGTGCCCCCCGCCTATGGCGACGAGTTGGTGGGTGGCCTCGCGGACTGCGCGCCACCACTGGTCCGGCTCCTGCTCGGCGATACCGTCGGCGGCGTACCGGGTGGGGTAGGTAACCGTGACCGCGTGGAGCAGCCGGCCCGAGTCGTCGTGGAGGGATGCCTTGTTGCCGGTGGTACCCAGGTCGTGCGCGATGATCACGGAAAGCTCGAATGGGCGGGCGACGCGTAGTCGGCGAGGCGGTGCCCGTCGCCGTCGCGCAGGACGCGGTGGCCGAGACCGTGCTCGACGACCCATCCGTAGTCATGTCCGGCGGTGCCCGGATAGACCGCGAGGAAGCTGTAGGGCTGGCTGCCGACGTTGACGCTGCGGTGGGCCCATCCCGGAGGGATGTAGCCCATCACACCAGGGGCCATCTCGAGGTACCTCGCCGTTCGCCCGTCGTACATGACTAGTCCGCCGCGACCGGCGAGCCCGAGGTAGATCTCGCCCTGGGGATCCGGGTGCTGGTGACCCTTGGTCATCCAGAGCTCCCCGCCCGTGTCGCCGGGGTGGATCGTCGTTATCGACTGGGGCAACTCTCGGGGGACCTCAGGCACCGGGGACGAGATCACCTCGTAAACGACCGGATCGCCGTCGTCGACGGCCCGCCGCCAGGCCTTCCCGTCGGCGAAGCAGCCCTCCATGTCGGTCATCCGTCGTACCAGGGTCGGGCCCTGGAGTGAGACTGAGGCCTTCAGTAGGTCAAGATCAACGGCGAAGGGCGCCACAGGAGGGGTGCGGAAGGCGGTCACGGATCCTCCTTGAGCGGCGAGATGTATTCGAATGTTATCCGACCTGTCCTTGCCTGTCACCTCGCGTTGCTGGAGTGGACCGCCTTCTCGGCCTCAAGCTCGAACTCGAAGCGGCTCCGATCGCCTCGGTGGTGAGCGACGTAGTACTCAACCGGGCGCCGCGCCGCGTCGAAACTCATGCTCTTGAGGATCATCACAGCCGGGTTGGCCGTGATGCCCAGACTCTCGGCCAGCACGGGATCGGCGATGGCGGCCTCCACGCTGCGGCGGCCACCGACGAGCTCCACCCCCGCCTCGGCGAGGAGACCATAGAGGGACCGGTCCGCGAGGTCGACGCCGAGGACCACCTGTGCAAGGTCGGCTCGTAGCCGGGTCGTCGTCCAGCACCACGGCTCGCCGTCGACGTAGCGCAGCCGCTCGATGGCGATCACCCTGGTCTGGGTCCGGCAGTCGAGCGCTGCGGCGACCTCGGGATCGGCCTTTTCCCAGCCGAAGCGCAGTACGTCACTGTGGACTCGCCCCCCCCGGCTCGTCACCTCCTCAAAGAGGCCACGCAAGGAGTGGACGAAGGTCTCGCCCGTCTTCCCGTCCCCGACGAAGGTCCCCTTGCCCTTGTGGCGCTGGACGACGCCTCGTTGCTCGAGCTGGCCAAGCGCTTGTCGGACGACGGTCCGCGAGACGGAGAAGTCGTGGCACAGGTCGTGTTCGCCGGGCAGCTGGTCGCCGATCCGCAGGCCCTGCTTGCGGATCCCGTCCGCGAGAACCCGCGCGAGCTGGTCGGCCATCCGCTCGGGCGAGCGCTTCCTAACGAGCGCCCGCATCTCGTCGCGGATCTGCAGGGGGGTCCGGCGAGCGGTCAACGGACCACCTCAGCTGCGCTCGTTCCGGCCGACTCAGAAAGCGGTGGTTGGGCCCCTGGGTGCTCGACGTTGCGGGCTGCGGCAGCGCTCGCCGCGCGCATCGCGGTAACCCGGTCGTCCCCTTGGCACAGTCGCGCCGCGAGCGTCCCGCAGTAGGCGTCGCCCGCGCCGGTGGTGTCGACCGCTGTGGCCACTTCTGCCTTGACGACATCCTCGCCCCACCGCGAGCCGCGGGAGCCCAACGTCACCAGAACGTTCAGGGCGGTGTGACCGACCTCGCGCATCAGTGCCTCCTCGTGCTCGTTCACGACGAGGGGATCGGCCAGGTCGAGGACGTCCTGGGGCAGGGGCGCATATGGCGCCAAGTTGAGAATGACGCGGCCGCCACGCTCGTGGGCGTGTCTGGCGGCTGCCGCGACGACGTCGTGGGGCAGCTCCAGGGGCATCAGCAGGACATCGTCACCGTTGATGTCCTCCAGCTGAGCGAGGTCGCCCATCGACATTGCGCTGTTGGCGCCCGGCGCCACGACGATCATGTTCTCCCCGGCCGCGTCGACGAAGATGATCGCCGTCCCTGTCGGCCGGCTCGCTTCGAGGCCCATCCGTGAGGTGTCGACACCGAACTGGCCCAGCCGGTCGAAGTACTCGTGCCCCTGGAGGTCGTCGCCGACCTTCCCGATGAGCATGGAGTGAGCACCGGCGAGCGCCGCGGCCACGGCCTGGTTGGCACCCTTGCCCCCGAACCGGTACTCGATATCACCTGACATCAGCGTCTCGCCGGAGCGCGGTTGCCGTTCGACGGCCAGACGCAGGTCCTGGCTCAGCGATCCGAAGACAATCACTCGGCCCATGAAACGTCTCCTTGGCGTGATGCCGTCGGTGGGCGGCCGGCAACCACCTCGGCGGCTGCCGAGGTCCAGGTCAGCCAGCGCCCCGGATTGGTGAGGATCTGTTCGGTGAGAGTATCGCCCAGCCGCTGGCGGACCCGGGGGACGAACCGTTCGCCCAGGTATGCCAGTCCAGGCATCCCGCCGTACGCCCGGTAGCGCGACCGGCGAGCGACGTCGTTACCGAGCAGCACTCTGTCGGCGTGGCCGGCGGCGGCGATCTCGGCGAGGCAGTCGAGCAGGATTGCGTCCGGCCACTCCCGGGCGCGCCCGGCCCCGTCGTGGCCCAGGTATGCGCCACGTGAGGCCAACTCGGCGTGTAGGCCGGAGTCCGGGTTGCGGTCGGCGTGGGCCAGGCATACCCGGGACTCGGCTACCCCTTGGTCGTGCAGGATGTCGAGCACCTCGTGGGCACCCGTGCAGCGCTCGGTGTGGACCATGATCGGCGCGCCTGTCACGCGGTGTGCCGCCGCGACGGCGTCGAGGGTGACCCGCTCTACGCTGGAGATGGACCAGTAGTCGATGCCGGCCTTGAGGAGCCCCGCTCGCACCGGCCCGTCCTCGGAGTGGGCTGTCGCGACCGCCGCGAGCGGCTTGCACAGGTACTCGTCGTCGTCAACGGCCATGCCCTCGGTGAGCTCGCGTACGAAGATGCGAGTCAAGTGGTCCAGTTCAACATCTCGCCATCCCGGCTGGTCGGCGTAGTGGGCCTCGCGGTGCCGACCGGTCGTCGCCACCACCTGGACCCCTCCCCGCCGCGCCGTGCTCGGGAGCTGCGCCGACTGCCGGCCGAGCCCGAGCGGCGTCGCGTCGACGACCGCTGTGAAACCGGTGCGAAGCAGGTCGGCCAACTCGCGGGCACCGGCGCCCGAGTCGGTGAGCTCGTCCCCCGGAAGCAGCGGCGTCCGCTGGAAGACGTGCTCATGGTAGTTCGTCGGTCCGAGCTCGACCGGGCTTAGGTCTGCGCACACCGTGCGAACTGATCCCTCCAAGGCGACTCGCTCCCTCCCTCGCGCTTTCGCCCCCGAGCGGGTGGACGTGTGGTTACGGTGACAGAATATGGCTGTGGATGCGCTACGTCTCTATGCCGACAGCGCGGATCTCGACGACGTCGACTCGTTGCTCTCGGACGGGCTTGTCCGCGGTGTGACGACAAACCCCACGATTCTCGCCCGCTCGGGCTGGAGCGTCCGCGACCGCCCAGCGCTGGCCGTCAGATGGCTCGACGCCGGCGCCGAGGAGATCTTCTTTCAGGCCGTCGGGGAATCGGTCGAGGAGATGCTGGCCGACGCGCGGCGAATCCGCGACCTCGGTGCCGTCGTCAAGGTGCCCGCGGTCCACACGGGCTGGGTGGTAGCCCGGCGGCTCGCTGACGAAGGCTGGCCGACTTTGGTCACTGCGGTCTACTCCGTCGCCCAGGCGGCCTGTGCCTGGTCGGTCGGGGCGGCGTACTTCGCCCCCTACTTGGGTCGACTCTGCGACCGTGGCGTCGACGGCCACGCGCTGGTCGCCCAGATGGCGGCGGCCCTGAGCGGGGCGCCGACCCGGCCCTTGGTCGCGAGCGTGCGTACGGCCGACGACTTGGCCCGGCTGGTCCTCGCCGGCGTGAGGCACGTGACGGCTGCGCCCGACGTGGTTCGAGCCTGCTACCTGGACGAGGCGAGTGAGGAAGCTGCGGCGCTCTTCGCTATCCACGGCGCCAGGGGCGCCGACCGAGTCGAGGCGCCATGCCCCAGACGCGCGAGACGACCGGGTTGACCCGATCCCCGCGTAGCGCCGCAGTTGTGTCCATCAACACTCAGCCGCTTCGGGGAGTCCGAGACCACTTCAGCGGAGTCGTCGACTGGGTCGAGCACAAGCACGAGCGCGTCGTGGTGACCCCGTAACGGCCGGCGGCCGACATTCGCGGCCGCATGGGACCCTGCAGGCGCTCGCCAGGGTCTCGGGCCCGGCTGCGGCCGGCCCGGCCCAACGCGAGGCAGCCCGGCTGCGCAAGGAGAACGAGCGCCTAGCGCGGGAGCTGGACAAGGCCCGCAAGGTGATTGAGGTGCAGTCAAAACTCTCGGCTCTGTTGGACACGCTCGCGACCGACAGCAGCAGGAACGACAGCGAGCGATGCCTCCCGAACGCCCCTACCAAGAATAGGTGGATCCACACGCAAGGAGGCTTGGTAATCCACTCCCTACGAAGCACCCTGTTGGGGACATCCACGCGGCCAGCGACGAAGCAAAGACGCGAGTCCGCGTACGGACTTGGTGGCGAGCCTGGCGGGAAGGGTTGAGGCAAAACCCCGGCCCGCAGTTCGGGATTCTTCGGAGGGCGTGTCCGAAACCGGTCGATCTCGCACAGTCGGGTCATGGTCCCGAGATCCACCCTCTGGAGCGTCCGAAACCCGTGTGCGAAATATGTGTCGCATAACCTGAAGAGTCGACGGATGGTGAGACACTTGCCGGATGGCCGCGGCGAGCACTCGATCCGGCGATCTCATCGGCTACGCCCGCGTGTCCACCTGGGATCAGACCCCCGACCTCCGGTCGACGCCCTGAAGGAGGTCGGCTGTACCCGCGTCTTTACGGACCACGCCTCTGGCACTCGCAGCGACCCGGCTCTAGGCGGCCCGCGGTGAGGCTCCGTCGGCCCTCAAAGACGCCTCGTGGGTCGTCAGGAACCTGCGTCAAGGCTGTCAAGGGACGAACACTGTCCAAAAAATGCCTGCGGACTAAATGCGGACTAACGGCGACTTCGAATCACGTTTCCGCAGGTCAGAGGCCTAAAAGTGGATGAGTCGGTCGATACGCCGGGTCCTGTTCTGCGCCGCCGTTACCAGCGGTGCAGCGACGGCCATCCATCTCGGCCGGCCATTGCTGACCTGCTCTAGCGCCCTACCCGCAGACATCGGACGGGCCGCCCTCGATCGCCTGCTGTCTGAGCTTGCTCCAGGTGGGGTTTACCGAGCCACTCCAGTCACCTGGAGCGCTGGTGGTCTCTTACACCACCGTTTCACCCTTACCTCACGAGCCCACCGGCCGAAGCCGACGCGCACCCGAGGCGGTCTGTTTTCTGTGGCACTGTCCCGCGGATCACTCCGGGTGGCTGTTAGCCACCACCTTGCCCTCTGGAGCCCGGACGTTCCTCGGCAGCTGAGCCGAAGCTCACCTGACGCGACCGCCTGACCGACTCATCCGGCATACAGACTATGGCCAGGAGGTCACCTCGGACCCAACGGGTATGCCGTGGCCGGGACACGTGCGACGATTGTCACCTGAGGGATGGCGGGGTCCGCGATGGACGACATCGATATCTGGCCGCAGGACGCATTGCTGCGGGGGAATCCTCAAGATCGCGCTGCCCGCCACGACACGCAGGCTGAGCCGCCCGGTTTGACGCCGGGGTGGTATCCGAGCCCCGACGGCAGGCGCACGCTGAGCTGGTGGACGGGGCGGCGCTGGAGCCGCACGATCCCTCACCGACCGCTTCCGCGCGACGCGCCGCCGTCACGAGCGGAGCAGCGGGTAGGACGACGTTGGCGACGCAACGTGCCCCTCGCGATCGCGCTGTCCCTGGCTGGTGGCCCGCTCGGAAGCGTCTATGCGAACTGGCGGGTCGGTGCACCGGTGTCGATCGTGACGTGGCTGGCCGTGAGCAACTCTCAGGAACCGTTCCCTGCCTTCACCTACGCCCTCCTGTTGCCCATCAACGCTGCGCTGGCTGCGCACCTTGCGGCCCGTCACAACGAGCGGGTGGACGCCCGGGAGGCACTCAGGGATGGGCGCCATCGTCCGTGGCGACCGGCGGACGCCCCGCTGGATGTCACGCAGTTCGCCCGGATCGGATGAGCCCGCTCCCCCGTCCACCGGACTGCTCGCCTTCCACCACTTCGCGGGTCGCGGACCGGTGTCGGCGACTTCTGCTCGGGGCGGGTCGCCGACTCTGCCGGGCACCGCTGCCGTGCGAAGATCGTTCGGCAGGTGAGGCACAGACGACCGCAGACGCACGACCACAAGGGAAGACATGACCCGCAGCCGCCCACAGGACGCGCCATCGACCACCCGCACACTGCAGGACGCGCCCCCGGGGTGGCCGCGCCCGACGCCGGCCGGCGGGCAGAGCCTAGTGCTCTGTCTGCGAAATAGCAAGGTATCCTTTTGTTATGCCGATAGTGACCGCGCCGGCGTTGCCGGTGACCGAGGGACAGCGGGTTGAGTTGA
>JAABUW010004132.1_pt1 | contig 19937 bp, 18 predicted proteins | sample 5560081 | NCBI WGS metagenome assembly JAABUW01 (sample SAMN10711882, study PRJNA513363) | rock metagenome | isolation source: Antarctica rocks | place: Antarctica: Victoria Land, Knobhead sud
TTTAGATGCTCAAACTGTTTGAGACTCCTCATCACTGAAGCATCTATCTCAGCCTTTGCCTTCATGAGTGTAGTGGTTTTCCTTTTTCTGTAAATTGAACAGATTCACAAAATCTCTGCGTGTACCGATGTATTGAAATTCGCAAGAATGTTAATAATTGTTACGACATAAGTCATTTCTGTGGTTCGTGAGTAAGATCATAAAGACAAGCAACAAAAAAAAGAAGATACTAACGTCTCTTTCGGAACCTCTGCAGATATGCAAAGGTAACTTAGTAAGTCTTTGCAGTCTTTCTCTTTCAACTCATTGATGACGGCTCGTAAGTGTTATTGTGATGAGAAGACAATTATTGTAGAAGGTTCATGATCTTCAGGTGAAGACTGATCATTATTTTCGAAAAAGTTGTGAAGACTTGGAAGCAATTGTATCCTTTTTGCGGGCTATTTAAATTTAACATAAGTCTTTTTGACTTTCTCAAATTTAACTTCTGCAACTCGTTATCGCCTTGAACATGCGAGTTGAAATTTATCTGATAAAACAAAAGCTTGACGAGGTCCTTTCTCTGACATGCCTATTTCGTTGCTGAGTGCTCGTATCCAACAAGTATCCAAGGCGGCGACGTCTCCGCCCACCGGAGCATTCTGGAAGACATCGTCAAGATAGAAGGACTGATTCAAGGACGGCACGCAAACATCAGGAATCTAGGCCGAAACGTAAGCGTTTAGCTTGCGTAGCCAACGAATATACTCACTGCTATGCACGAGGTTTTAATCTCTGCGCATCGGTCACAACGCTTGTACATAACCTTTCCAATAAAGGTGGCGTTGCATCGATAGGCTCTGTCCTCCTTATGGAAGGTCCTTGCGCACTTTATACACATTACACGTGCTTGAGTCGGGGGCGCACCGGCGCTGCGGCCGCTGATCCCCACCAAGGGCTGAAAAGAATTAGTAACGGCACCGAAACGTAAGGTGCACGAACTTACCGCTGGTCTCCTATTCTCAGGACTTCGTGGGGCCAGCGGGTCTGGCAAGAACATCGGCGCCATCAGGGCGCCGGGGTTCATTCCATCCCCCGCTGCTGCGACGAGTTGATCGCGGAAAGCTGCAGGTCTATATCCAACAAGTATCTAGTCGGAAAGTATGATTTTTGATGTAGGGATTGTAATCCATCCTTTTGACCGGTCAGATCGTCTGTGAACGCACATCTTCGATGAAGCGAAGACAAAGAGGTAACAAAGGCCCAGTAGAGAAAGCTGCTGTTTGTATTCCGAGTACGGGTTGTAAGTCCGAATCACCCTTTCACAACGATCATCGAAGCGTAAACCGAGGGGAATCCCGGAGTTTCATCTCTGACCCTCCTGACTTCTTTGTCGGCTCATCTCATACCTTTCCGTCAAACAGGACACCTCTTTCATTATGAACGAGCATGTAGCTACCGATTACATATTCGGTTTTCTCTGAAGGGTCATTGGCTGCAATCGGAAGAGCTTGAACTTTCATCTTGTTGGAATTGCACTGGAAAGTGTCATGTGCTAGAGTCTGTTGAACGAATGATAGTATTCCACTCCCGAGGGTTATAGAGACTGCGACGAGAGATATATTCCTGTAGAGGAAATTGTCCATTCTTTTTAGCGGGACGAGGTGGAAAGTTTCTAGACATATATATAGAGGGATGATGAGTCGTAATTCTCCACTTCTGCGTCGAACAATCACCATTGGGGTTGCGGTTCCATTTTCTCGGCTAAATCATTCTAGCATTAGGTTTTGTGTGATCTTGGGTGTTGGCTCGGACGTGAAACCGCTATCAAGGATTCCCGTCAACTCGATCTCGAAGACTCTTGCTAAGTCGTAGTTTTTGTTGATAGAGGAAGATCAAGCGTCTTCTATCCACAAGAATCTTTTTACCCCTTTACCTTGTACTTGAGCGTAAGCGGCGAGAAAAATCATCTTTACGAGATCGTAAAGGTTTCTGTCCCTATATCACGTTACAAAGCTGCGACAAGACCGAGATGCTTGTTTTGATATGAGTTTTGACGGGTGACTGTTATTCCACGCGACTCGGAATAGAAAAATCTGCTTAAATGCCTTTAATTATTCATCAGAAGCCCGAGGACGACGGGTAGAGAACAGGAGTGAACTGTCTTCATCTATTTCTCTTCGAAAGCAAAATTGGGTTGGCGAGTTAATTATGTGCCACCGTCTTGAAATGAGAAGCTGCATAAGGTACTTGGCGCGCCATAGCCTTAATCAATGACATGACACTTGATGGCACGTCTTTAACATAATCTGCACTCATATCGAGATAAAAAAGTGCTGGAGATGCTACGAGAGCATGCTAGGTAAACGCGTTAGATCTGAGATTGTCTTGACGGCATTTTCTTCTAGCAGTTGGAACGCAATTGATCCAGGATTGTAGTCTAGCTATCATCTATAGCAATAGGGAGCACATAGTGCATGAAACGTAATGTATGCATAAAGTAAAAGCGAAGTAGGCGGAAGTGCCTGGCTTCGTACAAAGGGCTGGGATAGTCGAGAGGTAGGTCTTTCAAGTTTGGTTGTTATGTTCGCCACATCTGATGCCCATATAGCACTAACTAGATAGCGCGTGTTGCTCTGTGCCAATCGACAACGAAACGAAATATCAAATCGTTTCCATTCAATTGCAAGCATGAGCAGTACGCTTGTGGAATCATGGCCTTCGATTTCGCAGTGATTTGTTTTATATAAGGTTTTGAATGTAACAGTACCTGTTACACAGAACCATCAGAATTGAAAAAGCGAGTTTGGTTGCGAATAGAATGGAAAGCTTAAATTTCGGTTGATAAGCTTATAGATCAGCAAAACTAGATCATTCTGAAAAGTTCCGTTGGTGGTAGTGTCTGCTCACCATTGTCGTTCAAATTTTGACGGCCGCCGAACTTTGAATATCTTTAGCCGCAATAAATGACGTGTACTATCGCAACGTTGAGGTGATTATCCATGAAGAGGTCGTAAGTCTGGGGTATACGGAAGAATGTAACGGGCTAAGATCCGAAGTCAAGCCCCTGTGTGCTTGTTGTGAACATCAAGATATATATAGTAAGCTGTCAGTAGCGCCGATCCTGTGCCGGCTGATCATGAAGAAGGAGACTTATGGCTAGGAAATTCGTAATCTGATCTGCCGCATACGTCGTTCACTATTCAAAGGAAAATGGAAGAAATTCACGAACTGTCAAAGATATTGACTCGACGCCGCAATTCTATGAGATATTCAATCTGATCTACAGACATTGATTGTGACGATATGTGAAGGAAAGAGTCATAAAGAACCCCAAGGGGTGTTTTCTCGTGATAGATATAGGGTTCCATTTGAACGCATAATAAAGTAAGATTGCGGATATGCTTCGTATAGAATGGAGTGTCTCGTATACTTCGAGGACCTTGAATGAACAGCACTTCATGAGTAGGAGGAAGCTGTTTCCATGATAAAAGCATACTTGGCGGATGTTGACGGTTCGAACGTTGCCAAGGTATGATATATGATTGTTTAATTCTTATCACTTAGTGTCCCATGAGCTTTCTGTACGAGGGCACATACGAACGGTGTCGTGCTGTGCGTAGGTGACTGGCGTGCTCTGTCATGCGACGGTACAAGTCCAGAATGGTGCCTACGTAAGCCGCCTTATCTCCTTTGACATGTTTTCCCAGTGTAAGTTAAACACCATGGACTGGATGATTGCGTCACCAAACCTAATACCTCGCATGTACTGCGAGACTTCATTCGCTAGGTTGTTAATCGTGACCACGTTCTGGATGAGAACTACTTTTATTTTCGAAATGATATCAAAGAGTCGCTGACATGGTTCTCTTGAAACAGTCTTCTAAGCAATTCAAAGGTTGTAGATGAATGTTGAGAGCAGTGTTTCTTCACCAGCATCAGGTACCCGCTCGACACAAGCGAGAATTAACTCCATTACTTCGTGGAAGGAGGGTTCCGCTATCAAAAGGCAGGGTAATGATAAGTGAATTTGGCGAGAGTATTACAATCTAGCTCTCTCTTGGATTCTTCGTTAGAACGAAAGTGCTGATGTAGCGAAGCAACGCTTGTTGGCGAAATGAACGAGGCAAGGAGGCCATATCAAAGAGCCGCGATGGTATCGAAAACGTCGTCGTCGAATAAGCTCACGAAGGGTTAGGGTTAATGTAGCTTTACGTTGCTTCGGATCTGGCTTGCAATTTTTTGAGTCATTTACTAGCACCTGTAAGCTATCTCTCAAGAGAGCAATTCTTGCATCAAGTCTGTTCTTCCCCTTCAATATTCTCTCATTCTCCTCTATTAAGAGCTTGCAGATTGGTCTTTCCATCCCTTCTGAGGCAAGAGATAGCCCTAATTTTCTTCGAACCAGCTGAACTGTCAATCTTCGTTTTTCAGATCTCTCATAGCACTGCGAGTGTGACTTTACATCGTAGTAACCTCGAAGTACTTTACCCAGCGTCTAAAAACTAATAAGCCTGCCAACTTGAACCGAGTAAAGTGATGAAACCCTAGATTGAGGTTATATTGCGACGCATCCTTCACGACCAGAAGAGAAGTATTTTTGCCGGCCACGAAGGCTACGTCCGCAAAACCTCACCCATGACTTTAGGTTGGGGTTGAGTGCCTCGAAACATATCATGACTATTCAAATTGGGCCTCTCATGTTCGAATCAGTAAGATGCTAGACCAGATATTTCTTCGTCTGTTTATGAGGTTCAAGTATTGACTTCCTAATCTTCGGGTCCTTTACTGATGAAATAATCATAATGCATAGTCAATGTGAAAGCTAGAGACTCTCTTTGCGTTAAGCCCCTCGCAGCTGCGTTTCTTGGGTAGCGCGGCCTGGATAATCTTATCATGAAAAAAATGCCCAGACTTGTAGCACAAGCGGGCCTGGGTTGATTCATCTGCTGAAAGTGATTAGACAAATAGCCTACGCGACAAGAATTGGCGAATATCTTGCCGTGGACTCGTCTAGTTATTGCCTTTCGTACTAATAGCTCTGCGACTCTCACTATTTGCGTGTCTAATTTGTCGAGCAACCCTTTAGTCTCTCATGTACAAGGAGAGGTACTTGATTTGTATTGCTTTCTCTCTCGTAAGAGGATGTTAATAGGCCAGTTCAAAGCTCTTCACTCGTGGATATCTCGCCCTAGACTCACAATGTGTGTATCCACCATCCGAGTCGCTTTTCAGCGGCGAATTTAGCCACGAGATCAGTGGCAGCGTTTCTCCGCTCTAAGTACTGCATCACAGATAGACACCCAGCAACTCCTCCACCTCATGCCGCAACACAACCACAAGTTTCTAAATGGCTTTCACATTCTTTGCCGCAAAATACCTTGCTTGAGACCGTGCAAGATGCTCTCTTGGTGCCAAAAAATGACAATCATAGTAGTTGCATTCTTTTGAACGACTGGCGCATCGAATCACGCGAACTTTTGATGTTCCAAGGCTTTGACCTCTGCGATATCGAATACGCCGCGGTTACCGTGGCGGAAAATTATACCGGTCCTGCATCGTCAGTTCTCGATATCCGCATTTCACTCGAGACTGTTCAACAATCTCTGCTCTCCTCTTGCTTAGAAAAACCTCTTGGACCGTTCGTATATGTGAAGATTTATCTATCTTCGAGAAAACATGTTGCGCAGACCGGTTCAAATAAACCCAAGTCTTTTGTCACCGCCGCTGCCGCGTCTGTTTCCTTCACCTTCTCTTTCAACCCTTGCATTCTGGCGTTGCTCATCTCGTTGTGGTAGCTCCTGATATTAACATTCTTTAGAAGGAGTTTCACACACTTCAATGCCCTTCATCTTCGCGTGGCTAGTTTGAGGATCATTCTTAATCACCAACATCTTCTCGAGGTTCTTCTTTCCAGCGTGAAGCTCCTGAAGGCTATCGTTGACGGAGAGGAAAGCTGGCGCTGAGAATCGCGCAGGGACGTCTTGAACGTGGGACATGGTGGAATAAGTTGCAAGCTTGAAATTTTTGAGAGGCAGACCAGCTGCTAAGAGCATAGAATTGAAAGGTAGAAAGGGGTTGAAAATGTGGATAAGTTTTGCTGTAAATGATAATGCTGAAGCTGTTTCACAAGAAGCTTTTCCTGCAACACTTTTTTCAGATTCTTTGATAATGTGGGTAAGGAAGGTCAGAGAAGATGAGTTGTATAGAAGAAGAAATATAGTAGAACTGTTTGTAGTAGAGGTAAACATTTTGATGTAAGACACCGTCTCGCGTTGCGAGCTGAATTCAGATAAGTAACCTGTAGCTCTTCAAGCTCAATCTCTGCGAGCCTTAAAATATGCGACAAATACTTCGTTGACATAAAGAGATCGATATTCTTGAGTAGATGTGTCTTAAGAGTCGTCAAGCTCTTTTTTGCAGGTTCTCACTTTGTATTCGAGTGTCTTCCGATGGTTATCTCACTCACAAATTTCTAAAACTTAAACTACAGTGCTTGTTTTCTGGCTATTTTATCTTCGATGAACATTTCCCTTTGCACTTCGTCTTTATTGACGGTTAATAACCGCAACCTGAGTGAGTCGATCATGTCGCATAACATAGAAGTGTACTAACCTTTGCAGTAATTCGTTAGGTAATGTGCCTTGTTCCAAGTTTTGATGTCGACACAAAACAGCTGTGACAAGATTGCAGATCTTCTTGCAGTCTATAGAGCAGGTTGTTTGGTTTAATTCAAGCTTTGAAGGCAGGATAATCTTGTGTTGTGTCAAGTGAGCTCTTCGTGGTGATAAAATACTGCTGTGAGGTTATTTTCCTGCAGATACACAAGGAGAATCGCATTGAAAAACTGATGATAGATCCTAAAGGCCAAGCGCTCATGAACGGGTTTCACTATATTTCTGGTTGGCTCTGAACATAAAAGTGCCGTTGTAAGTTTCGATATTAGGTGTAGTTAAGGTCGGCAAAGGGGTTGTGCATTTTAGCGGTCGAATTGCGATTATTTTCGGAGAGGCAAATGTCTATCGCCTGAGTCAAATCGGTATGCAACCAGTCGAAGCAGAAAGCTTTCAGGTGCAGCAACAAGTTGAAAGCCTTTCTGATCCCATGATTTATACTGCTCTGCTTGACAGTGGTCCCAATTGAAGGAGATATATGTAGTTGGAATGTTTATCCTAGGGAAGTAACTATATAGAAAAATGATAAGATGTGTTAATAAAGATAAGTAGGTTATTGTGGGTGGTGCAATTTCGTCGAGATTGTGGAATGTATCCTACCATGGCTTCACCCCTATGAGTAGTTTCTTGGGCAGGCAAATCCATTCGTTCGAAAGAACAGCACACCAGCCTTCGATATACGTACACTTAGTGTGTAAGTGGATATCAATCCAGCCTAGGCACAGGATCGCGGCTGCAAGTACGCAAGGCGTGAGTATGCTCAAGGGCCCAATGTTGTCTGCGAGAAAGTTCGGGATGCATTTAAATAAAAGCTTTGACAGGGAAGAACCTCAAACTTGTTGTCGATGACACCTTACCTAGTTTTCCTAGTGAATCTAAGTGTAAACGCATATTCATCGATGCAGTGAATATATAACTTTCCCAGTCGATAATTGGTGAAGACTTCATCAAAAATGTGTCGTTTCGTTGAAGGAGACCACGGCCACTTATAGAGCTTTCACCCAACACACAAGTATTACTGGCCGTAGTGATTGGGTTGCAATTGTTTGAAATATAAACATACCTGCTGCCTGCAAAGCGTATGTTGTAAAAGGAAGGTTTCAAGTTACCATCAGACTTAAGCTTGAGGCGAGTTGCTGCCTTATCTTGCAGTACTCTCCATCACTTCGTCGTGTTTACAACCGGTCGAAGATTGACGAAGATGGTCCTGGGCATGATTTTTTGAACTACCCCAACTAGCGGTGTTGATGTAAGTCGAATTCTGACAGTTTCATGTAATGTTGACTACACCGTGCCAGACCCGCGGCATGCCATTGCATCGGGGGACATGCGGAGGGTTTATGTTACTGCTGCAGATAATGACACTGTGGCCGTTGGCCGTAGTTGCGGTCCTGGCGATGATGCTGGTGGTGGTAGCTAGGGTACTCAAGGTGGTTGAGAGCCAGGGCCTTAATATAGCTGACAATGTTTGCGAAATAGAACGATCTGTAGGGTTAAACTCCGCTAAGGCAGGGAAGAACTCACCTAGCCTTCTGAGTATTGTCTATGCAGGCCGTCAAAGAACTGATGAATCTGTAGGTGGTCGGCTTCTGTACCGATGTGTCCAGTCCTGCATCGACAGTGACGGCGAAGGCTTGCGGGACCCAATGTAGGGGCGGCGTGACATGACCCTAATTGTTTGGGGCTGGTGAATGAATGTTCTCGATGCTTCCTGAAGCGTTCCTAAGTGAGAACTCGATCAGCTTTTCTGCCACGAGGGAACATGCCGGTTTTTTACCGGAACCTTCTCAAGTGCATGTCTTCGAATTTACAGGAACTTGAATTATGATCTCATGCTCTTTTCAATATCTTGCGTTTTCTTTCCGGAGCCCTACATCACCACGGCAAGACTCTTCATGGCGACGACTTGGTCACGTAAAGACCAGTATTTTGACTGACAAGTCTCCCGTGGTAGACCTCGTGAGTTCATATCAATTGCTCCCAACAATAAATCTCAGAGACCTCTCAGTGAATAATAGGCCCTGCATATGATGAGAAGGTAATTCCCTTCGCTTGGGAGATCTCGCCTGGTTGTCGTATATGACGGTGTTGATCGAAACGTATAGTTGGCGGTGCATTTAAAATTGCATGTTGAGTGAGGTTCACCTCGAGATTGAAAAATATCGACCGACGAAGTTTCCAATGAGACATCGGCGATTAGCTGACATTTCCGCAAACTAAAAAAATGCAGCTATGATGGTCATACTGTCTCTTTTCTCATTGAAGAGCTTGCAACTTATCTTGGACTTCATGTCCTGCTTCTTGATCGTTGTGTCATGTTATATACTGGATTTTTTCCATCAATTCGGAAGAAGAAAGGAAATTGTCTGAATCTACTTTGGTTCGTCGTGGTTCCGCTCGTTGCTAATGTTGAGCTAGCGATTGACACAGTTCCGTGATGTCCGTTCTCACACCAACGAGGCTTTGTCCCTGACGGACCTTGTTTTAACGATAGTACTTTGTAAGTGATGTCTTTTGTCGAATTTCTTCGATAGGTAGATGGTATTGGATCTGCAAATGTCGGTGATATGCCTTTGTTTTCTGGGCCTGCTGAAAGTTTTGATGTACTGAAAAAATCCGGCTGCTATCGACAATTCTGGCCAGACATGTTCTGGTTCGAAACTAAGGTTGGTATAGTATTTTCGACTTTATATGGCCTCGTTCAACGCTAGATCTTGTGTCACATCTGTAGGTTTACCATTTCCATACTTTGAAGCCTAGCGAAGCCGCTGTCCTTGGAAGTGTCATGCTCAAATACCAAGATCTCGGTAAGTTACATACTCACACTTCGGTAAGTCTAAGGCGTGTGTGGCAGCTTTAAGACAAGAGTAACTGGAGCATGGAAAGAGTCGTGGTTGCTGGAACGGCTTCTGCAACCAACGCACAGCACAGCAGAGTTTTTCAAATAATGAAGTCCTGACAGAACTCTGAAACCCTAAGGCTTCTCAAAGCTGCTCAGATTCCTTCAAACCCTAGCAAAATGACCATCGAACTTCTTTGCATCTTTGCTAACTGCATGCACACTCTGTTGAGATTGAATTTCGAGCAGATTAGGCTTAGTGAGGCATGTTTGCTGAACCACGATCTTCAGCGTGCTTGACATGCTTTGAACGAATTTCCTGATAGTTTAAAGCTTGTTAAACATTAGAAATTTAAGTGAATGTTCAAAGAAGTGCGTCTTGGGTCTCACTTTGATGACTTCTAGTAGCACGTTCGGCTTTTACTTCTGGAGGTATGGCTTGTTTCCCTTGTTCAGATTCTAGGGTCTTGAAGCACCTCGTTTGGTCTCTTGCGCTTTATGATGTCTATGTCAGCGTGCCAACAGGCTGCCTCTCATTTCGTTCCGAAAGCGTAGCAGGTTAAAGCCTTAAGCGAGCTGAGACAGGGCCGGATCCACGAAAGCTCTCTTATTCGGGCCGGAACCTTCGCCAGAAGTATTCAACGACCTTGAACTCTGCGAGACTCTTGATGGTTACCTCCAAACTTAACCCTGAAAACCCCGCAAATGATGAAGGAAAGGCGTGAAACTATTGGTACGACTGAAATAAATCGGCCGAGAGATCTATTCCAAATGTTTTTGATTGGTTGAATCCGTTGCCCTCTCGACGGTAGCTAATAGCCTTGAAGGTAGCCGCAGATGAGAGCTGGTGGAATTCCACCATAGGTTAATTAGTAGATATGCCAGTCTTCTTCCACCAAAATTGAGGAGACGTTAGGTCGAGGCGGTGCCATCCAATCCCCGTAACTATGATTGGTGCATTTCCACAAGTGCGAGTCCACTGTAGCCGAGCTGTATGTCAGCAGCAGCACTTTCCCGTGTACAGTGTATTTAGATACTTTCGAAAAAGGAAAGGTAAGAAAGAGAATTATCAGACGTAGATCCTCGGACTATCAAAGTATTTTGAAGATGGTGTCATAGTGCAAGATGAAAAGAAATGGCCGCCAGTGAACATGAATACAAGTTCAGATGATTACTCATGGCTTCACGGAAAATGAACATAACGGGCTAGAGATAAGTAGAGTGAAAGCTGATGAATTAAGAGACAGCGAACAAACGACGAAAGATAACATGACTAGGGATGGCGGAGTAAATCGAGACTTGATGCCATTTGAATTAGATCGTATTGACTTATCTCACTCCATATCTCCCCTACTCTTGCCCACCTAATAAGCATAGCTCCCAACACTATATCCATTCTTCCCCGCCATCGCTCCTCTCCCTCCACTCCTACTCTGCTGGAATGCCTTCCTCTCCCTGGCCTTCCTCTCTGTCGCCTGGTACGCCTGTGCCTTTCTTGAGGTGGGTGGGTAGGAAACGTAATTTCTCTTGTCGTAGGCGCGGCAGTTCTCGAGGTTGTTGAGATCGTTGGGGTCGGGGTGGGAGGAGCAGGAGCCCATTTTCGTGGGTTTTAGGGGGGAGGTAGTGTTGTGGTTGGACTTGGGGAAGGTTGAAGCGTGGGATGTTTTTATTTAGAAGCGCTTGTGTTCTAAGTTTCGATGTTCAGGGGGCGATTAGGTGGTTAGTGGTTAGTAATTGAAGATATATGTACCGTTCGCGGGGAAACAAAGAGCAGGCGAGTGGTGTATATTGAAAGAGCTGTTCAGGGTGGAGAAAGAAAAGAGTCTTTGTTCATTGGACTTTGAGGTCAAAGGAAAAGCGATGCTACAAAAACCGAAGTAGAACACAAACCGGAAGAGCGCGCACAAAGAAAAGCGAACGAAAATAGAGGAAAGTCTCCCCAAAACGGGGTGGTCTACGAGAATAGAGGATAGAAGTTTGAGGTCCCCGAATGGCCATGTCCATGTCGCTGTCGGCAAAGTGTATAGAACTGTAACGAAATGACAGTACTACGCCGTGACTCGAAGAAGAAAGCTATGGCATGGTGTTCCCTATCTCGCCTCTAACTTACATGAAGCCAACGTTGCTGCTCTAAAAGGCGAGGTGAAGGTATCGCGTCAGTGTAAATGAGAGATCATTGCTGCTCGTGGAGACTACATTAGCGCAAGGTAATTATCTTCGATGCTGATAATCCGTTAATAGTACAATACCCGGAACAGTTGTGTCCCCAATCTTTCTCTCAAGCCATGGTTCGACAAGTGCGTACACTGCGACCCGGAAAATACAGTCACCGTCCGAGTCTCTGTTTCCGCTGGAGGAGTGAATATTGCACCTCTGCCAATGGTTGCTAATTCTGCGATACACTCCGAGGTAAATCCCTTGTGTGACTGAAATCTCGGTCTGGTCCAAGATGAAGGCTCTCTGTCTCCGATTGTTGCTGGCGAAGAATATAGATTATAACAGACGGTATGACGGTGAAATCCCGCCATCAAAGCGCAAGTCAACATGTTTCAGGTTTAGTAAATAGATGCCGAGGAAGCGGAATGTATTTTCCCAAGCACGCTCGTCTTCGGTGAAATGCTCAACGGCTATATCTCCCTCCCAGCGTCGTAGCTTACCGAGAACAAGTGAGCTGCAATACGGTACGGAAAGCTATTGAATGAGCTTCAAATTGTACGCCCCGCGGTCTTTCATAAAGGGACCGCCATCTGCAAGTGTTGCATATGAAACATGTTCTTACTATAGAATACCTCGGGGGGCCATTTGGTATGTTCTTGTTGACGAGGAAAGCATTCAAGCATGGAACGGATTTGGAGGTGTAAATGGCGACCTCGCAAACTGGCTCTGGGAGATGAAGGCGAGGGTAGAGAGAGGTGGAACGTCTCATTACGACCTCGTCGTAGGCTCCGGGACACATCTTAGTTATGTGGATACAGCCTTCCTGGACTATGACGGTCTCTTGCAGCCCTGTCTTGTCGCTCACCACGTAGGCATACTCCTTGCAACACACTAGAAGTAGTTCTAGGATCATTATGATGATTTCGTCTGGCAGTGTGGCGAACGAAGAAATCTAGACTACTGGATGCTTGCAGCTGTGCAAGCATCGTAATTAGCTTTAACATGGAAAATTTGAAAACCTAATATCTTACAACAGGGTGCTGGAGATAGTCAAGGCGTTATTCACCGGACATGCGGGCTTCTTTGAACTATAGGCACCGTCATGTCTCGCCACAAGTATGGTCGCCACTTCTTAGATGTTTGGACAAACAGAGCTTAAGATATTCAGTTTAGATGAAGAAAACAGTGCGAGACAAGACATGGCCGCGCTGAGCTAGCAACAGTGAGAGTCTCGAGATATCTAAGGAGCCAGACAGCGCACGCTCGGCCAAGAACTAGTCATTTACCTGAGGCCGGTAAATCATTGGGCGAATAATATTGCTATGAAGGAATGTCAACTTGCAAAAGGATAGAAACACATCAGAAGACAAGGCATGGTTACCAACGTCATGCTAGCTACAGGTTACTGGATGATTGTGCTTGAAATGCTTCTGTAGTAGCTGGTGGTTGGGGAGAGTGGAAAATATCAAATGCCCCCTCGGCCAAACTTCGGCTCCGTAAACCTTCTCAATAGAATACTTGTACCCACTAGTAATAACACTCCTATATACCTTATGGGCGACAATCGCATACGTGCCTATTCCCATACCGCGTTACTACAATAGTGCATGTCGTGACCGCCGCTGAGGCTGTGGGATTGCATCGAGCATTGGACTTCTGGGCGTCTCGCGCGACACCTTCACGACTTTCAATTCAGAATTGCAATTCAGAATTGCCACAGTACACAACCACAATGCCGTGGTTCTCCATCCTCCCAGCCCACCTCACGATTGTGGAAACTTGGATCATACGGTTTTTCGTAAGCCTAGGCTTACGTTCCATCACGGACAAACTTTGCTAACATCGCTACCTTAGCTGCTATTGGGTATCATGACTATTGGGCCATGGGCCCTTTTCATCATCTACGACGTCCTTCTTTACCTTGTTCGAGCTGTCGCATATGAAATTCCATATATTGGTGGAAGAGCCCGAGGCAGGCAGAGACCTCGAGCTCCAACCTTGGCAGAAAGACCGAATGGTCGGGCCCGGACTTTCAGTATTGGGGGACCGATGACGAGTGGCAGCGAGACAGATGATTTTCAGACTGCGCGAGCGAAATCGCGGAATGCGTTCTCGTCAGATGACAGTAATGCTATCGCTGAAGAGGACTGAAAAGCAAGAGGTGGCTCTGTCCGGTCTAAAAGTAGACGAAGATGTCTATGGTATGGTCAAAGGCCCACGACAAAGCTCAGAAGATTATATGCAGCTATTCAGTATAACCTATGTCATGGAAGATCTTCAGTACACGCTCGCATCGTTCGCTCGGTTCAGAGGTCAATGACAATGGCTATAATAGTCTCAAGGACTACTATTCGTACACAGAACCCGACTCCGATGCGGACAAGTGCTTCTATTGCACGGATAATAACTCCTCGAGCGATCCGAACATCTGAAAGATTTAGCGCCAAGCTGGGAAACATTAACCATTCTTGGCAAGTATAGCAAGCATGTCGTATTTCAGCAGCAGATGATCTGCGAACCTGCCCAAAGTCACTGGCCAAACACTATCTATTGTGGTTTGTTCGATGCGTGGTTCGCCACCTCAACTATTACGGAGACGCAAACCAGTTATAACGATAGCGAGAGCTCAATACGAAGTAAACGAATTCTCAGTTCTGTATAGTAGCCTCTTATATTATTCAACGACGGCTGTTACAAATCGGGTTCTGCAGGAAGCCGAAGCGGGAAGGACCTGACGTCTGAATCTTCTCAGCCATAGGCCTGACTAATAGACATAACCACGGGCCCAGCGCCGCATTGGTATGTCGTGCGATCTTAGCGGCAAGTATGAGGCTCTCGATCTCCGCAAAACTCCATGTTTGCCATTGCCGTCAGCGAGTATGTTTGTGTGTTGGCATATCACCAACCTTTCTAGTCAGCCTAGGCAACCAAACTTTTCAAGTGTGATCACAATTGATATTGGAGCATCATATTTAGATCTTCTCGAGAGCACAATTTTTGTCTTGTGGGGGTTCTTGTTGCTTTTGATAATTTGACACCTTGAACTACTAGCTACCATTATAGCAATGCTGCATCCACCAAATGGGCCTACTCCTTGCACTTCAAAGATGATGTCCGCCCACCCTCAGCATGATTCTTACAGATCACTACCGGGTACACCCCTTGGTACTGACCCTCGTATGATGAACTTGGACCTGGCGAGCGGCTTGGACCAGGCCCGATATGGTCTCTCACCAGGCGGTTATTTCGACAGCGGTACACGATGTGGAATGAGCCCTATGAGACCAAGGACGCCCTATGCCAATGATTTTGATCTAGAAGAAGACTACAGATATAACCCGTCTCGCAGTCCCGGTCCGACCCATTGCTCAGAGACGAATTCAGCTAGTATATACTCTACTGTCTGCCGGTAAGTTCAATTGTGGTCCCAGCCGAAGCCAATGACTGATTAGATCCGTTTGAAGAGTTAACCTAGCAGCAACGCTAGCTAACTATGGAGTTCCCCATTACGCAAAGTATGCTAAGATCAATCCACACATGACTGAGGAAGGTCGTTATCCCCAAGAATTCAATCTTCCTAAGACTGTAGATCAAATGAAGGTTCTTGATAGTAAGTGGACTCGGAGCTCTGCTCTCGTTATGTCTTTTCCCGGTGTTCTCAAAGGTCTATGCACTCGAATCCCCATGTTGTCTGCTCGCGATATATAGTTCTATGCCAATAACTTTGCCCTTGTGTTAACACCACCGAATTAGATCTGATTACATTCTACCCTTCAGCGCTAACACCAGACTTTTGACAGACAGCCAGCTCGATCGAATCATGCAAGCCTACCGTTTGCCACTTGATCTTCGCTCCATCAACCCAAGCGGCCAATATACGCGAGAATCTACAAGCAGTACACGTGTACGTCAAGGAAAGCTCAACATGCTGTTGGAATATCTAGGAGCGTATAAAGTTCTGGAACATGAGAGGCTCAAAAGAGGATCTTACAAAGGGGAATGGAACTAAATGAGGGGTGCCAAGCTGGTGACAGTTGTGTGGAGGAGTGGTTTGGCTGCGATGAGGGCGGCAAGATATATTTAAGAAGAGGCTTTTCGATGGGCTCTTACAACACTCGTGTCCGCGCAGCCAAATGGCGTGGTACTGGAAGTTGACCGATCTAAAATCACCTTGTCCAACATCTTTTACTCTTCGATCTGGCAGACAGAAGGCGTTGGAGCCTGGAAATAAATTGCAGACAAATATCTGGGGGCGTGATGGGTAAGTGATTACGATCTGGAAACTCATGGGTAGTAGATTGGATAAATCCTTGAATTGGAGACTGATATGGCGAAAGTTGTTCATCTAACAGAAGGCTACAACGAACCTACTGACAAGAACATGTACAGTAAGAGCAGTTGATGCATTTCTGAAAGCCAGGAGCAAAACTTCTGTTAACTAATATTACCTGCCTCAAGGAGAGACATCTGACCTTACCCACAATCCTGCCGGCTTAGCCACCCCGGTCGAACTAATGTACTGACACCTGTGCCGCTCAAGTCGACGTCTATGTGTTTCCAATTGCTACACTCTAATAGAGGGTCGCGGGGTTATTTCAAAACAACCCACGTATACTCACTCATTCCCCCGTATTGTTACTATCTTACTGCCTCACTCAGTCCAATCTTGGTCGACGGTTTCGTCTCTTCATGATTTTTACCCTCTTCTCTTCTTCCTTCATTATACATTCATCTCAAATCATTACAGATTGAACTCTCAATAGCTGGTTTTTGATCGATGAAACAAATGTCATCCTCTAACACTCCGCTCGCAACCGCCACCAAAGCCGCCAAAACGGTCGACGTCCCTCTCCTCCGCTCACTCCTAACCACAGGCACGTACATCCCCGGAGCAAACTTCCCTTGATCTGATCCGCAAGTCGAGTTATCAGACTCGTCTTGAAGGCGGAGAGAGAGAGAGCAGATGATCTACCCGCTTTCAGATCCCCAACCCTACCTCACGAACTCGTCTTTCGCCATTAAAGACGCTAACTCCGACTTTCTCCTAGGCACCATCGACCCCAAAGATCTCGTCATCTCCGCCCTCTGTAGCGGCTTGCCAGAGGTCTACGCCTGCCTGCTAGACGCCGGTCTCGACATCAACCACCGGCTCCCCGGCTCCCCGGCTGCACCGGCTCAGCTCTCGTTACGGCCTCAAAAATACGCCGACGTCCCCCTAATCAGATTCCTACTCTCGAGGGGCGGCGGTCCGAACGACAGCGCGAGTTGGGGCGGTCCTCCTTACTTGCGCAGTCTTGCTCTTGCGGCTGGGTCGGTTAAAGCTGGGGGCCCGGAGGCGGTTAGGGTGCTGCAGGGGGGAGGAGCGGAGTGGAGGGGGAGTGGAGCGGTGCAGGTTGCTGCTGCGAAGGGAAGAGTGGAGTGTTTAAGGGCGCTGGTTAGGGGGGGGAGTGGATGTTGGTGATGTTGATGGAAGGGTTGAGGGTGGGAAGAGTGGGTTGGTGCTGGCGGGGGAGAAGGGTCAGATGGAGACTGTGGAGTTTTTGAAAGAACATGGAGCGGAGAAATAGGGAGTGATTGGGGAAGGATTTTTGTCGTTGGGAATCCCAGTTCAATTCAACACATGAAGGCTAGGTACTTCTGGTGTCATTCATCCTGAAAGCGCGGCAGCATTTCTCTGCTTCGAAGGACAATTTTCTATCGGAAGTTTTTGATGTAGTATAGAGGTTTAAGAGTGACCTGTACGGAGTACAAGAAGAAGAGAAACATACCAAATGGCAGTCTAGTCTTGATAGGCACATACCAAAATCCAACCGAAGTAGGTAAACTTAAACGGATCCCGTGACATACACAGTATCTTAGCCCTACCGTACCAGAAAATCCCTCCACGCGAACCCGCCATCAACATCCCGAATCATCAACCTCTATAGACCAATATTTGAACTTAAGATGGTAGATGGTAGATGGTTTCCAATTATGCCCATCTGACACGAAAGATTTGGTTATGAAGGCCCCCCGTACAGTTCTCGGCGCGAAAACTACGCGGTGACCGAATGATGCGTTTAATTCCGAGCTCTCGTTCCGAAATCCGGGGTTGATATGACGGTCGGAAGTGGCCACGCTTGATATAACGTCCAGCTCTTTACTTTCAACATGGTGCATCCTTCAGCATATTATCTATTAAGGGTTGCAGCGGAGCAAGCACTGCAATGGCATACTCCATAGGCGACCGCATCAACAAGCAGGCCCCGCATCATGAGTCTATCAAGGCACTGTGGGAGAAGAAGTGGAGATTCCCCGTAAGGCAGAGAAGTATTGATTGTAGAATGCTGCTAATTAACACTTCAGTGCAAGATCGGAGTCTACCCCTTCATGGACGGCAAGCTCGAGGATTTCGAACCCGTCTTCAGCCACATGATCGAGTCTGGAATCAGGCCCCCCTATGATTTTGACGCATATGCCAGTCATTTCTTCCCAGCCGCTGAAGCCCTCGTAGCCAAGGCTCACACCGCCGAGGAATCCTCGGACCTTTCGCAAGCCTCCGCCCTCTACCTCCGCGCTGCAGCCCTCTACCGCATTGCCCGCTTCCCCATACCTCGCTCCCCAAAGCAGAAGGAAGCTTGGAAGTTGAACAAAGAGACCTACGTATCTGGCGCAAAGCTACTCCCTGGCAAATTCAGCGATGTGCGTGTCCCGCATACGTACGCCGTTGAGGGCGAGGGCGCAAACATCCCAGTATATATGCGGCTACCAGAACATGCCTCATCCGATTCGCCTGTTCCTGTAATCCTCCAGATCTTTGGCCTCGATGGTTACCGCACAGAATTCACTCGCAATTCTACCGAATGTCTTGATCGGGGCTGGGGCTGTATCGCCGTCGAGATTCCCGGTACCGGCGACTGCCCGGCCCTGAAACATGACCCGCTGGCTGCGGAGCGATTGTGGTCGTCACTGTTGGATTGGATGGATGCGCGGAAAGAGCTAGATGCTAAGAAGCGGGTCGCTTGGGGGTTGTCCACGGGTGGATACTATGCCATGAGGTTAGCCCATACGCATCGGGAGCGGCTGGCGGGTGTGGTGGCGCAAGGGGGAGGCTGTCATCGAATGTTTGAGGGAGAGTGGATTGATAATGTTGATCATCTTGAATACCCGTTTGAGTGAGTCTTGCTTTCTCATCACCTCTCTTGTTAGGAAAGGGGCTTATTAGAACCAGTCTGGCCGAGTGCTTAGTGGAGAAGTGGGGCTACGAGAACGTAGAAGCTATGAAGAGCGATGCGATGCAGAGGTTCTCACTGCTTGAAAACGGCGTCCTGGATCAGCCGAGTACGAGGCTCCTGCTTGTCAACGTAGGCTACTCACACCAAACTCTTCAGTAGGCGGGCTAACGCAGTGCGATCAGGGCATGAACGACGAGATATTTCCAATCGAGGACTCCATGATACCGCTACACCATGGCAGCGTCAAGGATGCGCGGTACATTCCGAATAGCATGCATATGGGCGAACCAGCCGCAGGTCCCATCATTTTCAAGTGGATTGAAGCAATCCTGAGAAAATGAGAATGTGGCCACTACGCATGTGCAGTAGCTGGAGTGTTCTGCGTATGGAATGGGGGTTATCGATTAGCAATAAAGCGAGTCCCTTTATTTGTGTGGTATTTGAGTCCTTTTGGTGCACAGTAGTAATTGCCATAACCATGTCAGCCCCCCTTCGGCCCTTTGATGTTTTGATGCCATTATTAACTTTACCCCTTTCCCCCAGCGCAAAGACTTGGGCATCAATATCTCAATGTAGGCTCAAGGAGTATATGTGATGATATGCGGTTTAGCGTACACGCATTAACCGCTAGAATAGTCCCCGAAGTATTGTAGATGGCATACGTCACTGTTTCGAACGATATGTAGATTTTGAACATCGCCTATGATTTACTCTGTACACAGTAAATTTCATTGACTCGACTTTTGAGCTTCCATTTAGGGTTCGGAGTCAAAGCCTAGCTATCGAGACACTGCAGTACATCAAATACTTCGTTTTCAACCATGTCCAGAATTAGAGCGTCCCTCATTTTCCGCCCTTTCTCCCAGCCGCGCTTCACCCCTCGCACCACTACACCAATCGCATTTCCTCAGCAAAAACGCTATGCGGGTCAAGATTACGGTTCGGGACAAGGAGACCCAAAAGGGGAGGACCCCCAAAACCAAGGCTCGAATCCATCAGCAGACTTAGAGCACCCCGGTCCACCTCCGCCAGCCGAAGGTCAAGGCACAGGAGGAGGACCAACAAAAGCTCACA
>JAABUW010004134.1_pt1 | contig 19925 bp, 21 predicted proteins | sample 5560081 | NCBI WGS metagenome assembly JAABUW01 (sample SAMN10711882, study PRJNA513363) | rock metagenome | isolation source: Antarctica rocks | place: Antarctica: Victoria Land, Knobhead sud
CCATCAAAGGTATGTCGCCCGTTCTACCCTATCAGGGATCTACTGACGTAGCCCTAGGAGCCCGAGCCTACTACTTCCGCACCGTCTTCCACGACTGGTCCGACAACAAAGCTCGTGAAATACTTCGCAATACCATTCCCGCCATGACGGAGCATTCCAAGATCCTGATCAACGAGTGGATTCTACCAGATGTGAATACACCCGTATTTCCAGCTTTGCAGGATATTCAAATGATGGCTATGCTCTCGGGATTGGAACGAACAGAGACACAATGGAAGGAATTGCTGAAATCTGTGGGACTAAAGGTGGTGAAGTTTCATAAGGTCAATGAGGAGTCGGAGGGTTTGATTGAAGCCGTAAAGGCAGGCTGACGGAGTCTCTTGACAACTATCCAAGCGTGACCGTGGGTCTTTTTGGTTCTAGTGAAGTGCGCGCGCTTGGCTTTTAAAATTCATTTGTCGGACTGGGATGCACACAGTACTCTTGTTTGCTATGGCCACGTTGAAGCTGTTGACATATCGCGCTAAGCTAATACTCGACTGTCCACTATCGCTAGCCTGATCTGATTAGCGCAAATATGTTGTTTTCCTACCACGCCTACCTACGATACGACTTCCGAGAGTTTTGCACGAAACTTCATCCGTACTTTAGATAGCTTTCTACATGAAAATTACACCTATTATATTCATTTACATGTATATTTACATTTACATTTACATTTATACATTTATACATTTATACATTTATACATTTATACTTTGTACGGATACTATTAGAATACGGTGCGAACTACGAGTTGGTAGATTCATTTTGAAGTTCTGCGCTGGATCATGACAGCAGTGGGGTGCTGAAACGGCTGGTGACGGAAATGGGCCTCCATCTCCCCGTCCAGTATTCTACTTCCCAGATTCCAAAAACTTCAACCCGCCGCTCTGAAGGCCTCGCAGACGACGACGACGACGTCGTAGCCGAAGCAAGCGTGCTGCTAGGCCTCTACGCCGCTATCCCTGGCCTCACGCCTGACAACGTCGACCCACCTACCGCACCTCCTGGTCCGTCGAATCAGTATGCAATCTGAAACTCTGGCTGATCATATTTCCATTCAATTAAACCGTCACTCATGTCGTTACCTTTAATTTCAAGTTGATGGAATGCGCTTCAATCCTATTCGCCCTAGTGCCGAAAGGGATATTCTATCGATAGTTCCGTACCCCGCACTAAGCTCATTCTTCGCTTAGGCTTCAAGCTTCATCATGACGAACGTCAAGTGAACGCCAACAGCGGCAGTCTCATAGCCACATCGACCTCCTCGCCCATCATGGACTCATCTTCCATGTCGGCCGCTGGCTCATCGCCAATGTCTTCGAAATTGCCTTCTTTGATGTCTTCAAGCTCTACAAGCAAATCACCCTTAATGCCAGGAGGTGGTAGCCGTGATGGGTTTGCTGTTGAATCCAATGTAAGATATGGTAACAGAGGAAAAGTATCTAAAGGTCTCGAAGCTTAGGTTTCACTCTTTATTCTTGGGGGGAAGGATAAAGGTCAGAGAAAGTTAATAAGTATTACAACAACTGATACTTTATCAATGACATTTTAGATATTTCCCCCTTTTACTTTAAATTCTCCCCAGGTGTTTGAGACTCAACATATGTATGAGTTGGACAGTTATAGAATGCTCGAGGTTCAATACGAGTTGGATTGAGCATCTTATACATTTTAAATCCGTATTAACTCCGCTGAAATCGGTTGATGACATCATGCGGTGAGAAGATCTTTCTCGAGCGCAGAACGCACGCCACAACCAGCATCTGGCGACAGTATCGCTGTATATATTAAAAAGCCAAATCTACAGCCTGTGAAGATGTTTCTCATTTCGCACCTCGCATTGGCGGCATTTGTTCATCTCACCCTAGCCAGCCAAAACCAAATCCCCCTCAAACCCACCGCGGTTTCCACAATACCCTTATTAGGCTTCGGGACCTGGAATCTGAAAGAATCGAACAACTCAGACGCCGTATCCCTTGCGATCCTAACAGGCTACCGACATATTGACTGCGCAGCAATTTATGGAAATGAGAAAGAGGTTGGCAAAGGTATTGCCGATGGGCTGAAGAAGGCTGGACTTGAGCGCTCGGATATCTGGGTGACTTCCAAATTATGGAATGACCAGTAGGCTTCCACTTCTCTTGTGGTTCTCTCTACCTAGACTCCACGACTGAAAACATTACAGCCATGACCCGGAACTAGTGGAAAAAGCTCTAGACAACACCCTCTCAGACCTCGGCCTTCAATATCTGGACCTCTATTTAATGCACTGGCCCGTCGCTCCCTCTCCATATGGCGGCAACGAGATTGATTACGTTGACGTTCGTCCTTCCTTTCCACTACAGGAAACTTCAATTGGCTTATCTTTCTCAATCTAAACAGACCTGGCGAGCCATGTCCTCCCTCCCCTCAGGCAAAGTCCGCCATATCGGTGTCTCTAACTTTGCCCATACCCAATTGTACCGTCTAATGGTATCCACTGGCGTGAAACCCGCTGTGCACCAAATGGAACTTCATCCTTACCTGCAGCAACGCGATTGGGTAGCCTTGCATGAAGCCTACGGTATAAACGTTACCGCATACTCCCCCCTCGCCAATAGCAACCCTACTTATGGCTCTCCCAGCGACGCTCCACCACCTTTACTAGAGAACAAAGTGATGCAGAAGATCGCAGACAAGAGGCGGTGTACGGTTGCGCAGGTCGCATTAAAATGGGGAATGCATAGAGGCACAAGCGTGATACCGAAAAGCGGGCATGCAGAGAGGATTGTGGAAAATTACAAGGCTTCGAGCTGTGAACTACTGGCTGAGGATTTGGATACTATTGAGGAGATGGGGAGGAAGAATCTTAAGAGGTTCAACAATCCGAGTGAGGGCTGGGGCGTTGACCTCTTTAAAGGCTTAGAGGGTGTATGAGGGTTATGCATACAGGAACGTGGTATATGATTGGAATGAAGAAATGAAAAGCTACAACTAGGAAAATTTCAGGGTAAGTCTTGGATAAGTCTTGGGTAAGTGAATCTAGTCATGTCATGAGATTCGATCTGTGGAAATTGTACGAACGATATTCTAAGATCGTTCTCCATTTTCAGTCATGACTTAATGAAAGATGACTACGAGGTATCTGTAGTTTATCCCTTGATAATATTGGAAAAAGTCTTTGCGAAGAATTGACAAGTCCACAATGCTAAATTTCAAATACTTCAATATTCATATCGCCAAATGAATGGAAACCATCTCTTTCCTTCACTATAGTACACCTTCCTCATACGAACACTCCATTTATGACAAAGCAGAAAAGTTGACCGACTCTGTCGATATCATCATCGTTTCTTGACTCCTCAATCCGCTACTACCTAGGCGGTACGCACACTTTCCATTCAACTTACCAGCACGCATTCGAGACTTTGTGCTTGATCATCGTCTTGCGTTTCATACAGTATTGCTCTCTGGATACCTACTTCTGAAGACTGCAGTCAATTCTGTTGTCATGTATCGGAAAGGGGTTTGCTACATGTTTTCTATGCACTCCCATCAACAGACAGAAGACCACGAGCCTGTCGGGATTGACACTGTCGATAGGTGGGGGGGTTTATCCCGCGGGGTCCTCATCCCGTGGGGTGGGATCTGTCAATGGGGCCTTTGTTGGTGGAATTGGTTATCGATGGCTCGTGTGCCTCATACACCCTACTGTACCTAAACAAACCCCCTATGAATTACGGCTCTACAAACTCTGGATTCTAATCTTGATTTTTACATGATTAAGAGAGCTTTTTTCCGTAGGCTATGCTCATACCGGTGTGAAACTTAACTAGAGTGGGATGGTCTGTGGACTCTGTGGGATGTAAGTGGGTGGACCACATGACGGAGATATGTCTGAATATTCGACAAGAGCATCCTCTTAATGATCTCGTTCTTCTTGAGATTTATTTTCGCGTAACAGATCTGTTTATTTTTTTTCATTTTTCCCACCAAAAACCCCTTCCAAACCTCCCCACGAATCCATCACCCCAAGCCATCAAAATGTCCATCTCTGCACCTCCGCCAATCATCTCTTCTTCCTCTCCACCCTCACCAGCGCCTTTTCCCTTGGCCGGGCATCAGTAATCTCACCCCCCCCAACGACTGGGTCAAGACCCTAATGGAAGCACAGATACATAGTGCAATCCATGCTGTGACCAGTTGGTCGGGCAGCTCGATGCTGGCGTGTGAGGGGGGTGCACGTGGATGGGGGATCCAAATTGGAGGTGGTGGGGTGGTGAGAGGAGAGTGGTGGTTTTGCGTGGGACAAGACTGGAGGGTGATGGAGAATGGCTGTAGACGTGGTGCTAGTGATCGCGATCACTGATGGTTTTGAATAAGGTTGAGATGACGAGAATGGATATCGGGAGTAATAAGATGGAGAGTAGCGAATTAGAAACAGCCATAGACGCAATACCAAAATCCATTACTAAACTCAACAACCACCCTCTAATACTCCTAATACTGCCTGCTCGAACCCACAGACTCGGAACCCAACATCCCCTTTCCATCAAGATCTAAATCCCCGAACAACCTCATCATTTCCTCAAAAGAGCAAGAATGTGCGGTAAGAGGGAATGAGCAGCAGGGATACATGAAACCGATAATTCTTTCGTTCACTGGCTTCGGCTACTTCTTGATACAGGACTGAATGTGACTGATTACGTTGTCTAGATAGTCTGATCTCTACGTTGATGTCCTGGTTCCCGTGGCTGGGTCGGGAACAGTGACAGGCGGTACAGAGTACAATGAAGAACAACGAAAAGGAGAGGCGAGGCACGATAGATCTCTTAAACCTTTGTAAGTTCCCAATTATGTATGTGGCGTTGGATGATGTATGGTGGAAGATGATAGTGGGGAGAGGGATAGGGACTTGGGTCGTTAGGGGAGGAGTAGGTCAGCTGCAGGAGTGGAAGTTGTTCTTGGTTTTTAAGAGTCTAGAACTTGTTAAAGCGTCTAGCCGATTATAAGTATTCGGTTCCTGTCGGGGCTTCTTTTGTGGTTCAAGGTCAGAATCCCCATCTTTCCGCACGGAGAGAACAACTGCTTGTCTCTAGAAAGCATGAGCTGCATTGATAGCGGCTTACACTATTTCGTTTCTGGGGAGTTGCGGAAAATTTCACCAAAGGGATAGTCGCCTCAGAAGTATGTTTGTTGCTGTAGAGAAGATATATTTACAGAAATAGGCATAATCCAATAGCCCAAACGGAGACAGCAATGCCTTCAAGAGACGCTAATAGGCCACTTGAAGCGTATGAAATTGAGCCCATGCCCGTAGTGGCAACCCTTAGACTCACGTCCACAACGGCTGGTGATCTGCCCTTAACGCGCACTTTGCATCGGTCGCGGGATAGGCCCTCTGTTATAGAGTTAGGAATGCACATTCTCTGCAACGTGTTCATTGAGGTTTGACTTACGGGATCTCGTCCATGCTCTTAACATGAATCTCACTGGTGCCATTCATCTTGCGGCGGAGAGCACTACTGGCAGGGTACACCGTGCGACGAAGCCTGTTCGGTGACCCAAGAGGCTGCATACTCTTCAGTCCCAGCCAGGGGTCGACGCGCAATCTGTCCTCCCAGAATGCCTTCAATTCGTAGTTGAAGGAATCCTGCTTGGGGATAACCAGTCTAGCCACTGTTTGCCATGGGTACTTCTCCGGATCCCACACCTTGCCGGCATATTCCACTGGCTGGTCCTCGAGGTTCTCGCACAGCTGAAATTGTAGGAGGTACTCTGCATCATGAGCGCCGTGGAAGTTCTTCAGCCAGTTGCTGAGAATGTCCGAGTCATGCTTGTCGGGTTTCACAGTATCATCGTAGAGCTTTTTCTGGGTCTCGGAAGACGGTACTAGACAATACTTGCAAACATAGTCGCCGAAGCGGTATGCGGTCTGCGAGTACTGTCTGGTAGACTCCAAATGTGTGTTTCGGACAGTGTCTCGGAACTTCTGTAGGTCCGTGTCCTTTCTCGCCTCTAGATGCTTGTAGAGCTCCGGCTGATTGTTCCCGTACTTGATTCTCAAGTCAATAATCTCCCGTGTTGTCTTGGCGTCTGCCAAGTCTAGGGCTGGGGTAGAATTGAACTCGATATCGTGCGTTGGGACATCTTTGCCAGCATCGAACATCTCGCCCTTGACATTGAACACCTTCATGGCAAAGCCACGGGGTTGTGGGATGCGGTCCTGTTGTGTGTCAGATTCATGGGGGGGTAGAAGGAGCTCAGGTAGAATGACATCAAGACCCGGGTCACCTGGTTCACTGCTGTAACGACAGAAAGCAGGGTATTCTCCACCATCAGCGAACAGGCTCTGCTTTAGGTGCTTGGGGAGATCGTGCTCCACGATGAGCTTGCCCTTGACCAATCCTTGTGTACGTGCATGTGTTCCTGAAACTGGTAAGCAATAGCTGCTTAGAATCGAGGGTTACATACCTGAAAAGCAGTGGCGATGGCTGTTCCATTGTGCCTTCTGGATGGCATTGATCATGTCCGCTACTGCCTGAATATCCTCTTGTTCGTTTGGTGGGATCTTCTCCACGCCCTCCGCTTGCCAGTGGATATAATTCCTGTCGGCCATCGCGCCCTGGTTCTCTGACTTGTTGGAGATGTCCATGGTGGAGTGAGGGCTCGTGTGTATAGGAGGAAGGTTACCTTGGATCAAGAGTAATCCCTTGAGTGGAGGGAAGGGAGATGGTGCTTCATTCTTAAAAGCATGGTGACTCCAGCATGAGTATGTACCATGGAGGGGTATGTTTAGTGCATCTGTGGGGAAGGAAGCCCATGACAATGCGCTTGAGGTTCGGGAAGATCTAGATTGCAGTGGGCCATTGAGAGCCCCACATCAGGAACCCCATGATCTAATTGCGCCGAACGACGCAGGGCAAGAGATCATGCTGGAGGTCATGATTTGGAATGGATATCGAGGGTCTTGGAAGGTTCGGGTGAAGGGCTGTTGACCTGGCGGACATACGGGCACTCGTTGCTCTACGGAGAGCGACAGTGCTTGAACACCACTTTATCTACGGTAACCGATCAGCAGCCTGCAGCTTGGCTTCTCAACACTGCCAACAACAACTTTTGCTCCCGACAAGTCTCGTACTGGTATCTGGTGCGCATAGGCATGTCTTGTCTTCAGGCAGTTATGTTTCCCAAGCCTGGTTGCTTGACTTTCTAATCTAGCCCTTATGTCGCTATAAGTTGCGTGAACAGGCCAGCTGCATGCTTTTCCCTGGCTACATAAAGGTATGCCTTGCGGAGGCAAGGCCGTGCTTTCAACAATCTCTACACCATCGGTGAGCTGCTATTGGATGGGCCCTGGAATCTCACAACAGAAGCCTACGGTCAAAGAGATGGACCATATCGACAAAGGCGTCTTTTGTCGGAATCCTTGGGGCGGCGACAAAGTTGTGTGCACTGTCAACCAACATCGTTCCCAACGAAAAGAGAGCACCCGAGATAAACTGACAGTGTTGGACCGGTCGAAGGTTACTATTAAGTACTATATTGGCAAAACTAGAATACCAATCGACGAAACTCTCACCTCTGACAATAGCATCCTAGTATCGACTTTCTTGCTCTGATATTCCATTGCGTCTTGTGGTATGAAACTGCAGTCAGTCCTCGTTGTAGGGGGCACTGGAGCGCAAGGATCTGCCGTCGTTCGAGCTCTCCCAAAAGCGGGGACATACGAGGTCATAGCCATTACACGTTCGATAACGTCCACTACCGCCATCACGATCGCCTCACTGCCCAACGTCTCGCTCATTGAAGGTAACATATACCACGAGCCAACTCTTCGCAAATCTCTTCAAGGTGTTGAATCTGCCTTCGTCAACACTAACGGCTTTGCGATTGGCGAAAAAACCGAGACTTACTGGGGTATACGCATCTATGAGCTCGCGAGGGAAGTAGGGGTAAAGCATTTCGTATGGGTTAGCTTAGATTACGGCCTGAAGAAAGCCAAATACGCCCCCAGGTTTCGAAGCGGACACTATGATGGCAAGGGAAGAGTCGGAGAATTCATATCTGCTCAGCCAACAGTTCCGATGGCGTGGAATATTCTAACGAGTGGTCCATATATGGAAATGCTCTGCTAGTATCTCCAACCTTCCGTATATGCTTCTGGAACCTACGTCTTTGCGGCGCCACTGGATGATGGGGCGGTTCCGTTGATTCATCTGGATGGTCTGGGCGCCTATGCTCTGTGGATCCTCGACAATCCATCCAATTCGAACGGCATGGACTTAGAAGTGGCTACAGAGCATGTAGCTTGGGATGATCTTGCCAAGACATTCACTGGCTCCACGGGAAAGCTTACCAAATATAAGTCGGTGACAATGGAGGAACACTTTGATTCGGCTCCCATTGCTGGCAGCTCAAACGAAAAACTCGGGCACAGTGCAGATAAAGCCGACCGCACTCTCATGACATATGGAGAGAACTTCACGGGCTTTTGGAACATGTGTAAGGCTAGTGGGCAAAACCAAGGTCTCATTACTCGTGATTATGCTTTGCTGAATAAGATTCTACCTTTAAGAGTCAAGAATGTGGGAGAATGGATGAAAAAGTAAATTGTACTGGGGAGGCGATGGTAGTCTTGAAAGATCTTGACGAAAGTGCGAAACGTCAAGGTTGGTTGGGGAATTGGTCAAGTTTTCACAAAGCTGAGGCGATCTGATATTGACCTCGGTATACTATGGCTGATCATTAATCTTTCTCCAATCTACCAACTCGCAGTGATTTGAACAAGCAAAAAGGAAACATGCATTGTCATGGGGTTGCCTGTAGGATTACAGAACTTCCACACTCGGCTATGGCTTCTTGGCCGACCCCACCTCACTTTTGTTCCTCGGAGGATAAGTACTCCCTTCAAATCCACTTCGATCTCTATTAGCCGACTCTTAGATTTCCCTCAAGGGTAAGCGGGAAGTGGTGTTTTTACACTGCAATTCCTATCAAAGCAGTCATGGCTGAGACGAGGGTTGAGAACTATCAAGGGACTCGCATCACGATTCAATCCTCAAGCAAATTCGACGATATGAGTGCCCGCCTTTACAGCTCGATCGGCGAGCCCTCGCATGTCGCTTGGCCTGTTATTGCCAAGTCGATTAAGCCCTACAGCGACAAAGATAGAGCCGAGTTCACTACTACCATCGATTTAGCACTGGGTCCCCACGGCTTCATGATCTTCCAGGAATTTAACCATGGTGCCTGGATTCCCCTATTCGGGATTGGAAGCGGCCGTAAGAGCAAGCGGGTCATTCCTGGAAATCCTTTGGTTGGGATCACGATGCTGGAGCATGATCTCACAGCCGGCTTAGCAGTGCCGGTTGAGTTTCTCCTGCTGGAGAACGAGAACAAGACCTCCACCAGCGTGGTCTATCAGCTTCCTTCAGGGTTCATTGCGGGGATTCACAAGGGCCCAGAGCTGTTGAGTGCGGCAGGAGAGCTTGACGAAAAGCTGGAGATATTGGTGCAGTACATTGCATCATGATTTGATCGCCAATCGCGGACCGCCAATCGCGAGAGACAAGTGTAGAAGCGCGCAATACTAGATCCGAACCTCCAACTCTACAGATTTCGCGGTCTATTCTTGCCCACCAAGCTCGGACGTGGCTATACTCGGTAAAGTTTCTGATTCAGTGTCCTAATTAATTTATCCTTAGTGACTTCCAGTATATACTAGTCATTGACAGCAGGACACTGAGATGGAAAATCCATTCAAATATGGAGCTTTTCTGCGTGTGAGTGCACGTGAACCCAAGTTTTTATGTGACAGCCGCAGGTAGAAGCGCAAGCTTTGGCTTGTGTCTTTGCGACTGAGCCTCAAATCTTTCGGTGAAGGCTGACTTGTTTAGGATATAGCCGCAAAAATACTTAAACAGCTTGAATTGTCGATTCATTCACTAGTTTACAAGATTTCCTCAAGATTCGGAAACATCTTTGACCTTTCTGTTCTGCCACTGCTTCATTTTAAAGCCACCTCCTTGACCTCTTGTCCTCACCAACTCTTAGAGCTCGTTCTACCAGACGATACTCATCTCACATTGTTCATCATGTTTCTCACTCCGATTGTCATGGTTCTATTTACTAGTCTAGGCCTAGCCTTTTATGTCCCCAAGAGCAGCAAATTTCCAACCTGTGGTGTGCGTATTCCTCTAGGACATTGAGCTCGTGGAGCTATCCCATTGATTAGATATCTAGAAAACCTGCGTCAACACAAAGCTGGATCTAACAACCACACAAGGTTGCGCCGCAGGTGCGTCGGCACTCCTCTGCCTTTGTTCTTCAGTCAGCCTTGAGAAAGAAGTATTAGCTTGCATGAAGACCTCATGCCCCAAAGGTATCAAAACATCTGGCATATCAGCTTTTTTGGATTTATTTTGCCAAGGTCAGCCACTCTTCGCCTGATGCTAGGGTCTTTTTTTGAGATGGCTGCATGATGACTTTCATCTCTTAGGGAATTATGCTGAGGCTGCAGCGCGTGCTGATGGCGAATATGGGTCTGGATACTCTCCTAGCGCAGCCTCATACTCTTCTCAAGCTCTTGGGACGGGATATCCTGCTAGCCCATCAGGATACGTGTGATCTGGTTTTACAAACGTGGAAATTTCTTGACTGGAGCATTAAGAGTTTGCCTCGAGCTTCCTGTAAAGCTCTAGCCCTGAAGGGCGGCCTTGACTTTACCGAAGCCTGCCTTGCTAGATACGCGGAAAATCTTAGCGATAAGACCGGCATTTAGAAGTCAGGGTTGCGAGGCTAAGAGCTACATACAGTATCACCCACACATTCTGCCTTATTTCTACCAACATCGTACAATATATCACTCCTGTCCACCAACTTGGATTTTGGGTTCATCTCAGTATACTGATGATTTGATTGCCAAAGATTGTCTGTCAGGCATTCCTATCTCTTGCACGTACAATTGCTCGTGATTCTGCGACATAAAACAATTCATACCTTGCTTCATCCTTCGGAGGCCCCATGCGCCATACGGGCACTTCTACGGTCCACCGACCCTATTCCTAAGACAGTCTGGGCGACAAAGCTTGGTAACAAAGCTTGATTCGATTGATAGGCTCGCGATGGGCTTTCATGCAATAACGGCCGTTGGCGCTACGCACTAAGGCAACACTAACATCCTTCGAGAAGGTCCTCAAGAACACTAACTCCCACCTTGCACACCGACAAGTCAACATCGCTGCACTGCATCTTGCTATCTGCAGTCACTCTGGCTTTTTCGCCTGCACTTCCCCTCTTGACTCACCTCGAAAGAAGCCACTTTCGCAATCGCTGATTTCATTTACGGCTGTCCGTTCTCCCCCTCACTTCACGGCGCGATGTATGCGTCAAATGTAGATCGAAAGTGGGCTTCTCCGCAGCTCAAGGAGTATATAATACGCAATCTGCACACCGTACTGTTTGTCCCCACTTCTCTGAGCAAAGCCATCTTGTACGTCTTGTTTGATACCTTCTACCACAGCTCCGGGGTAGAAGCGCCAAAAGAATATGTTGACGCATTCGCTGTGGGCGGTGCTCGTAGCTTGCGCCTTGTTCTTCGAGGGAGGCTCTGCTCTTGAACATGGCAGACTTGGAAAAATTGCCCGCAGGGGTTCGGAAAGGGCTGCGAAGTTAGCCCAAGCCCAACAAGAAGAGAGAGTGAAGCCACGCGACCGAGATCCTCGATTCAGCACCGAAGCTTCGGAGAGTCAGTGCACGGGTAATCCGTCAAACAGATATGTCAGCTAACCGTTTGTGAATATGGTAGAATATCGCGTCCACTCTTTGCCCGAAGTTCCCTTCGACATTGGCGAGATGTACTCGGGTTTGGTACCGATTGACATGAAGAATGCTTCTAGAGCATTGTTCTTCGTATTTCAACCTAAAACAGACGGACCTCCTGTCGATGAAATAACTATATGGTAGTTTCGCTATACTTTGAAGCTGTTGTTAGTGGTTGGTATATCTCTAACCATGCACTAGGCTGAATGGTGGGCCTGGCTGCTCCAGTATGGAAGGCTTCTTCCAAGAAAACGGTAAGTTCCTCTGGAGGCCGGGAACTTACCAGGTAAGCTCTCATCTCTTTTCGTCTTCTCATTGAATTTCCAAGAAAACACTGACTAGGTCTGACAATAGCCTACTATAAACCCATATTCCTGGACCAATCTGACCAACATGCTTTGGGTTGAGCAACCTGTTGGTACCGGTTTCTCTATTGGAGAAGTCACTGCCACTTCGCAAGAGGAAATCGCCCAAGACTTCATCAAGTTCTTCAAGAATTTTGAGACGATTTTCGGTATTAAAAAACTCAAGATTTTTGTTACAGGCGAGAGTTACGCAGGGAGATATGTGCCGTATATCTCTGCTGCCATGTTGGACGCAAAAGACAAAACATACTATGATGTACAAGGTATATTAGACTTTCCATTACCGGACGCAATCTGAACCACTGAATTTAACATCTACTGCAGGGGCTTTGGTTTACGACCCCGTTATTGGTCAATTCGTCTACGCACAGGAGGAAGTCCCAATCGTACCATTTGTCCAGGCAAACAACAATATGTTCGGTTTCAACGGATCTTTCATGTCCGAGCTCGAGAGTCTCGACAAGTCGTGCGGATATGCTGCCTACCGTGAGAAATACTTCACATTTCCAGCGTCCGGTGTTCAACCAGCAGTATACTTCAATTATACTAGTCAAGCGGCTTGTGATATCTTCTCCATGGTCGATCAGTTTGCCTTTGAGACCAATCCATGCTTTGACGTCTATGAGATAAACCAGCAATGGTGAGCTAGTCTTCTGGTACATCGACGACTACATGGACCGATAGCTTACAACATATATTAGTCCACTTCTTTGGGATGTACTGAGCTTCGTAACTCAACTCGTCTATACCCCAGCTGGAGCTGACACCTACTTCAATCGAACCGATGTGAAGCGGGCGATGCACGCACCTGAATATGTTAACTGGGCAGAATGCTCAGTCAACCCTGTCATAATTGGTAAAGGTGGTCCAGAAATGGGTGAAGGTGATAATTCGGCCGATCCAATCCAGAAGGTTCTTCCCCAGGTTATCGAAGCAACCAACCGCGTTCTTGTTAGTAATGGCGATCTGGACATGATTATCCTGACAAATGGTACTCTACTGGCCATTCAAAATATGACTTGGAATGGGAAGCTTGGGTTCAATTCTGCACCTTCGAAACCGATCGATATCACGCTTCCCGACTTGGAGTATTCGGCTGTGTTTGCCGCGAACGGGATCCCTGGTTGGGATGGGCCGCAAGGAATCATGGGTGTGCAGCACTACGAGCGGGGACTCATGTGGGCCGAAACCTACTTGAGTGGCCATATGCAACCCGAATTCCAACCGAGGGTCACATACCGCCATATCCAATGGGTTTTAGGGCACATTGATACCCTCTAGGAGGTCAAAGACGGACACAGCCGCTTTGAGTCCATGGCCAGGTTCACGCGCTCTACTGGAACACGGGATTTTATATGGAGGAGAATAGTTTGAAAAGCTTCCCTTAAAGCAAGTCAGAAAACAAGTACAACAATCCCAGCATGTGCCGCTCGTTTGAAGTATGGGATATGAGTACTAATACCAGCGTCCGATCAAACAATTTCGCTTCACCCATCAGCCCCGTAACTTTTGCACAACGATTGTCTTAGCTCGTCGATGGTGATCGGACAAAGAACATCTCAGCGTCGCACAAGTCAGAACAACACGAGCAATTTTGTGGTACCTCGGCTGTGATCGTCCAATAGGCCCATGTTGCCAAGCCTGCTTGGTATCGTATCAGTGACCTTGCACTGTTTCTCTGTCCTTCAATGTGGATACCTTCTCGCACTGACCCTTAAGTCGGGTTTTTCCTTTGTCTGCACTTACCAAGCTGCGATGTAACCGCAAGTCCAGAGCTTCTGCCTCGCAGACTGTTTGCATATAACATTGGGACTTGCCCGCATGTTAATCTTCAACTTTAAGGCATTTGACGCGAGCACAATCATGCGTCTCTCTTCTTTCACTCTGTTTTCCCTTGCAGGCACGACTTGTGCTTTATCGCTCTTCGAACATCGTTCAAACACTCTAAACTTTTGTCTCTCATCCTTCAACGTCCCCATCTCTATCCCCTCCTCCCCAAACTTCACCCAATTAACATCCTCATACAACATCCGTCTTCAGTACACTCCAGCCGTCATTATCCTCCCAACAACCCATCTGCAAATCTCCAATGCCGTCCTGTGCGCTGTTCGCTTTGGCGTCAAGGTGCAGGCCAAGAGTGGTGGACATTCGTACGCTTCGTTCAGTTCTGGAGGCCAGAATGGCAGTATGGTTGTCAGTCTCGAGTCTTTTCAAAATATATCCGTTAATGGTGCTGGTGTTGCGATGATAGGAGGAGGCGTGAGGCTGGGTAATCTGGCTCTGGGCCTGTCCAAGCAGGGTGGGAGGGCCTTGCCACATGGGGTTTGCCCTGGGGTAGGAGTTGGAGGGCATGCCACTCACGGCGGCTATTGTGAGAGGAGATAAGTCTATTCTAGAAGGGTGGAAAAACATTGCTAAAGTAATTCTAGGGTTTAGTAGCCGCGCATGGGGCCTTACTCTGGATACAATTGTAGGACTTGACGTCGTGCTGGCGAATGGTAGCTTTGTTCACGCCAGTAGCTCTTCGTATTCGGATGTTTATTGGGTAGAGTAATTCTTCCAGACAAACATTGGCCATACTGAGTGATGTATAGGCACTTCGAGGTGCAGCAGATAGGTAATCTAGCTGCAATCCGAAATCGTAGAATCCTGCTAAACTCCTCAGTATCGGCATCATCACCGCTTTCTACTTCCAAACGCAACCCGCCCCCTCCGCCGTGGTCAATTGGGCCTACACGTTCCCCAACCAGCTGGTTTCCGCTTCCACCGCAGCCGCCACATTTTCTCATATCCAGAATTTTGCCATGAACGCCTCTGTGATTGACAAGAACATCGGCTTCAGCGTCTCTTCAAAGGAGCTGTCGCTCACAGTGATTGGGTCGTACTTAGGGAGCCAGACAGACTTCTCAAATAGGGTACTTCAACGGCATAATAGCCGCACAGTACTCAAACATCGAGCTAATTTGCATATTGCCAGATTGCCCCAGAGCTCTTGCGCGGCCTTCCCGCCCCTTCCAGTTCCAAGATCAAAAGTATGGATTGGATCTCCTCCCTGACAGACTTGTGGGGCGGTCCCCTTCAAGAGCCATTGACCGGCTACAATGCACACGACACCTTTTATGCCAAAAGCGTTCTTGTACCTGAGTCTAGCCCCTTGACAGTAAGCGGTATCATTCCCCTTTCCAGACCATAGACCATGCTCAGTATAAATCAGCCAGCAGCCCTGGAATCCTATTTCTCCTTCATCATAATAAACGCAACCCACGTCCCCGCCCTCTGGTTCTTCGAAATAAACCTCATCGGCGGCCCCGGCTCCCTCGTCAACAATCCCCCAGCCGCCGCTCTCAATTCCGCCTACAGCGGCCGTGGCGCTCTATGGGTCGTCCAGCATTACGCTTCCTCTTCTTCCACCAACATCCTTCCCTTCGTCAATGGACTGAATAATGCAATGGAGAAAGAGATGCCGAGGACGGCATTTGGAGGTTATCTGAACTATGTGGACCCCGGACTGAGTGCACAGGAGGCGCATGCGCTTTATTATTCGAAAGAGGTGTATGCGAGGCTAACGGGGATTAAGAAGGTGGTGGATCCGGGGAATGTGTTCTCGAATCCACAGGGTGTGGGAATATGAAAGTACCTCTGAGGGTCGAAATGGTACTTTTGAAACTCGATTGAGGTAGCGTCTGAATACAGCGTTTTGCACTTGGATGTTTTTCTGTTCTCTCATGTCAAACCATGGTTAAAAGTGTGACAAGCCAATCGCTACGCTACGTTTGATCCCCTGTGATTAAGCCAACGATCGTCTCATAAGTTTCTACCGCTCTGGTGAAACGTAAAATTCACGTTACGCATACCGCCTGTTTCGGGATCCATGCTCACTTGTGACAGACACGCTGTTAATCCTAGAATGAAGTGAAAACGATCGATTGACTAGTCTTCTGCTGAATCTCAGTTTTGTCTTCGAATCTCTTAATCCTTTGTTGTTTCAAGAACGTTTCTTTGAAGCTCATCTTAAGTCACTCTACTCTTGCTCTCATAAGCTTTCTCTCGCTCTCTGGTCCCATTGAAACGAAAGTTAGGGACAGATTTAAACAAGGTTGTATTTTCATTGCGCGATTAATCTTTGCTATGCCCCCTCTGATTTTGTTGACATTAATAGAATACCTATGTAGCGCATTCAAATTACAATTTGTGTTCTGCTCATCTTTGTCAGTACGTTCCTCGATACTATTGAATTTTAATCAAACGTGATAATTAGACTCGACTCTTGATGATACTCAAGTTTAAACGCTTCTGAGGCTTTCATCGGCCCTGAAGAATGCCAGAAGGCGTCAGGTTGGCCTCAAACAGATATATATTATAGTCATAACGAACTTCGAAGCCCGGTAGCTAAAGGTATTGACAGTTATCTTATTTCAAATCGTGATCTGATAATCTCCACAGCCATAAAGAGTGTAACATCACTTGCACTAGGTACAAAAATAGGAAGAAACTGCTTAATCAATTCAAGCTTCAGGAATTCTTCTATGCCCTTCTTTCCGCTCAGCCTTGCGAAATTTAATGGTCCTTTTTTGCATTCAACGCTGAATCCGCTCATGTGCTAGCTTTATCCGTTCTAATACCTCTGATTTCTTGTTATCATTAAACCAGAAACCAAACTCTTTCATCAAATACGCGTGCTGTTGCCAACGTGAATATATATATGGTCAATCTGGACCATTCTCGGAATCGACGGTCAGTACACCATTGTCGAGGCCCGTATGTTTATACTCGTTAAGAACCCTAGACTCGGGTCCTATTGGGTCTGTCAACCACTTCCAACGGACTCTTGGCCGTACACAGAAAGAAAATCTAAGCCGGCGCTTTCGATCGCCGTAATCGAGAGTAGGGTGTGTCTTCTCTGGATGTAATCTCATTTCTGTTCTGAGATAGTCATCCAGGTCTATATCGGCGCTGGACAGAATTTAAAGCCATTGGTCTGCCAGAAACAGATAGTCTCTTGGTTATCGGATGGGACAACATGTTTTGCGAAGTTCGAGTGATTGTTGTGTTTCTTGCTTGCTTGGTTCGCGAGTCGACTGCGGAGCTTGCTTCGTAGAAACCCGATGCAGCGGTCGTAGGAGTGGGGTAATGCGGAGAGAGTAAAGATTTTCGTCAGGAAACCATCACTCCAATTAGGAGGACTGATGTCTGGAGGTAGGAGGTCTTGTGGTAGGCGCTGCCAGCGGTTGAAGATGGAGGTGTAGTTGGTTTGCTTTCACAAGATGCCCGTCAGCCGTTACGCAAGAGCAGGCGGAAAAAATTACAGACAGGATGGCTTACCTGTCGTGCTCGTGTTATACCCTGCTTGATCAACATGCGCTTGAAGATGTAGTCGAAGTTGTTTGCGCTTTTAAACTCCTTCAGAGAAGGGTAGGCAGGCTGCCATAGTTGGAGTTCCGTGACTTCTCGCAGTACCTGCCATGTGATTTCTAGTACTGCTTCCTGCTGCTCGATCTCGACCGTGTACTTGATGAAAGCAGAGGTAGCGTGGAGCTGATCCTGAGCTGCAGTATACTTGGCCAGCCAATTTTGGACTCTGGCCCGCTTGTCAACAGAGGAGGGAGAGGTAAGCCAGTCGAAGAGCAAGAGGTCGCTGCTAGCCTTTAGTCATGTTTGGCTCAAACCCCGATAAAATGCTCTTGTGACTTCATGTGTCTCGATCCTGGAGCAGATTCATATGAGATCAAACAGAGATAATGGACCGGAAGTGGATGAGCTTGAGCTGGGGAATGTCTTTGAACTCTATTTCATCACAAATGTAGTATACTGGAAGAGTCTTTCGGCACTTGTATCGGACTGTTCAATGACTGGAAGGAAGCCCCTTCGTCTTCTTGATAAGGGAAGTATAGGTCTCGGACGTTTCAAGACTTGGCGGCGTTGAGCAGAGCTGATCGGACGCTTTCTGCTTGCGCATCTAACATCAAATCAAGGTAAACTTCCTTCAAAGTTCTCTAGGTCCATTATACCTCAAGACCTAGTATCGATCTGAAAAATGTAATTCCTATCTAACATGGTCTCCTCCTCACGCAAAATCTCCCATATCTGCCTTCTCTCTACAGATGATGAATTTCCGTTGGCTGGTATGGATTCTGAGGCTATACATCTCGAAGTTATACCCTGATGAGTGGCCTGCAGCCTAAGTTACTCAACGCCAAGAAGCACAGACTCAGACTCAGACTTGGCGCTTGGCAAAAGAAATGCTCAATGCCAAGGGATTATCCGACAGCACCTTCTTATAACAAGTACTTTGTCCTCACCCTTCAAATCATAACACATCTTTTCTCGCTCTTTCTGTCTTTCACGTTCCTGCCGCATTATTCTCATCACAGGTGACACATGGTCTCTGGGTTCTATGCAGCATCAGTGCTATTGTCGCAGTAATGTTCTCTCCTCCATTGCCTGACGGACCATTAGGCCTAGCAGATTCATTGCCTCACAGCCAGCCATCAAAGTCAACTTCTTCACTAGGAAAACGAAAGCGCAGCCAAAGGTCAGTTGCAGTCTCAGCAGTCTCTGCCTCAAGTGGCGGCTTTGCAAAGAGCGTCAAAGACCAAGCCGTGCTTTACAATGGCGGCGACCAATGCTGGCATTGCAGTGCGCCTAAGACGCATATCGCCCATGTTATTGGTCTGCGCGAGACCGTGGTAGGAATTTCGCAAATACGATGGAAATAGCGGTGGCTATGGCTAACGATTTGCAGTTGTTCAAAGAGCTCCAAGCTCAAGGTCGCCTCAGTATCACCTCCGTGAACCAAATCGAAAACGCTATACCTCTCTGCCCTCAATGCCATGACGCCTTCGACGAATCATCAAGCCCAGGCTTTGTCTTCATACCTACAGACATACAGTACTTCCTTGACTTCGAACATCGCGACTATCAGCGTCGTAGGCGCGGTCACAAGTCCTCCGGCGAGCTGCTCCTCCGAGTCTCTCCAAGCGCTACAGATTACCTACAACACCAGAGTCAGGATGGGTTGATTGAAGAGAGGGCTTGTGGGGGTTTGTACACATGCTATGTGTTGAGACATTACATGGGAAAGAAACTTGGCCATCCTGAGATAGACCATGGAAAGAGTCCTTACATGGATGATAAGCCTTGGCAGGGTGATCCGAAAACAGCGCTTTCGAAAGCTTTCAGGGTAGTCGGTGCTAAGCCTACAGCATTTCCTTCGGAGATCCGCAAGGCACTGTTGGACTTGTCTCTCCTATACTGCGAGAATGATACCTACTTACAGGACCAAGACAGCCGGCTATCAAGGACACCGCCTACCGAAGACAATCCTGAAAACGGTGATGACGATCTCGAGGATAATTCTGAGGACCAAGGTGACAATCTGGATAACACAGGTGGGAGGGCACTGTCTTCGACAAAGAGACTTGCTAGCAATACTGGCGATCGCAGCGGTCAGAGATCACCTAGGGGGCCATTAGGTGTAGCGTCCAGAGATGCACGAGGCAATGGACAGGGAGCCAAGGAAGCGACGCTCAAGCGCAAAGCCGATCCTGATGAAGAGTCGAATTCAAGTGGGCATCGCTGGAAAAAACGTCCGACGGACTTGAAGTGGAAATGGGGGCCGCGAGCTACAAGTCAGACAGCGATGAAGTTCTACGATGATGTCTACCATCTACCGCATGAACATGGTAAGGAGGTAGTTATAGCAGGTATTGCGCA
>JAABUW010004139.1_pt1 | contig 19911 bp, 26 predicted proteins | sample 5560081 | NCBI WGS metagenome assembly JAABUW01 (sample SAMN10711882, study PRJNA513363) | rock metagenome | isolation source: Antarctica rocks | place: Antarctica: Victoria Land, Knobhead sud
ATGTTTGCTAACTGATCAGTCATGACTACAGTATGACTGTACTGGCACAGGATTTACCCTGTGTATAATATATACTATAATAGCACAACAATTAATTCAGCAAAATGTCAGTCGCTGCATCTGCAGTTCATGTACCAAAGCCTGAATGCACAATCTAGTAAAGTAAGGGACAGAACAGCAAACTGTGTGCTAGACATACAAGAGTGAAATCTCATCCGTGTGTACATGAAGCATGCCTTGCATGCATCAAAATTTGTTTTACTTGACAATAAGGTACTTCATGACGAAAATCAGAACAGTCATATTCGCCTTGTCACACAGCACGAAACATAGCTACATAGTAAGCCTGCAATCTACCCCTTCCCCTGCTCATTTTGAGCTTTGGCTTTGTTCGAACGTTTTCCATTTCCGCCTGTTGTCCTCTACTGCCCGCAGCATTGGGCGAGCGTCAGTCAACACGGCGCACCAGCTTCTGAACAGGGGCATAGCCACCACATCAAAGAACCCAACCTGTACAAGCAACGATGGTGAGTGACAAGTTGTCACTGATAACAGTAAACAAAGGCTGCAGCCAAGGAGTCAAGTCATACCTTGGATGCCACAACAATGTTATTGGTCTGGTGTGAATGCTGCATAGACCAGCTGTTGCCAAGGGAAGTCATCTACTCAACAGCTCTATAACAGCAGCAATGCCTCACTTGCATCAACCCTACAACAACTACAATAATGGTCATGCGTTCTGGCTCATGATGAGCTAGGTACATGCATGGCAAGTCTTGTCTCTCCAGCATTGATCCCATGGGCGTTACAAGGGGCATGCTCTCAAGCACCCAGACAAGCTGGTTATTGTGCAACTCAAACAGGCCTCCTGACACTCACCTGCAGACGGTGAATGCTTTTGCTGCATCTGGTTGGAAGGGAGAGACGACTGGTTATGTTGACTTTTGATGATGTGCTCTGTGTGCATTGTGTGTTCTGAAAGTGTAATGCACGATATGTCCTAAACATGTCTGTCTGACCTGCATTGTGGACTATGATTGAGAAGACAACACACTGTCGACCAGCTGCTTTCAGGCACTGTGATGCTTGTCCAGCGCATCTGATGTCCATCTGACTGACCTGGGACTTGGTAATGCCTCCTTTGGTTCTGTCCATAAGGGGGGAGACCAGCATGTGAAGCTGCTTCTCACTGTCCCCTTGCCGGAAGAGCTCTTCTTCCAGGCCGGCCACCCACCTCTGGTGAACTGCCCAGGGCGCTGCCAAGTGCCCTAGGTCTGCGCACTTCAATGCCATCTGCAGACAACACAGCATCCTGGGGGTTTGACATTGTCTACTGTGACAAAATATTGTTTTGTTGGTGTGGTTTGTGTATATGTTATGTCCCGTCTTTCTTGTTCTAGGTGGGTCATTGATGTTGTTTGATAAAAGTGGGCTTTCTCGCTTTGAGCAGGGCCATTGATGAAGCAGCATCAAGGCAAGAATGACTGCTCTCACTGCATTCCTTACAGATGCATTGCAAGTGCTGGGCCTATCTATCATGTAAACAAGTTTTGCTTGTTGGTGGCAACAGATTTGCAGGCGCCTTGCAGCTGCAGCTTCGGGGTGGGCCAGAGGCTGCAAACACAGAACTGCCCACCAGACTCTTTGAGCCTGGGCCATCATAGCATGCCTGGTGCACTTCTGATGCCATGTCACAATAACAAAGCAAAGGCGCTACCTTGCTTGCAAAAGGGGAGGCATCTGCGCTGCGCTACATGGAGGCAGACACTGGTATGTCACATCAACAGTAGTACAAGCAACATTGAGTCATGCCTTGCTCAAATAGTTGAAGCACCTGTAGTAGCATTGATCGGTCAGCTGGGTCCTCAAACTTGATGGCCTGGCCATCCGCAGCGGCAGGGGTGGCCCCAGCTGTGGTCATCTGGTGGCTGTGCAGCTTGACCTGCAGCACGGTCTGGAAGCGCGAGATGATGGTGCAGTGCTGTTTCATGTCCGTTCCCAGCACCATATCTATCATCAGCTTACGCAGTCGCACCTGCATTTGCCAAATGGATATCCCCTTGCTGTGATCCAATGTCATCCATGCAGTGTGATATTCAAACAGATGCACAACAGGGGTCTGCATTGATGTCATACCTGCATTCTGTCAGGTCAGATCCTGCCCAACTTGGGGCTGACAACCTCACAAAGGCATCATGCAGCTTTGCAAATGCTTTTCAGGAAGTATGCATACACTGAGTGACCCAGACATGTTCTAGCCTGGGCTGCCAGTAGTATCAATTCAATAAGGCAGCAACAGATGTGCCTCGCACATGCACAGATAGCCATGATCAAGTGCAGCTGTAAGACCTGAAGATACTGCTTCAAGCCAAGGAGACAATGGTTGGCTTGAATGGCAACACAAGTGCACATGCAATGATGCATGGCGCTGTGCATCTTTCCAAACATGTCTACATGACACTGAATACAAGGCAGGGTATTATGATGCAGGCTCGATGATCACTTTGGGCGTTCAAGAAGCGATCTGCAGCCGCACTGCAGCAGTACGCAGGCAGCCCACAAAGACAGACACAGGCAATATGTTCAGGGCAGCAACCAACCAGCTTGTCTTTGCTCAGATGGCGCAGCAGTCCGCAGTCATCTCGTTGCAACAGACGGAAAGTCTGTGACACATGGTGGTTTTCCAGAGGAGACAGGTCATTGTATTGGATGGCCAGCGGGTTGCTGGTCTTGATCAGGAAGTCGTTGTTCACGCCCTTGTGGTCTAAGTCGTGGCAGATCGCAGAGAGGTACCCTGCATGCCATGTAAATGCGTGACCAATGTGCATATTTCTGTGAGGCTTTTCTGGTGAAAGATTTCCAGCTTTGTTGTCTGCCTGTGCTGTTTCTGCTGTTTCCTGTCACCATGTGACTCACGGCACTTGACAAATCCAGCAGTGTGTAATGCAGTTCAGTGCAACCAGTGTAGTGTGGAGTAGAAACTGCATACCACATTCTCATATCCAATCAAACAGTGAGATGAGGTCAATTTTGGAGCTTACCAGCAAGCATGATGAGCTCATCGTCCATGCGGCTAGCAAGGCCGCCCAGGGTCAGCAGAGTGTGCATGCTCTGCAGCACATCTGCCGCATGTGCCTTGCTGTGGTAGGGAGTGTCATTGTAGCCGTCCTCCACTCGCCTCAGGAACTTGGCAAGCTTGCTTGGCTCCAGCTCTGTGCAAGTCAGGTTCTGTGGTCAGGTGTCAATCCATTCTGTGGTCAGGTGTCAATCCATTCCGAGGTCAGGTGTCAATCCATTCTGCTGGCATGCAGGGGGTTCCATACGACAACAGCAGAATCCAGCAGTTGCCATTTGACACCAGCAGATTTTATTGGATTGCATTGACAACAGCAGCATCTAGTGTGAAACACTGTCAGAGTGACTGTCAATCTCATGTTTCAGGTGACCTGCGTGCTTGATCAAGTGCTGCAATGGCTGATAGAGCAAACATGGTGTCTGGAAGACAGGGCTTTGGGCCTGTAGTCTTATACCTTTGCCTTCAGCAAAATAAGCGCGCCCGGCAAAATTGCATGTATCGATATTTGGCTCTCAACTTTACTTGCTTGAGCCAGAGAGCAGTTACTCAAGACTGATTTGCAAATGCTGAACAATGCCATTTATCGTGTTTAACAGGTGCAAAGTGGGACAGAGAGAAGACAGATTGTCTCACTGTAAGCTTTGCCCATTCTGCCATGCCGCGCCAGTCACAGCATCAGTATGAGGCTTTTGGGGCCAGCACAACTGCAACATGGCTGACATACGGTACTGCAAGCGACTGCACACGCCAGCATTACCATGAAAGGGCCTCGGGGCATGTCAGTAATGCCATGGTGCAGAAAGAAAACAGTGCAGGAAAGAAATCAGTGCAGAAAGAAAACAGTGCAGAAAGAACACAAGAAACAACAAAAACAGTGGAGAACACTCACCGAAGTCCTTGGCCACTCTGTTCTGTTACCACAGTGCAGAAAAAGAAAAAGAAAAAACCAACAACAAGACAATGGAGAAAACTCACTGAATTCCTTGGCCACTCTGTTCTGTTGCATGAGCCAGAAGCCCAGGGTGCTGAGGGGGTACCCCTGGGAGGCCTCCACCAGTCTGAAGGCATCGAAGTGCCAGTGGTCAGCTGTCCTTAGCACTGCCTCCACCTCTGGAATGGGCGCTGTGGCTATGTTGGGCAGATGACTCGGCTCCCCACTCGACCCTTCCTCTTCTTGCATTGTGTCTGACGCCCTGCGCCAATGCCATTGCAAGCATGACTGTATGCAGATATGGCAATCATCCCTTTGTCATTTGTGCATGCATCTGTTGGTTGATTCGCATGAGATGCATGATCGTTTCTACAGCAAGCATGATTTTAAAAGCCATGGTGTTCATTGATCTATTGATTGCTTTGCATGATCATTCAGCCAGCGCACATGAGTTTGAAAGCCATGGTGTTGTTGCCTGGCATGCAGGCAGAAGGCTGCCATGGTATTTCAGCTGTAGGGCTGCTGCTCTCTCTGCATTACAGCTTGGCATGTCCCAGCAAGCCTGTCAAGTGGCACATGGAGCAGTACAAGAAGGAAGTGCAGATTTGCTGCGTAGGTCTACCTGCTGGGGCTGTCTCCGCACATGAAGGCATCTTTGAACCTGCAGCCAAAGAAGCAGGGCAATTTGAATCAGCAGTTTGAGTCAGAAATTAGAAGCAGCCAAAGACAAAGCAGCTTCGAACCTGCAGCCCAAGGAGAGGCAAAATGTGATGCACTTCCAGCATGGCAAAAGGTCATGAAGGTACAATCTTCTGACTCTAATCTAGACTGGGTCATGAATCTGTTGGCACATAAACATAGCTGGATTGTCAAAGGCTGCTTGTGGGCACACAGCAAGCAGAAACAATGAAGTGCATCATGTGTAACAAGGCACGTGTGCTTGGAGGAAGAAGGAGAAGATAGAGAGAGGCTGACACAACACTTGAAAGGCAGGGCTGAATAGTAAGTATCAAAAGCTTTGCTAGTGGTGGAAGCAGGTGGTGGGGATGGGCAGCTCGGTATAATACTTGGCTTCTCATTAAGTTGACGCTGAAAGGCGTAGTCTTTTCTTGTCTTTTCTTTTCAGGTGATGGGGACAACACGCATTTCTTTCTGCTAGCTTCATGCAAAGCTCTGCAAAGTGCAGTGCATGTTATGGGAGCTGTGCCAGGTATGATGTCAGTGCACTCACATCACATATGTACCAAGGTTTGCAAGGTGTAGACACATGCCGGTGCAGCTGTATGACACCTGTCGCATGCCGACAAGCTTGTTTGCATTGCAGACTCATGACTGTTGTGACAAACAGTATTGACAGCAGTGAACAAGGTGACATATGAATCTGCTCCACAACACAGGACTATATCCCAGTCAACTTTGCAAGACAGCCAGGATTTGGGCGAAGGGGGGGTGGGGGGGGAGGGGGGGGGCAGGGGCACATGACGGCCTGTTGGGCTGGGGTGTGAAAACGCACCTGCCACTGAGAATGCTGTCATTGCTGCTGGCTGAGGTGCAGCTGTTGCGGCGACGCTTTGTGCCATAAAAGTCGTTTGAGCCGCCCAGCAGCTGAATCAGATTCATGCCCACATCACTGTCCAGATCATTGTCCTGCGTGATGATGTCCTGGATGTTGCGCTGCAGACCATAGAATCTTGTCAGTAGCAGTTCTGAACCTCAAATCTGATATGTACCAGTTTCAGCCTTGAGACGGCTGCCCTTCTTGTTCCAAACACATACTGTCGCAAGTCTGCGCTACATAACTGCAATGCAGTGATGGTAGTGACAATCATTGCTAGAGCAAGCAGTTCAATTTTCAAATCACAGTGACAAGAGAGGCACAACAAGATTACAGCAGCTGATGCTTTGCCAATCTGCAGCGCTCTGGCGCAACACTGTGCAATCGCATATCCAGTCAGCATGCCTGTCTCTCAAGACTCACATCTGCGCTGAGGTCACCGGCCACAATCAGCTCATGCAGTTTGTGAACCGCACGCATGTCTGGCTGCTGACCGTTGATGATGGCTTGCAGCACCCCCAGCATACGACGCACAGGTGTCTCGCCTGTGCAAAAACAGCATCAGCATTACAGGTTATGCTTTTTGCAGGCACTAACATGCTGACTCAATGGCTGATGATCAGGTGTGTCACGCACTAGCATTTCTGCTGCAAGCCCAGAATACATCATGTGAGTCCAGACCTGCAACATGAAGCAGTGAGCAAGGGCTGCCTCCCTTCCCTATGAACACCTCTTTGAGCAGCGCAGCCTCTCAGTGTAGAAGCAAGATGCTGCAGAAACATCAGGGCGTGATGTCATGCATATCCAACGCAGGCAAGCTTCTCACCATCAGTGCCTGAGACTGCAACGGATGCTTTGCTGCTTGTGCTACACTGGGCCCTGTACTGGCGCAGCACGTTATGCGCATCTTGACCGCACGGTGGTTTGCAAGCCTCGGCTCCACGTATGACTTGCATCAGGCAGTGGCATTCCACAGTACCTCCATGTGTTGACATGAGACTGATAGCCTGTGGAGCAATCTCAGGCTACAGCCAGTGCAATAGACGCCAGCACAAGCTTCAATCTGCGGTTGGATGTTTGAGTGCAGATGAACCGCTAGCGACACCAGTCAACGGCGACTCACTAACAGGAGGTAGGATCGATAGCACCAACAGCTCTGACTGGCAACAGTCCGGCACTGCTCAATGCAAGACGCTCCAAGAATCATTGACAGGGCTTCATTGGCATGACTGTGGAACCTTGCTGATGCTGTGGTGGGCAATGATTGATGCAATTTGAGTGTGTCACCATGAGCGACCAGAGGAGTCCATACTGCTGCATCCATGCATGCGTGTCCACCAGGCCAGTGCAGAAATAAAGATGAGCAGGCAATGGTTACCTTGTAGCTGACATCCAGTTCCAGAGATTTGCCAGTCGGGTAAAGACCAGGCAACATCTTCCAACCACATCCCTCCAATACTTGTTCTCGGTGTGCTACCTGGTGAATACGAGATCAGTTGCCGTCGAGTGTGCAATGACAGATGCACAGACACCTGATCAGGGCAACCATGCTATGCTATAGCACAATGTGAGCTCTCATGCAAGAGCTGTTCATTGTCTGCATTGTACGCTGCCTGGCAGAAGTTAGCTGGCACAAAAACTTGCAAAGCATCCGTTAGTGACAACAGGTGTGTGGCATGTGTAGGGCAGTGAGCATACCTCCACTTCTTCATGAACCAGGCTGTTCAGTGCATTGAAGGTGGCGAAATCATCCTTGGACACTGAACCTGCCACAGGACTTGTGTAGTCCAATGCAATGAATTCCTGGATGTTAGTTCTGAACAGCTGAAGAGCTGTTTTGTTGGCCCAGATATTTCTTCGTGAGGAGCAACTGCATCACCAAGTTGTTGCCTGTAGAGCTACCATCACGTCAAACAGCGTCTGGTCGGATGTGACCATGGGCAGCTCATTGCAGTGTATGCAATGTAGCATACCTGTAGATCCAGAGAGGCTTGCTGACTTCCTCCAACAGTTTCAGCTGGCTAAGCAGGAAAATATCTGGCGCAAGAGTTGTGGCCATTCAGGCTGGCTGCGCTTGCAGTAAGAATTTAACAGCCGTGCTAGCTAAAATATGCAGGAGTCACGCCCAAACGTTTGATGAGATTTACAGCACAGTGGTTTGCAGATCAGGTACTGCCATAGAAACCCTGTGCACCTCAATGATCAGACACGGCTTCGGCAGGCATAGGCTAATGATTGAAACGTTTCTTCCGCATGTTTGCAAGCGTTGCAGTCACACAATACAGAAGTTGTGTTGGTGTATAGAGCTGTTTGACCAATTGCTGTTGCTCGGTGATTTTATTCGACCTCAGGAGCCGCAGATTCAGATCGCAAGTGAAGCCACGCCTGGCTGCTTAGGTGCAGAACTGATACGATTTACCGTCAGTCGATCCAAGAAGCAGCCGAGCACTAGCAGGTCTGGTTTGAGGAACTTCAGTTCGGCGTAAGATTTGTCAGCACTCTCGTCATAGTCTTGTTTTGGCCCGGTTCTCTTGGCCCGGCCCGGCCATTCATTCTGCGAACCCCCCCACCCCATAGCAGGATCTTAGGGAACGCTATCCCCAGAGATGCTGGGACAAAATTGATAATTGACAAGCACCAAGTTGAGCCCAGTAGCTCTACAGATTTCTGGTGGCTTCGGGCGGCCTTCGACCCAATCCAGAAACAGATGTGGTATATTTTGACAGCAGCGTTCACGTCCCGGTTCCACAATATACGACGACATTCTGTGTTTCTACACAGTCGCACACTGTAGCTCTCAGGTCCATTCTCTTTGCGGCCTCTCTCTGCAGACAAAATTGCATACGTCAGCTTGCTGCTGCACACTGCTGCATCTAGGAACTACCAACACTCCCATCAGCTTGGTTTTATCGCACACCACATGCACCTGTGCTCTCAAGACAGGATGTCTGACTGGCTCCACAGCCCAGACTGAAGGTATAAAATGAAAGAATATGGGAAATCAATAATGTCTTGAGTGATTTAAGCAGCGTACCTCAAAACAGGTATGTAAGGTTTACGATCTCTTACGAATTTTGATAGTCGAAGCTGAGAGTTTGGCTGCGTCAGCTTGCTCTGTCTTCCCAACGAGGAAGCGATCACTGCTGTGGCGCCGTATCCTAAAACACGTACTGCAAGGATGTGGAGACTGCGTCGATGCTGCGTTGCAAAGCTAACTTCAAAGCTAGGGCTAGAGGTGTGGACATGAAGCGGGACTTAGGGTGGACAGTTGCCTGTACCAAGCACTAGTGACGTCGTCGTCTCCCCGCAAAGCGTGGTTCTCTGCTGGCTGCATTCAAAGTACGTCATGGGAGCAACCGACGCCACAGTTGTCGCACAGCCACTAGCTCCTTCGGACGTCGACCTGCCTAAAGCAACGCAAGAGATATTGGAAAAGGGCAAGCGTAGCTGGCTGAAGAATACCGAAGTCTGTGACATGTTGCTGAACTACACGGCGTGTAACTTGAGAGTGGCAAAAGAGCCTCCCTGTAAACCACCAGGTAAAGTGCTGAGCTGAGTCATGGTTGATGGGTAAAAAGTGTGCCATACTTATGCTGCATATATTTGAGGATCTGGTGGTTGAAAAAGTATGTACTCTCGTCTTTGCACTGCAAGTCTCTAGGGTAACATCGGGCTCTGTTCTGTCAGGTGGTTCACTGCTCCTTTTTGATAGGAAAGCTGTAAGATTCTTTCGCAAAGATAATCACAACTGGAGAAAGAAAGCTGACGGCAAGACAGTGCGTGAAACACATGAAAAGCTGAAGGTAAGCGGTTTCCCAAGCTCTTGCGCCTGATAGCACAATACACAATGCAACACACAGTCATGCGTACTCTGCGCTTTCCTGCAGGTTGACAATGTTGATATGTTAAACTGCTACTATGCTCACGCTGACAGACAGGATGGGCTACAGGTTAGTCACTAACCATCTGCATATCATTCAGCATCCTGGCATCTAGCTAGCCCCACTTGCTGTCACATTTGCTGTCATATTTGCTGCCTTACGTTTTTAGCTGCTGCAGAGGCGCTGCTATTGGCTGCTTGATAGTGAAGATGACATAGTGCTTGTACACTATCTCAACATTGCGCAGCGTCAACAGGCCAGCAAGTCATGTAGTCATATGCTCAATGAAGACACAAATAGTCAGCTCAGAAGCGAAGACAAAGGCAGCAGTTCTCCCTCAGACCATGACATGTCTGCTACCTCTGACCCTGACTATGCCCCAACACATGTCATGGCCCCAGCTGCAGCTCAGATGAAGCATTCTTCAGCTCTTGAGACAGATGCAGCCAACTCACAAGACATGCCAACTGTTGCAAGTGAGGCATATATGCCATTCTTGCCCTCCATGTCTATGGAAGGCTTCTTTGCTGGCATAGATGGCAAGCCGAGCAACGACAAGCTGGGTTTGGAAGGGCCTCTACGCAGTAACATTGCTGTCCAAGAGTTACTGCAAAGCTGGGAAGAAGAGCAGATGAATGTCGAGCCTTCATTGCTGCAACGTGCTCAGGGCTCTTGGCAGGTTAGGCATGCATGTACATTTGAGCATTCATTCGTTGCGACATGAAAGCATGCACGCAATACAGGTGACAGAAACTTCACGGTGTGCCGAGCATGCCCATGGGCAAGAGCCCATGCTTTACAGCCTGTGCGGAGTCACATGCTGCGTTGCGTGCCGTACATTGCATGCAAGGGCATCACATGGCCTGCATTGTGGGTAGCACTTCCCAGTCTGTAGTCGCCCGGAGCCATGACACAGCATTCCTGACAACACAAAGGCATGTCTGCATGGACAAACAGAAGCATGCTCAATGTCTTAACATTCACATGGATGGACTTGCTTCGCTTTTTGTGCCTGGTGTACTAATGCAAAGGTGGTGAGCAGTGCGTGCTTGGCTTTGCAGAAGGGGCAGATGAGCAACGCTCATGGATCCCCAAAGCTGCAAAACCAGCTTGCCGCTGCAAGCCACAGTCTGAGCCTGATAGAGGATATGCATCCCGGGAGCAACAATCAGTGGCCAGCAGAAGCCCGCCCACCTGGAGCAGCATCCTCTCAGCGCAATCTGGATGACAGCAGGTCCTGCACATATCCCAGTGCATACATGCAACCAGCGTCTGTCGCCCTTAGACATGTGGACACCAGCCCGCAGCTGCAGCAGCAGCTGCCCCCACTGCCGCAGCGACGCTCAAAGCCTCCCAATAGGTTCCTAGCCCAGACTCACAGCGCACCCCCTACAGGGTCTTTGGACTACCTAACAGGGGGTGCGTCAACCCATCTCAGGCAGCCGTCAGCCAATGGGCTTTCTTCTGATGGGCTGGATGGCAACCAGCTTGCTGATTACATAGGTCTCAGCAGGTCTGCGAACACCTTTGGTCAGCAGTCTGGGCCCACTTTCAGTCATCCTGGTGCAGGTTTCCAGCAGTCATATCAAAAATCTCCTCACGCGCCGCAGCTGCAGGGCAGCTTCTCACCAGTCTCTTCAGTGGGTCTGTCTAGCCAGACAGCACTTGTGCAGTCTGGCTCTTTCGCTCTGCCTAGGTCTTCAGGCCGGCCTCAACCAATGGTTCAGAACGCCTTTGCCTCTCACCAGGGGTTGGCATCTGGACTGCACTCCAGACCCCAATCTCCCTTTGGCATGAGCCTGGGGCTATCCTCAGAGTCCAATAGTGACAGGCTGTTGCAGCCAAAGTCTGCCTTCCCCATGACTTTGCAGTCCTCCCTGCAAGCTGCCTTTGATCAGCTGCCCAAACCGCTGCAAGGGCAAGGCGAGAAGGAGCCAGCTGCCTATCATGCATCCCCCTTTGGGCAGCCAGACGGCCCTTCTGCCTTTCCAATGCCCTTTAGAGGCTCCCCATATGGCAGCAATGTCACCATGGGTAGCTCCTCGCATCTGAACAAGGGACCTGCACCAGGTGAGGCAACTTCCATGGACATCTGCCAGAGCCAAGGCTTGTCTGCTGCCTCCAATCAGCCTGCAAATGTCAGGCACCACCCTCAGCACCCCTCAGCAGCCTCCAGCGAGAAGGTGCTGCATGGGCAAGCTCAGCCTCGACGGTCCTTCTCCGGCAGTTTCAGTCAATGGCAGAACATTGCACCATCACCGTTTGCTCCGTCCAAGCCAGATCTATCCTCACAGCCATCCTTGGGAGCATCGCAGTCCCTGGGACACCATCCAGAGGCTTTGCATCACCAGATCTTGGAAGAGGAGCGCAGCCACGATGACACCTCTGCTGACGTGCAAGGGTGCAGTGAGCCCGACGCAATGCGCAAGGCTGCCCTGGTCTTGTGCGCCCAGCTGGCGCAAATTGACAAGCAAGTTTTGGAGCACATCATGCCTCAATGTGGGCATCATGTCAGGGCTGATCCTCAGCAGCCTGGAAGCTGCAGCATTGCTCAGCAGGTACCTCTGAACCTGATGTGTGCCTGCGTGGGTTTCTATTTGTTTGCTGTGGCTGCCTATGTGCTTGCTGGTTCTTGCCGTCTCATGGGGCATTCATGCCTGACTGTCTGATGCACATCACACTCAACAGCCGTGTTTTGCCCAGCTTCCATGCTTTGCAGCTCATTGGGGCATCTGAGCTCGTATGCAAGCTGTGGTCATATGAGCCTGCCTGTTGACATCACGCGGTGCTGTGCATAAAGCTGTACTCTGCTGAACAGCTCTGTGGCATCGCACTTTGTCAGATGGCTGCTGATTGATGCAATATCGCCAAGCCGGGCATGGGGCTTGAGAATCAATGAAGCGCATTGAGCCGCAGCAGCAGCAACAGCTGTGATTGTTATCCAGCATTAGTAGTCATGAGAGTGCATCATGCCCGTGAGCTCATTAGTCAGGATGGCAATGACTATGTGGCATTTGCAGGTTCATCAGTGTGAGGATCAACTGCAAGAACTGGAGATGAGCAGTCAGCAGCTTCTGCAAGCTTCTGCTGAGCAAGTGAGCTCTCATTGTGCATGCTTTTCTGGGCGTACCAAGTGTGGCATACATTGTGGCTGGCTCTGGCCTGCTTTAGCCCTCATTCAGTCACTCACTGTTCCACTCATTCTAGCTTGCTTGCCTGTTTTGCATCCTCAAGCTCAGTCACAAATAAGCATCAGGTTTACTGAGCTTACCAAGATGTCTCAAATGGGTAGGTGGTGCTGTATGTCGTTCATGGTCCAACCACTGTAAGGCTGCATCAGGGAACTGTTCAAGATGATGTAAACAGCTTGGCTGCCTTTGAAATGTGTTAATGTGCCAGCAACATTGATTCTTCCCTACAGAGCTCCCCTCTGGTGTGAAGAAGGTCAGCCCTGCATGCTTGTTTTCAGCTTTTACGAGCAGAGACCAGTGTAGGCAATAGAGAATCTTGCAGTTGCCAAGTTGGAATGCTCTCGTTGTTTGCAGGCAGCTGCAGTGATGCAAACCAGCAGCGAAGGCCTGTCACAAGGGGGCGGTTCACACCGTGGACAGACAGGCAAGTCGTAGTCTGCTCTACACATCAGACTGCATCTATGTCTGCCTGTAACAGCCGAGTCGGTCACCATAACGAATGCAGCAGATGCAGAATGCTGCACATAACCATTCATACCTGCGCTACATGGTTGCGTCGGCGGTTTTTTGTACGGAGTTGTAGTGCCTTAGTGCTACCTGCTGGCCTCAAATTCTGATGCAACCAGGCATGTGCAAGCCTGAAGATGCTGGCACAAGCCTGGTATAGAAAGGAGGCCTTGTGTGGTTGATGTCGTAGTCCTGTGGAAGTGTTCATGCACAACTTGTGCCTTGCCAAAGCCAGATCAGCTTGCCAGACCTAGATCAGCTTGCCAGATCCAGATCAGCTTCCTGAACCCAGATCAGCTTGCCAGATCTAGATCAGCTTGCCAGATCCAGATCAGCTTGCCAGATCCAGATCAGCTTGCCAAAGCCAGATCAGCTTGCCAAAGCCAGATTAGCTTGCAAATCCATAGAACCAGGAGGTCTACATCTTTCCTGTGCCTGCAGATTCTGCAACGGCTTGCAAGCCACCATAACAAGGAGTCCTCACATCAAAAACTTTCATGAGATTGTTGGACTGTGCATTCGCATTTGTGCATAGCTGCAGGTTCCACATCAGCTTGCAGACCGCCAAAGCAACAACAAGTCCTCGTCACGTTTCTCATTCTACATATGTTGTGTGCCTGCAGATTTGACCACCGCTGGAAGGCCAGCAGGCAAGCGAAAGATGGTTAGAAGGCTGTCTGACGCAGGCTCCAGCAACTACCCCCTGTTCGATGTATTGGAGTGTGGGCCGGGGTGGGACTTCACCCAGGGGGGTGCCAAGGTGCTGGTGGCAGCTAGTGGGCTGGATGAGAAGCAAATGAAAGAGGCCAGCAGTCACCTTCATGTCATGTTTGACAGGACAGAGGTACCCCCACAATGTCACCATGTAGCGCATGCATATCAGCCCCAAACATGTTGAAGATAACACCAATACTAATGAAAATGGTAATGATGATGGAAATGGTAACAATGACAATCATAAAAATAAGATTGACCAAAATGTGGCATAAGACAGCAGGCATCAGGTGCATGTGTTGCAAGTCAGGTTCACATATCAGCTTGAGCAAGACACCTGGGCAGCCCGGTATAATACTTGGCTTCTCATTAGATTGACGCCAAAAGACAGAGTCTTTTCTTTTCTTTTCTTGGGCAAGACTGAGGTACCTGGCTGAAGGCCTGGGCAAGTGCCTTGGCTCTGCCCACTCATGGAGTCATGCCATGCATTCAGTTGGCTGTGTCATGCTCAGCAATGCCAACGCATGAACCCAACACTTAGCTGTGCTTGCTAAAGCAGCTGCAGCAATGCTATGGGCTGGCATGACATCCAGTACAACGCCTATGTTCACAACATTGAGCTGTGCCCATGTTGATGCAGGTAGCTGCAACAATGCTGTGGCCTGGTGGAATGCGCAGTGTGATACATGAACCCAACACTTAGCTGTGGCCATGTTGATGCAGGTAGCTGCAACAATGCTGTGGCCAGGCGTGATGCGCAGTGTGATACATGAACCCAACACTTAGCTGTGGCCATGTTGATGCAGGTAGCTGCAACAATGCTGTGGCCAGGCGTGATGCGCTGCAATACCTATGTTCACAACATTGAGCTGTGCCCATGTTGATGCAGGGCTGGCATGACATCCAGTGCAACGCCTATGTTCACAACATTGAGCTGTGCCCATGTTGATGCAGGTAGCTGCAACAATGCTGTGGCCAGGCGTGATGCGCTGCAATGCGCCTCCCCACATACCAGGCTGTGTCAGGCTTTGTCTCACGCTGGGAGATGGCCGCCCTTGCAGCAAGGCCGTCAGCTTTGACTACAAGGACGCCTTGCATGCGGGTCCCTGTGCTTCACAAAGGTAGGCCAGCTTCGCTGCTCAGAATGCTGTGCTACAGCTGCTGCACATGGGGTTCGGGTGTGAGAGTCAAGTCGACGCAGCTCCATGCTGGGTTGCGCAACATGGGTTCTGAGAGTGAGAGTCAAGTAGGAGTTGCTCTGGGCTGCCGCCTTGGGAGGCTCCCGTTATGATCGCTGAACAGCGTAAATTTTTCTTTTTCTTTTCTTTTCTTTCTTTCAAGTAGGAGTTGGTGTTTGCTGAGGTTGCACCACATGACTTTGGCAATCAGCATCAGCTAGCAGCAGGTTCATGCTGGGATTGTCTGTAGCGTTGTGCTTGCGTTTCCTGAATGCATCGAGACTTGACAGGCATTTGTGCATCATGCACCAGCTCATCAATGGTTTTTCATTAATCGCTCACTTCCAATCAAGTATGCACCTCACTGTCTACTTCGAGTGATAGGCATTGCCTCAAACAGCCCTACAAAGCAAGCATGCAGCAACATGTAGAACATCAGCATGCACAGCAGCAGTACTTACAGCGGTATGCCCGGCAACATGCACAACAGCATGGTGGCAGCACAATGAGCAGCCTGCACAGCAGCAGCATGCATGACCATGCAACAGCAACCGTGCTAGCATGTATAGCAGCATGCACAGCAGCACCATGCATCAGTGCACGGCTAACACCCTGACAGTCCACCAATTTCCCCCATGCTCCCATCTAAGACTCTCTGACGGAAGTGCAGCCTGAGGCTAGTCATGCTGTGTGCAGGCCCAGCGCTGACCTCACAGACAGAGACTTGCAGCTGCAGCTGCTGCAGAACTTGCTGCAAGGCCAGCCTAGCCCCAACAGCACCCTCAGTGGCACCCCCCTGAACGCCCCGCCATTCTCTGGCATGGCTCCAGCTAGGGTGGGTGTGATGACAGGGACGGGTCCAATGACAGGGCTGCTGCTGGATGACAATCCAGGGCCATCTTCAAACAGGGCACAGCTGCTGCAGACCCTGTTCAAGCTGGAGCTGGAGGGCCAGATGCCAAAGGTAGCCCACATTGCATATTATGGACGAGACGCAATGCAGTTGCTGCAGCAAAGCCGGTGTGTGCAAGACTGTTCACCTGTTGTTGTGCCTGCCCAAGACGATGCTGACCTCATCACTGTCCGCGACTGTTTGAATGGCATGACAAGATGATGAAGACTTACGGGTGATAGTGCCAGCCAGATAACGTGCAGTTGTCGGCTACCAGCAGTGGTGTTCCTAACAATGGGTACAGATATTGTAGCCTACTGAGTAATCACCACTGTTCTGCCCCCCTGTCTGCATGACAGCAGGCAAACAAGATCAGCTGTTTGCCAGTCGCTGTTGTTGAGTCAGCAGACAGCTGCCAAGCATCTGGCCGGTCTCAAAAGCAGCAGGGCTGCAAGGCTGCCCAACCTGTCAGCTCAAGGTTCTCAGCAGAATCCCAGTGCGCCACATGCATATGCTGCAACACACTCTGCACAAGCACTAGCCCTGCTTGCCGGCCAGTCATGGCCATCCAGGCTGATTGCTGCAGACGCTGACATGCTGACTGCCAAGAGAGGGGCTGATTGCTGCAGAAGCTGACATGCTGACTGCCAAGAGAGCGCCTCATGCAGGGAACTACTTTATGCACCTGAATCCAGGGGAACTGAAAAGGGCACGAGAGTTCTCCACCCCAAAATGTGACATGACTTCTCAGGATACCCGACACGGCCTCCTGCTGAGGAAAACATGTAATTGATGAAAGCATGAAATGACACGCTGCAGTCTGTATGCAGGCCGAGCCTCTACACAGGCTCCCAAGTCAAGCTGAGTACGCATCAGGGCGGCTGTGCAGTCCTGCTGCATTGAACAGCCTCCCCCAGCAGGGGCTGCCCATGCTGCACCTGGTGTCCGCCTTGGGCTATGACTGGGCCTGTACTATGTTGGTAGACGCTGGCGCAAGCATCCACCTGCAGGTATGCTCACCACACTTCCACCCAACCTGAAGTTTTGTACAGAAAGTCAAATATCAAGCTGGTAGGCGATTGCGATGGAGACAACTGTGAAAATGAAATGCAAACAAAATCTGGGTCAACATGATGTGTCAAAGGTCAAAACAACAAACTCTTTGTAATTGTGTGCGCGCCTATGATAGTCAGCTGCTGTGGCAGCCCCGACGTCAATTCTAGTACAGCCGAGACTACAGCCAGTGGCCTAATTCTGACTATATTGTCCAGGGTGACAAATGCATGCACACATTAGGCTTTGCCATGCTACTCTTGGTTGCAGACGCATACACATTCACTGTGGTAATGTGCTACATTGCTGCTGTGCATCTTGACATGCTGGAGGTTGTCATCAGACTCACAGACACATGGACCTTACATGTTTTCAGCAGCATTTGGTCGGAACCACTTTGCAATGTTTGCCCAGAAAGCATCCAGTACGGTTTGCAGCGCATAATTGAGCTGCATTAGCTTAGGTGGCTGTGAGCGAGACATGGCCTCTGCAATTGCTTTGGCGCGTTTCCTGGAGGCTGAAGTCATCCAGCATTTGCTTTTGTGTCTTCCCTGGAGGCTACTGTGGTGTTTCATGACACACAATGCTGACTTGAAAGAGTCATAGAACAAAGTTGCCACTGAACAGACTACTCAACTACCTGGAATGTGGGTTTCAGGACAAATCAGGTCTTACAGCTCTGCACTGGGCCGCAAGCAGAGGCCGCGAGGCTTGTGTGGCAGCTCTACTGGCCAAGGGCGCTGACCCTACCTGCCAGTCCCATACCTGCGACGGCAATCTTGGCTGCACCGCTGCTGAAATGGCCAGCAGCGCTGGCCACATTGGCATTGCAGCAGTCTTAGCAGAGATCAGCTTGGTGCAGGCTCTGTCAAAAGCGCAGACTGGCAGGCTGCCTGCATCAACGGTCCTCTGTCAGGTGAGATCTCAGCAGAATCAGATGCGCATCTCATGTCTGAAAGTTGCATCCAACCTCAAATGCCCTTTTTGCTTGCAGGCTTGCGCTGTTGCTCTGCTCCAAAGAGGCCATTATTGCAAGTAGATGTATCAATTGTGCATGATAATCTGATCTGCGATACAGCAGCAGAGGTTCATTGCAGCTGCAGAGCATCTTGGCATGGCCTGCGCAGTCAGTGTCAACAGATGGGCTGTTTCCAGACCAGCTGTACAAGCACAGCTGGCACCATGGCAGGATCTGCACATCGCTGCAATTGGGCAGACAGTTTGACACATCTGCACTTGCCTGCAGATTGGCAAACGGCTCAGCAGCGGCCTGCGGCGTCATCTCCTACAGATCACAGCCTCCAGCGCAAACGCTGCCGCACGGATCAATCCCTGCCTGAAGGGCTCCTCCTACCGCCCCCCTCCCAGCTCATCTCCTCGGCACGGGACCCCATGACACCGAACGTCAACATAGTACTCCGAATGCCCAGCTCTGCACCGCAGCAGGGCGGTGACTCATCAGCTGACACAGCATACCAGCGGCTGACTCACACCCTAGCAAGTCAGTCCAGGGGCGGAGTAGGGTTGCATCAGAACCCCCCTGCATCAAAGGGGGTGGGTGAGGGAGGCCCGGCGGTTACAGTGGCAGCTGCAAAGCAGGCGGTGGCGGTGCTTGAGCAGCAGTGGCAGAGGCTACACCAGCAGTCTGGTACATCAGGAGTGCGACGAGCCAAACGCAAACAAAGGTACGGCCGGTGATGCTCGTCAGACCTGCACAACACTGCTGCGCACCTGCTCTTGGACTGCGCAAACTCTCAACAAGCAAGCCGTGAACTGACACCGGGGATGTGCAGATGTTGTGCTTGAACTGCTGTTGCATTACGCTTGTTCTGGCCTCCAGGATGCTGAACGTAAATTTGCAGTCAACAGAACACCAGGTCATCCACTACAACATTCCCCCAAGGCCCATGCAAAGAGCTGGGCCAGGGATATTGGATGACTGACTCTATGTCTGCAATGTCATGCAGAGATCAGGTGGCCCTGCAGCGTCTGTCTGATTCCACCAAGATGTGGACCACTCTCAAGAAGATTGCAGAGGCTGAGTTAGCTGACAGCACCAACCAAGCTCAGGACTCAGTCACTCGGCGCTTCCTGAGTCTGGCCCCTCGCGTTGCTCGGCTCATTGACGCCGTGCGCCTTGGCCTTATGTCTGGCAGCTGTGGAGAAGCTGCTGCAGAAGGTGATGCTGCAGCTGAGGCTGCTGCTGATGAGCAAGATACAGAGATGGGCGGTGATGCACATTCATCTGAGCCTCTCCCTCAAAGCCCACAAAGGTGAGCAACTATGGTTGGCATTCCATGTAAAGTGGCTCAATCGCATGCTCCTTCGGTGTTTCATCTGTCTGTCTGCCTGAGGCTGCAGCAGGATAAACCATTGTCATCTCGCTCTGTCTGTCTGTGCGTCTGTCTATCTGCCAGTGGCAAGAGTTTTCAACTGGGGCTTTTGCAGTAACCACCTGCTTGGGTCTCTAGAGACATCAACAATGTATACTCCTTCTATCCTGCATCTCTGGGCTGCCGCCTCAGGAGGCTCCTGTTATGATTGCTGACAAGCATAAACCTTTCTTTTCTTTTGGTTTTTTCCTGTTCTGCTAGAAGCACTTGGCCTGCGCTCAACTTCATGTGCACCACTACCTACAAACCAGACTTGTGCAAACCAAGACACAGACTGAAAGTCTCACCCAGCTCCAAGCCTCAAGGCTTGCCATGAGGGAAAATGCACACACGCCTTGGTTTGCTCTGCAGGGGGAGCCTGTACCTGCCGTCGCAGACAGTCAAAGTTGCTGAGGAGATCAAAGGGTCTTTTGTGCAAGGCCTGGCAGGCAACGCCAATGACGCAGCTCTCAGCCAGGTATGCCCTGGACTCGTGCTGCTTGCCACAAGCACAACACAAGACAGTCAAAGTCGTTGATACAAATTGGGGCATTTCAAGTG
>JAABUW010004141.1_pt1 | contig 19905 bp, 28 predicted proteins | sample 5560081 | NCBI WGS metagenome assembly JAABUW01 (sample SAMN10711882, study PRJNA513363) | rock metagenome | isolation source: Antarctica rocks | place: Antarctica: Victoria Land, Knobhead sud
AATTCTATCAGCATCTTGCCGGTTTTCAGCCCACAAGCTTTGGTCTTTGGTGGCATTCGACAAGTGCCTGTTATTGCTTGGTTTCTTTGATCGTTCCGGAGATGTGTGACCACCGTAGCCCGGAGGGGGAGAGAGCAGGAGCAGGGAGGCGCTTGCTTCCCCTGGCGTGCGGCGCCGGGCTAGGCAGGGCAGTGGGCGGGCCGTAGCATTGCGCCAACAGCCGTGCGGGCAGACGCGGCGCTTCCCTGGAGGACACAGCCATGCAACGTCGCCGCCTGATCGCCCTTGCCGCCGCCGCCGTTAGCTCCTCGGCTCTGGCCCAGACCGGCCCCGCGGACCTGGTCGCCGCCGCCCGCAAGGAGGGCAGGCTCAGCATCTACGGCACCACGGACGCGACAGAGGCCGGGCCGATGCTGGAGGCGTTCCGCAAGGAGTATCCCTTCATCGCCCTGGAGTACGCCGACCAGAACAGCACCGAGCTGTATAACAAGTTCGTCGCCGAGGCCGCTGCCAACAGCGGCACCGCCGACTTGCTGTGGTCCAGCGCCATGGACCTGCAGATCAAGCTGGTCAACGACGGCTATGCCCAGGCGTATGAGACCACCGAGCGCAAGGCGCTGCCGGACTGGGCCGTGTGGAAGAACGAGGCGTTCGGCGTCACCGCCGAACCCATCGCCATCGTCTATAACACCCGCCTGGTGCCGGAGGCGGACGTGCCGCGCAGCCATGCCGACCTGCAACGGCTGCTGACGGACAAGAAGGCGGCGTATCAGGGCAAGGTCACGAGCTACGACCCCGAGCGCAGCGGCGTCGGCTTCCTGTTCATCACACAGGACGTGCAGCAGAACGCCGACGCGACGATGAAGCTGGCGCGCACGTTGGGCGCCGCAGGCGCCAAGTTCTACACCAGCAGCGGCGCCATGATGGAGCGCATCCAGTCCGGCGAGCACCTGATCGGCTTCAACATGATCGGGTCGTATGCCGTGACTCGCCGGGCCAAGGACCCGACGATGGGCGTGGTGCTGCCGACGGACTGGGCGCTGGTGATGAGCCGCGTCGCCTTCATCCCCAAGGGCGCCCGCAATCCGGCCAGCGCCAAGCTGATGCTGGATTTCATGCTGTCCAAGCCCGGCCAGGCCGCGCTGGCGAGCAGCAACATGGGGCCGGTGCGTACGGACATGGCGGGCACCGACGGCGGCGGGATGCTGGCGGGGTATGACACCGGCAAGCTGCGACCGATCCCGGTCAACCAGGAATTGCTGGGGTATCTCGACCAGACCAAGCGCCTGCGCTTCCTGCGGGACTGGCAGCGGGCGCTGCAGGGCAAGTAGCCGTTGCCTTCCACCGTCCCGGAGCCGCCCTGTCCCTCACCCGTCATTGCGAGCCGCCTTTGCAGCGCGGTAGTTCAGAAGCGGCAGGGACGGTGCTTCCGGTCCTGGATCGCCGCGCCACAAGCGGTTCGCAATGACGGGACGGAACCGGTGACCCGCAGCGACGGGATGAACCTGCCGGCCTGCACCGCCATCGGCCGGGGCAGCCCGGCATGACCCGGCCGATGCGCATCGCGATCATCCTGCTGCTCGCGGTGTGCGTGCTCGCGCCGGTGGGGCTGGTCGTTTACCAGAGTTTCCTGGACGGGGCGTTCTTCGCGCCGCGGACGGCCTTCACGCTGTCGGCCTACGAGTTCGTGTTCGACGATGACGACTTCTACGACGCGCTGCGGAACTCGTTCATCATCGCCGCGGGGATGACGGCCATCGCGGTGCCGGTGGGCGCCATGCTGGCCTTCCTGCTGGTGCGGACGGACCTGCCGGGGCGGCGGGGGATCGAGCAGCTCGTGCTGGTGCCGATGTTCGTCAGCTCCGTCGTGCTGGCGTTCGGGTTCGTGGTGTCGCTGGGGCCGGTCGGGATCGTGTCGCTGTGGGCCAGGTCCATCTTCGGCGTGGTGCCCTGGAGCATCTACTCCCTGCCGTCGCTGGTGCTGATCGCCGGGCTGACGCATGTGCCGCATGTGTTCCTGTATGCCTCGGCGGCGCTGCGGTCGCTGGGGTCGGACGTGGAGGAGGCGGCGCGGACCACCGGCGCCGGGCCGCTGCGTGTGGCGCTTACGGTGTCGCTGCCGATGATCCTGCCGAACCTGCTGTATTGCGGCGTGCTGGTGTTCTTCCTGGGGTTCGAGCTGTTCGGGCTGCCGCTGGTGCTGGGCGACCCCGAGGGCATCCTGGTGCTGGCGACCTACCTGTACAAGCTGACCAACAAGCTGGGCGTGCCGAGCTACCAGTTGATGGCCGTCGTGGTGGTGGTCATCATCGTGATCGCGCTGCCGCTGGTGGCGATGCAGCGGCAGTTGCTCAAGACCGCCAACCGCTACGTGTCGGTGCGCGGCAAGGCAGCGGCGCAGCGGCCCATCGGCCTCGGCGCGTGGCGCTGGCCGGCGCTGGGGCTGATCGCGGCGTGGCTGCTGTTCACGGTGGTGCTCCCGGTGGTGGGGCTGGTGCTGCGCTCGTTCCTGTCGGGCTGGGGCGAGGGCGTGTCCATCCTGGGGGCGCTGACCCTCGCGCACTTCCAGGAGCTGGCGGGCTTCCCGAACCTGATCCGCGGCATCGTCAACACCCTGCTGCTGGCGTCGGTCGGCGGGGCGGTGTCGGTTGCGGTCTATACGGCAGTGAACCTGGCCGGGCACCGGTGGGTGTCGCGCTGGACGTGGCTGCTGGATGTCGTGGTGCTGCTGCCGCGGGCGATGCCCGGCCTGGTGGCGGGGCTGGCGGTGTTCTGGGTGTTCCTGTTCGTAGTGCCCTTGCAGCCGTTGCGGCAGACGCTGGTGGCGCTGTGGGCGGCCTATACCGTGGTGTGGCTGGCGTACGGGATGCGGCTGGTCAGCGGCGCCCTGCTGCAAATCGGGCCGGAACTGGAGGAGGCCGGGCGCACGGTGGGGGCGACGGCGGGCCGGGTCAGCCGGGACGTGACGCTGCCGCTGATCCGGGCGGGGCTGTTCGGGTCGTGGGTGCTGATCTTCATCACCTTCGTGCGGGAGTACAGCACCGGGGTCTATCTGCTCAGCCCCGGCACCGAGGTCATCGGGTCGCTGCTGGTGTCCTTGTGGGGCACCGGCGCGATTGACCTGGTGACGGCGCTGTCCACGGTGAACATCGCCATGATCGGCGGCGGGCTGCTGCTGATGCGGCGGTTCGGGCAACGGGCGGGGCAGTAATACATGGCGAAGCTGGACATTGACGGGCTGCACCTGCGCTACGGCGATACGCCGGTCCTGCAGGGCATCGAGGCGCACATGCGGGAGGGGGACGTGGTGTGCCTGCTGGGACGGTCCGGGTCGGGCAAGACGACCCTGCTGCGGGCGATTGCCGGGCTGGAGCAGCCTTCGGCGGGGCGCATCACCATCGCGGGTGCCGTGATGGTGGACGCGGAGCGCGGCGTGTTCGTGCCGCCGGAGCGGCGGGGGCTGGGGCTGGTGTTCCAGTCCTATGCGCTGTGGCCGCACCGGACGGTGCAGGACAACGTCGCCTATGGCCTGAAGCTGCGCGGGGTCGCCGGGGCCGAGCGGGGCCGGCGGGTGGCGGAGGTGCTGGAGGGCGTGGGGCTGGGGGCGCTGGGCGCACGCTATCCGCACCAGTTGTCGGGCGGGCAGCAGCAGCGCGTGGCGCTGGCTCGGGCGCTGGTCTATGAGCCGCCGGTGATCCTGATGGACGAGCCGCTGTCCAACCTGGACGCCAAGCTGCGGGAGGAGGCGCGGGTATGGATACGCGCGCTCATCAAGCGGCGCGGGCTGACGGCGGTATTCGTGACGCACGACCAAGTGGAGGCGATGGCGATTGCCGACCGGATCGTGCTGCTGGACCAGGGCCGCATCGTGCAGGACGGCACGCCGGAGGAGCTTTACCAGGATCCGGCCACCCTGTTCGCGTCCGAGTTCATGGGCAGCAACAACACCCTGCCAGTGTCCGTGCAGTCGCGCGACGGCGGGCTGGCCGGGGTGACGCTGGACGGCCATGCGCTGCACGGCACGGCACGGGGCGCTAGCGGGGACGGTCGGGCGACGGCGGTGATCCGGGTGGAGGACGTGGCGATCACGGACCAGGCCGGGCCGAACGTCCTGCCGGCGGTGCATGAGATGAGCGTGTACCTCGGCGGACGGTATGAGCATGTCTTCCGGGTGGGAGAGCATCAGGTGCGAGCGCTGGGCGGGCCGGTGGCACCGGGAGCGCACGGGCTGCACCTGCCGCCGGAGCGGCTGTGGGTATTCTGAGGCCGGGGTTGGTGGGCGCCGTTGGGTTCGAACCAACGACCCGCTGATTAAGAGTAGGCCGGGATACCCCGCCAGGGGGTGCCACACGCTGCCGTAAGCGCCACTAACTCCTTGATTTCGGTTGGTATCTCAATCTGGCCATTGCCATGAGCCGCCACGAGATGCCATGAGCGGACCCGGCGGCGGGTCCGCATGGGGTCCGCAGATGTTGCTAAGGTGGATCGGTGAAGCTGACTGAGGATGGTATAGACGCCCTGGCGTGCGAGCCGGGGCAGAAGGATCGGCTGGTGTTTGATGACACCTTGCCCGGCCTGGCGGTGCGAATCACGGCAGCCGGGGGCAAGTCCTTCCTGGCGCAGTACACCGTCGCCGGCCAGCGCCGCCGCGTTCCCATCGGGCGCTGGGGTGCCGTCACGTTGAAGGCCGCACGGCAGGCCGCCAAGGGCATCCTGGGCGACGTAGCGAAGGGACAGGACGTGGCCGCCGTCCGCAGCGCAAAGCGCGAGAAACTGAAGGCCGATGCAGCCGCAGACAAGCTGACCCTCGACGCGCTGCTGGGGAAATGGTCCGACCTGGCGCTGGCGCAGCGCAAGGCGAGCTATCGCAGGGAGGCGGTGCGCGCGGTCAGGCTGGCCTTCCCCGGGCACCTGGACCGCCGGGCCGACGCCCTGACGCGGGAGGACGCCGTTGCCGCCTTGGACGCCCTGGCACGGGCCGGGAAGGTCGCCATGCCGGGCCGGACGGCAGCCTATGGGCGGGCCTGCTACGCCTGGGCAGGCAAGCGCGGCATGGTGGCCGGCAACCCGTTCGTGGCGCTGCCCATCCCGTCCGGCAACGTGTCACGCGACCGGGTGCTGACCGATGCCGAAGTTGGGCTGATCTGGCGAGCAGCCGCTGCGCTGGGCCATCCGTTCGGACCATTGGTGCAACTGCTGCTGCTAACGGCGCAGCGCCGGGAGGAGGTGGCCGGCATGGGATGGTCAGAGCTGTCCGAGGATCGCGCCACATGGACCATCCCGAAAGAGCGGGCGAAGAACGGCAAGGCTCATGTGGTCCACCTAGCGCCGGCAGCTCGTGCGATCCTTGCGGACGTGCCGCGGTTTGTGTGGGCTACGCCGGACGGGACGGAGCAACCCCCGCCACCTGACCTGGTGTTCACTACGACGGGCAGGACGCCAGTATCAGGGTTCAGCGGCGCGAAGGAGCAGCTCGACGCCCTCATTGCCAAGGCGCGGGCGGAAACGGTCGGCGCCGGGAAGGATGTGCCCCCTGCCCTGCCGCCCTGGCGGATGCACGACTTCCGCCGCACGGCCGTCACCTGGATGGCCGGCAACGGGGTGGCGCCGCATGTGGCCGACCGGCTGCTGAACCACGTCCAGGGGACCATCAGCGGCGTGGCGGCGGTGTATCAGCGGCAGCAGTTCCTAGCCGAGCGGAAGGCGGCGCTGGAGGCGTGGGCGGGGTTTGTGGCGGGGCTGGGCTGAGGGCCGGCCTCTGGCCAACCGGTGCCGGCCCGGCATGAAGCGTTCTTTACCGCTGATTCGTGCCCGGTCTATGGTATGCTGGGCGGCTGCGTTGCGTTCAAACCGGCGGGAAGGGGTTGCGGTATGTCGGGAGACGCGGTCGTTGTGGCCGCCTTCACTGTGGAGCAGGCGGAACGGCTCACCGGCGTCAGTAAGCGCCAGTTGGGCTACTGGGATCGGACGGGGTTCTTCATCCCTAGTCTGGCCTATGGGGACCGCCGCGAGCCATACAGCCGCCTCTACTCATTCCGCGACCTTGCCTGCCTCAAAGTGGTCAACGCTCTCAGGAACGACTCTAAGGTATCTCTCTCGCACCTGCGGGAGGTGAAAGAGAAGCTAGCCCACCTTGGCGATCACCTTTGGGCCAAGACCACTCTCTATGTCCTCAACCGTCGTGTGATCTTCCACAACCCGGAGACGGGCGCCCCCGAGGAGGTTCTCAGCGCCCAAGCAATCCTCAACATTCCTCTGAAGGCAGTTTCGGGGGAGATGGAGACTGCTGTGGCGGCGCTCCGGCAACGCGATCCGCACCTCGTTGGCAAGGTGGAGCGGCGGCGAAACGTGGCCGGCAACCAGCCGGTAGTCGCAGGCACGCGCATTCTCGTGCGGAGCATCAAAAACTTCGCTGATGAAGGCTACTCAATCGAGGAGATTGGTAAGGAGTATCCTACGCTTACCAAGCAGGATATTCGCGCTGCTATTGAGTACAAAGAAGCCGCTTGAGCTTGACGAAGGTTCGCTTTCGCGTCCTACTTGACGAGGGGGTGCCGGATGCGGCTGGCCGGGTCTTTGAAAAGTGCGGGCACGGGGTGATCTACCATCGTGACGTAATATTGCCGGGAACAGATGATCGCGTCGTCGCCGCGACGGCTCTGGAAAACCAAGCCATTTTGGTGGCCCAGGATGCGGACATGAAGCAGATTGCCCAACGTTATGGTATGACCGCAAGAAATGACAGGTTTGATCGCCTGAGCCTGATCCGTCTTTGCTGCAAGGAAACACTGGTGCCAAAACGGCTAGAGTACGCGATGAGCTTTATTGAACACGAGTGGGAGGTGTGCGAAGCGAAAGCATCACGCAGGATGTGGGTAGAGATTGAAGCCCATCAGCTCCGTTCGGCCCGCTAGATAGGGTGTCCACCCGCTCCCTGCCGGCGCACCTGCATCACCGAATGCGGGAGGTGACCGACCCGCACTGTGCCCGTGTCCAGCTTACCGAGGATCGGTATCAGATATTCGCAGTCGCCGTCGCGCCCCTCACCGTGCCGACCCATCCCGAACCGCAGCCGGCGGCACCGTGAGCGGCCCTATCTCCTTCCGCACGTCCGGCCCGGGGTTGTCCCCGAGATAGAGGCTGCCGCACCCTGCTACGGATAGCAGGGCGGCGGCGACGGCACCGAGGACAAGCTGGCGGGGCGTCATGTGCGCTCCGCTACAACGGATGGCCCCAACAGGTCCAGGGCGTCAAGCAGCCCGTCCCGCACGTCCACGGCCGGTTCAAGCCGCCGCGCCAGGACCACGATAGCCTTGCCGGCCAGCACCAGCTTGACTGCCTCAGCCACGATCACCGGATGGACCGCAGCGAGAGTGGCGTCGTCGGCCAGCAGCCACACCTGGGCTATGGGGGCAACCCCGTCCCGGGCGACCATGGAGCGGTGCTGATACCCGTCCAGCGTCTCTTGGGTGAGGTCCGGGATCGCAGGGTCAAGGCTGACCCCTTCCGCGTTGAACACGGCGCCAGGGAAGATGCTCATTCTGTGCCCGCCGGCTTCCGCAGCCGCACCCCCGGCGCGTCCCCGTTCGTGAACTCGACGCCGGCCGCCTCTAGGGCGGCGGCAACAGCCACAAGGGTGCGCTGCTGCGGGGCGCCTTCGCCCTTCTCCAAACGGTCAAGCGTCCTGATAGGCGTGGCACATGCTGCCGACAACTGTTCCCGCGACCAACCAAGGAGCGCCCGAGCCGCCCGGACCTGGTTAGGCATGATGGCGGATATTCCGCCATTTGTGCTTGCATTCATGTGGGCAGGATGGCAGATTTCCCGCCGCCGCGAAAGTGGCAACCGGCCGGATGTGAGGGGTAGGAGCCTCGCACCCGGCCTAACCGCAACCCACGTTCTAGGAGAACGCTGGCCATGGCTAAACACGCCCATACCATACCCACGTCCCGCCGGTCCCTACTGTCCGCCGGCCCTGTCGCAATGGTCCTGACCGGCGCTGGCATCGGCGGCGCTGTCCAGGCCGCGGCGCCCGGTCCTGATGCCGAGCTGATCGCCCACTGCGCCAGTCTGGACGAGCTGGAGCGGGCCTACCTCGCAACCGACTTCGAGGATGATGCCGCCGACCCCAAGCGAGAGGCCATCGCGCAAACGCAGCACCCCATCGTTGAGGCGATCTGCGCCCAACCGCCGCGGACGCTGCCCGGCTTCCTGGCCCTGGCGCGGTCCCTTGCGCTTTGGGACCGGGAGGCCATCAACGACCCGGGGGCAGGCGGCTGCACCAACGAACGGCTGCTGGCGGCGCTGCTGCAAGGCGCGGCGGACACGATCCCGGCGCCAGTGCCAGCACCCCATCCCGACGCTGCCTTGCTGGCCCTCTGCGCCACGTTCCACCGGCAGTATGCTGAGGCGCACGACGAAGCGAACCCGGCGTGGGAGGCCGCCAACGGCGCCTCCTTCGACATCTTCAAGGAGTTGGACGACCTGACGCCCGCCACGGAGGCCGGGCACCGGGCCAAGGCCCGCGTCGCGGTCGTCATGCTGGCGATGTTCAACGAGGGAGATGGCTACGGCGGCGGCGACCCGCAGGCAATGTTCGCGCTGAACCTGCTGCGCGACTGGCTGGGGAGGGCATAGACATGGCGCAACCCAAGAACCGCTGCCGGCGCAAGCTGCCGGCATTCCCGACCCGCACCATGGACCTGTTGGGCATCGGCAAGGACGGGCAACTCTACGTGTGGGACGAGGCGCAACAGGTCCAGCCGGTCAGCACATTTGAGCGCCGCGGGTCCATGATCGTGTCGGGGCACTATGTCGTGGAACACGGGGGCAAGGCCGTCACCGTCCACTGCGGCAACCTGGTGGATGGCCGGGTCAGCGTGCAGTTCATGTGCGGCGGGTTGCCGGACCGCTACCTGGACCGCAAGGCCGCGGAGTCCATCTTGCTCGGCCGCGTGATCCCGGACCCGGTGCAGGCCGCGGCGATCACCGAAGGGCTGCGGCGGTTGACCGAGCAGGTCATCGCCCGGCAGACGGCCCCGCACCGCAAGCGGGGGAGCCTGTGATGCCGGCGCCCTCGCCCCGCCAGGTCGGCAACGCCCTGGCCGGGCTGCTGACCTTGCCGCCGGCAGTCCTGCAGGTACTGGCCGAACGCATCGTGGACCGGCTGGATGCCTTGGACGCGCCCGGCATGGACCTGGAACCCGACGACGACGCGGAGGCCGATCCAGACGGAGAGGCCGCGCCCTGGGATGGCGATGCGACCTGGACGCCGACGACGGGGCCGGCGGAATGCAGCGCGGTGCGGCTGGCGAGGGCCGCTTGAGGGCGGTGCGGATGGGAGGGGGAGGCCACTGCGCCTCCCCTGGCCCGGCTGGCGTGCTATGGTGCGTCCTGGCGGCGCTTGGCAAGGCGGGCATAGGGACGACGCATGGATCGGGACGAAGAAGCCGCCCGCAACAAGGCCCTATACGCCTTGCGCCGCCCGCAGGACTTTGCGCCCTGGGAAGTCGAACACCCAGACGGATGCAAGCTGTTCGAGGCAATATACGCCCTTACGTTGCCCGAATGGCGCAAGAGCGTCGCCAACTTCTTGGCCGACGTGGAGGTGGGGCTACTTCCCGAAAGCCGACCGTTGATGCAGGACCATTTCTGGCGGCATATCCTGTATCGGCTGCAAGTAGGCGAACTGGTCATGCGTGCCCGTCCGGTTGGTGGCGACCAGGTGCAGGATGTTCCGCCCGAAATGCTGGACGATGCCAAGCCAGACTTTGTAGCGAACAAGATAACCTGCAATGGCGTCACGTTTGGCGCCGTGCGTGTATTCGATCACTTCCACACGCCCATTCCAACATCGGAAAGAATGGAAACAGCGGAGACACGTGCCGAACGCTGGATGAGAGAGAACGTGACCCGCTACGTGGCAAATCAGCGCGACGGGAGGGTCACAGCCTGCCGAAAGGCGCTTGGCATCGGGAAGGATGCCGCCCTGCATGGATGGAATTCCCTAGACGAAACAATCAAGGGCGTCCCACGCACTCCAAAAAAGTAAAATCAGAGGATGCAATCAGAGACCAGAGGACGCCTCTGGTCTCTAGTAGCTTCCGGAAAGATATGGCGATTACTGGAAGGCTCCGGCGGCCATCATGGGTCGCTTCGTTCAGGAGCCTACGCCATGCTCTATAAGGAACAGTTCTTCAACGAGGATGCGGCGGCGCAGATATTGGGCGTGTCGCCCCGGACCATGCAGCGGATGCGCCAAGAAGGCTGGGGTCCGGCCTATACCCGGGTCGGCAAGCGGCTGATCGGCTACAGCTACGACGCGCTCAAGGAATACGCGCAGACCCGCACCTTCCCGCACCGCGCTGCCGAGCTATCGCACGCCGCATAGCAAAACGCCGCCGATCCCCTTCACGAGAGAACCGACGGCGCAGAAAGCTACCTCGAAAGCCACGAACGTCCGCAACGACGTGGTTGTTAGGTAGCAGGAAGCGGCCCCGGTTTCAAGCGTGATGGTGACGGCCAACAAAGGCTGCACCAATGCCCTTTTCCCACACCGACCGCGCCCGCCTCGACCGCGGGGCCGAACACCTTCACCGCCTTGGCGCCCGTGCTACCGCAGAGTTCCTGGCCGAGCTGTCCGCCGTCATCGGCGGGATGCCGGCCACCCTGTGGCTGCTGGCCGATTATGAGCACCGCCTCGACCCCAAGCGGCTACGGGCCACGGGTGGGCACCGGATGGTGCCCCGCCCGATCCGTGCCGTGCCTGCGGACTTGGGGAGGGCACCGGAATGACGACGAACGGAAAGCTGCGGCTGCTCAAGCTGGTGGCACGGCACTTCTTGCGCTGCGATTATTGTTACGAACAGGTCTGCTCTATCATCTGGTGCCGGAACGATGATCTGCGCTGCGACGAACAGTCGGTCAGAGACGTTTGCCGACAGGCACTGATTGAGGACAACGCGGAACGGGATAAGCAGTGGGAGGCGGCACGGTGAAAGCCGAGCCGTCGCCCCTCGCCGAAGGGATCGCCCGCGTCCACGACGAGGCCGCCGGTGTGCTGTCAGTCCATGTGGTCCGGGTGTCCGACGCGCCCGGCCTGATCTGCGCGGCGGTATCCGGCAACGAGAGAGCCGCGCAACTGGTGGTGCAGGTCAATGACCTGCTGCATCGCATCGGCGCGGCCCCGGCCAACAGCCCCGTGCAGTGCGGCTGTTGCGGTAGTGACTTGAGACCAGGCCGCTTCGCCTTTGCCATCGCTACGCCAGACATCGCGGACCCGTCCGCCGGCATAGGAATGGCGATTTGCCGCCGTTGCGGCACGTCCCTTGGAGCCATCACCGCTGCGGCGGTGCGGGCGCTTCAACTGATCTGGCCCGGTGCGCGGCACGTCATCCCCCATGAAACAGCGGGGCACGCATGAACACCCCTTATGAGCGCATCGGCGCCAGCCGGGTCCTGACTGCCGAGGAGACAGCCGAACGGCGCAAGGCCGTGCGGGCGTTCTGGCACCGTTGCGACTACGCCACGGGCACCCCGGCGCAACGCTACCTGGCCCGGCGCGGGTTGCCGTGGCTGGTGCAGAATGACGCTATCCGGTTCCGGGCCGAAGCCTCGCATCCCGAGATCCCGGGCAAGCTGCCGGCGCTGGTAGCATTGGTCCACGACGGCGCCGGGTCAATCTCCGCCTGCCACCGGACCTACTTGGCCGCGGACGGCAGCAAGGCCGGGGTCGTGCCGGGCAAAGCCAGCCTGGGCAGCTTTGCAGGCGGAGCCATCCGCCTGCATCCGGCCGGGCCGGAGCTACTGGTTGCCGAGGGGCTGGAAACAGCGGCCAGCGCCGGCTTCCTGCTGGGCTTGCCGGCGTGGGCGGCGGTGGCGTGCGGCAACCTGGCCTGCAACATGGTACTGCCGACCGGGGTGCGGTCCGTCGTGATCGCTGCCGACCCGGACGGGCCGGGCCGACGGGCTGCCGCCAAGGCTGCGCGGCGGTGGCGCGCGGAAGGCCGCAAGGTCAGCATCGCCACCCCGGACGGGCCAGGGGACTTCAACGACGTGCTGCTGGCGCGGCTGGCAGCGGGGGCGGCACATGCCTGACGGGACCACCTTCACCGTGCGGGACGCCTCCAGCCCGGACGCTGCCGTTGCCGAAGTGGTGGCGCGGTTCAACGCGCTCTACCTGGTGGTGAACGAGGGCGGCAAGGCCGTCATACTCCAGCCCGGCTATGACCCCGTGTTGAAGCGCCGCCGGTATGACCGCATGGCGCCGGCCGACCTTCGCATTCTCTACCTGAACGAGATGGTCCAGGTCGGGGTAGATGACAAAAACAACCCGGTGATGAAGGGCGTGGCCGACGTGTGGCTGCGGCACCCGGAGCGCCGGCAGTTCATCGCGGGCGTGACGTTCGACCCCACCAACGCGGTGCAGCCCGGCGTGCTGAACCTCTGGCAAGGCTATGCGATCAAGCCAGCGCCGGGCGACTGGTCCCTGATGCGCTCGCACATTGAGGCCGTCATCTGCGACGGCGACCCGGTGCGGTTCGACTACCTGATGGGCTGGATGGCCCGGATGCTCCAGCAGCCCGCGGAACAGGGCGAAGTCGCCGTGGTGATGAAGGGTGGCGAGGGCACCGGCAAGGGCACGCTGGCCAAGGCCCTCAAGCGCATCATCGGGCACCACGCCCTTGCCATCGCCAACGGCAAGCACCTGGTCGGCAACTTCAACTCGCACTTGCGGGACGTGGTGTTCCTGTTCGCCGACGAAGCGTTCTTCGCAGGCGACCGCGCCCATGTCGGCGTGCTGAAAAGCATCATCACCGAGCCTTACCTGACCGTCGAGGCCAAGTACGCCAACGCCGTCGAGGTGCCCAACTACCTGCATCTGATGATGGCCAGCAACGAGACATGGGTAATCCCGGCCGCGATGGATGCCCGGCGGTTCCTCGTGCTGGAGGTGAACGACACGGCGAAGAACAACCACGAGTACTTCGGCGGCATCTGGAAGCAGATGGAGGCCGGCGGGTATGCCGCCATGCTGCATGATCTGCTGGCCTATGACCTGTCCACCTTCAACGTGCGCGCGGTGCCCACCACGGAAGGGCTGCAACGCCAGCGCAAGCTGAGCCTGCCGACAACCGAGGCCTGGTGGCTGGACTGCCTGGAGCGGGGCTACGTGTTCCGGTCCCGCCTGGGGTTGGAGGCGGAGTTCGCCACCTGGCACCCACGGGTCACGACGGAGCTGCTGTTCGCCTCCTATGTCGAGTTCGCCAAAGCCCACGGGGGAGCGACGCATCCTGAGCCGTGAGGCGTTGGGCCGGTTCTTTGCGGGGCTGGGTGTCGGGGCAAAGCGGTGGCGCAACGGGGTGGTGGGTGAACACCTGACCGACGAGGCGAACCTACACGGTGGCAGCAGCCGGGTTGCCAAGCTGGTCCAGCAGGACCGGGCGCATGGATACGACGTAGGGACAGTTGAGGAGGCCAGGGCGTCATTCACCGATGCGACCGGCCTTGCCGTCACCTGGGACGGTGGCGCTGCTGATGAGGTGGACGATGTGTGACTTTTCGCCCCTGTCCCGACAGAGAACCTGGGACAGCGACCCAACCAGGGACGGCATTTCTCCAGTGATTGCAGTAGGTTGTCCGGGTGTCCCGGGTGTCCCGCCCAAAACGCCAAAGAGTTTTTGGTGCGGTGGAAGTGTTCGGAAGCGGACACAAGATGGTAGTTTGAAAAGTTTCTATTCTACCTGGGACACCTGGGACACCCTGGATAGGGGAAAGAAAGCAAAGGGTTGCTGGCTGCCTCCCGTCCCGGGTGTCCCGGGTGGGGTGGACAGTACGCCCACCCGCCCGCGCCCTCCCCGTTCCCCACCCTACCCCGACCATCCATGCGTCCGACGCATAACAATGGGCGATGCACCCACCCCGACGCATGGGGGGGGTGGCCGTCGTTGCGGTAGGGTAACGGGTCCTCCCGGCACTTCCCCGACTCAAGGGTAATTGCACCCCGTGGTGTGTCCCTAGCCACAGGCCCAAAAACTTTCGCAACGCAACTAAGAACGCAACCAGGAGCAGCCCAATATGAGTAAAGGCGGACTCTCACAGGCTGATTTCGCCCGCGTGATGGGCGTGGATCGCGCGCAAGTCACACGCTGGGCGGCTTCCGGATTGCCGATGCTCGCAGAGCACACGGTAGATGCAGTGGCAGGTGCCGAATGGGTGCGGGCAAACATCAGTAGCCACAAGGTCCGGGGCAGCATCGGCGCGCGGCAGCTTGAGCGCGGTCAACGCGCGCAATGGGAAAGGCGCCTGCGGACTGCCTATATCGCTGGAGACGAAACCAGCGCCTGCACTGCTGCCGAGCTGCTTTTGCCTCACCTCCCCGAGCCTGTCGTGCGGGCAATCGTGGCCGAGTTGCTGAAACGGGCGCGGGCTGGGTCTGCCGAATGCCTTGACGAGGATGTTGCGCCGCCTGCCGGGTTGGCGTCATGGCTAGACACTCCCGAGTTTCAGGAGGAAGTGCCCACGGTTCATGATTGGGCCTCACTACTGGCCGACCATGCAGCAGGCAAGCTGCTGAAAGTGGGCGCCAAGTCCGCGACGCAACAGGAAAGCCACTCCCTTTGAGCGACAATCTGATAACCAAAACCGCCTTCGCCAGCATCATGGGCGTAGACAAAGCCCAACCCACACGCTGGGCGAAACTGGGAATGCCGGTGCGTTCCGGTGGGCTGGTGGAACCTGTAGAAGCAGCGACCTGGATGCGCGCCAATGTGGACCCAGCGCAACGCGAGCGCCGCAGCGTCGGCGCATCGCAGGCGGAGCGGGCCGGGACGCAGCGGCAGAGTGACGCGCTGGACCAGCTCGTGCGAACAACGCTGCGTCTGGCAGTCCATGCAGTGCCGGACTTGGTAGCAGCGGCGGCTTCCGACGCCGGCCTGACGCAAGAACAGGTCAAGGCCCTTCACAGTGCAGCGCTAACCCGCGCTCCTGAGATCGAGGTGCTAGTCCGCGCACAGATGGACGTGCCCGAAGGTGAAGCGCCCCCCCTTGAATCGACGAGTCCGCACACGCCCGGCAGCAGCCTCGACCTTATGTTCGAGCGTGCCCGGGTGGCCCGCGCACAAGCCGACGCGCAAGAAATGGAGAACGACCTTCGACGCGGTGAAGTCGTGCGGGTAAAGGATGCGATTGCACCTGTTGCAAAAGCATACGCCAGGGTGCGAACTCGCCTGCTGGCGATTCCTACGAGCGCCGCGCAGCAACTGGCGCGGATCAACCAGCCGAGAGAAATGGCCGCTGCGTTGGAAAGCTTGATCGTCGCGGCGCTGGAGGAGCTGTCTGCCCCCAAGATTGGAGGCGCCAGTGCCTAATCCAAACATCCAGTATCACCGGCAGGTATTAGCTGCCGTTGAACAAAACGCACCGCTACCGCCGGACGCAGCGGCTTGGTTCGTAGGGTGGAACCGGACCTGGCTTGCCCGGGCCGAGGCTGGCAGGCCGATTAGCATGGAGGCGGCAGCAGGGCTGGGCGCACCTGGCCGTCCGAATTGGAAGAAGCAGGAGGAAAGACAGGAACGTGATGCGGCCTTGCGGGAGCTGCACCGGCAACGCTTTCCCCATCTAGGGCCACGCGCTACAGCCCGTGCAATTTTGGCGATGTATCCTCGGCCTTTCTCGATGCCAGGCGAACAGCAGATCGCCAACATTCTTCGCTAATAATCTGCTGGTAATCATTACCAGCAGGTATTTACCAAGCGCGACCTGTAAATGAGGGGGTGCAATCTCATGGTGCCCCCCATGCCGCCGCTTTTGAACCTTCCCGTCCGCATCTTTGACGACCTCCGAATCGAGGCCGATCCGGGCGCGCAACTCACGCCCGCGCAGGGGATGGCGCTGGGCGAACAGATCATCCGCGCTGCGGCGCGACAGCAGGTGCTGGACAAGGCCGCTCACCTGCCGCCGGCCAAGCTGGCGAACCGCAACAGGCGAGGCGCCTGATATGGACGCCGACGCTGTCCTACGCTGCCGCCCCGCCGGCCAGGACCGGGCCGCCTTACGCGATGCCTTCGCCCGTTGCACCCACGAGCGCACGCAGGGCGCGGCCCGCCTCGCTGCCCTGCTGGAGCAGCGGCGGCGCATCGTGCTGACTGGCAGCCCCGCCGAGCTAGTGGACAGCATCGTCGCCATCCAGGCCGCGCGGGACACATCCGAACTGCTGGACGTGGCATTTGCCGCGCTAGTCGAGCGTGACCACCAGCTTGCGGCGGGTGCGTGATGCGCCCCGCCGCCAACAGTTCCCGCACCGTGGCGCGCATGGAACACGGTCATTGCCGGGCCGACCGGGGAGCGAAGTCCGCCTCGATCAGCAGCGTCAGGTTTATTGACGGTGCGGGACAAGGCAAGGCGGATAGGCCCGGCACCCACCCCTTTACGACTGCGGAGACAGGCTAATGCGCTGGCTTGCATCCTGGCGACGGCCTCCGCCCTCCCCCACCCCGGACCTGACGGCAGTGGCGGCGATGGCCTACGCGCAGGGCGCGCAAGTCGCCACCGATGCTGAGCGCGCCCGCTGCGCCGCGATCTTGCGGAACCCCATCGCGGACCAGAATCGCCCGGCTGCCGAGCTGCTGGCGTTCGGGACCGAGATGGACGCCGCCGCCGCGGTTCGCCTGCTAACCGAGTTGGCGAACCTGGGCGAAGCGCACAGCCGCACCGGGCCGGGTGCCGATCACTACGCGCAAGCCGCCCAAACCATAAACGCCAGGAAGACAACGTCGTGACCTCAAAAGAAATGCCAAAAAGCCGCGCCGAAATCCTGCGCGAGCTGGCCGCCAATCAGGGCCGCGTGCCCGGGTGTGACACTCCGGAACAGGTCGCCGCCTTCGTAGAGGGTGCCCACCGGAAGGGGCAGGCCCTGGCCGCCGCCTCCCCCGCCGCCGGTCCCGACATGGACACCCCGGAAGGGATCGCCGCCTTCGTCCTGGCCGCGGGCAAGCCCCGCGCGACGAAGTAGGAACCGCCCCGATGCCGCAATACCCCAGCCAAGCCTTCACCTACTACCAGCCTGACAACCTGATCGGCGGCAATACGCAGCTCGTGTCCGAAACCGGCATCCTTGCCGCCGGCCAGTCCCTCCCCCGCGGCGCGCTGATCGGGCGCATCGCTGCCACAGGGAAGGTTACGCTATCCGCCGCAGCCGCCACCGATGGCAGCCAGGTGCCATACGGCATTCTGTATGACGAATACGACGCGCTCGCAGCCGACCGGGCGTGCGGGTATCACATCAAGGGCGAGTTCAACGGGCACGCGCTCACGCTGGGCGCCGGTCACACGCTGGCCAGCGTGCGTGACGCCCTTCGTGCCGGCGGCATCTACCTCAAGTCGGCGGTGCCGGCATGAAGCTGGACGAGGTTCTGGCGCTGCGCCCGCCCGAGGGGTCGGACGGCGCCACCGTAACCGCGGCGATCCGCCACGCCGAGACCCGCCGGGCCGAGTTGCTGGCCGCCGCTGCCACGGCTGACCAGGTGATAACGGATGGGCTGCTGTCCGCCGATGATCGCGCCCTAGTCCGTGCCGAGCAGGACGCCACCATCGCCCGCCGCGCCGCAGAGCGCATTGACGCCCTGCTGCCCCGGCTGCGGCTGGACCTGGAGGCGGCACTGGCACGGGAGAAGCTGGCGGCGCTGCACGCCCATGCCGATGAAGTGACCGACCTGATGGCGAGCATGGCCCGTTGGCAGGCTGAGAAGCTGCCTGCCGCCGCGGACGCAATCCGCGAAGGGCTGCGGCTGAACGATGCCTTGTATGCCCGGCACAGCAGCCTCCCTGCCGCCGTCGAGGCTGCATACCGCGATCCCGCCGTGCGGGAGATGGGGACGTTCACGCCGGACCTGACGGCCAAAGGCGTGCCGGACATGGCCCGGCTGCCACGTAACCTGTTCCCGATTACCTTGGTGGGATAGGAGCCGAACCGACATGACAAAGCTGCGCGTCACCGTCGCCCCGGGCCAGTGCGTGGTCCTGGACCCGCACCCCTCTGGCTTTCCGGGTCTGGGACCGTTGGTTCTTGGAGCCGGGGAAGTGCTGCTCGCCGAGCCGGACGAGGCCGAGCGGCTGTTCCAGAATGGCCAAGTGCTAAGCCTGGACACCGGCAAGCCCATTGAGCGCCGGCCCGCGCCGATGTCTGGCGGCGTCACCATCCAATACGGCAGCGGTCCTATGCAGGACCCCAGCAGCTCTTTCAGGATTTGACCCGTGGCTGACCCCCGCATCGCCGTCCAGATCGCTGCGGTAGACGGGTTCTCGGCCACGCTGACCAAGTTCCGGCGCGAGCTGACCACCACATCCAGCGCGATCCGCGCCATGAAGGTGGCCGATCTGCCCGCACCCGACGCGAACTTTGAGCGCGCGGGCCAGCAGGTGCTGCGGTTTGAGCGCACGGCGACCCAGGCCGCGACGGCGCTGCGGGGATTGCCAGGGCTGGGAACGTTGGGTGGCATCGGCAGCATAGCCGGGATCGCTGCGATGGCGCAGAACTTCGCGACCGGCAATGTTTCCTTGCGCGCGACGGCGCAGATGGCCGGCACGACTGCTTCCGGCTTGAATGGTCTCCGCGGCGCTGCGGTGCTGACGGGCGTGTCCGCCAACACAGCCGATCAGGCCATGCTTGGCTTGAACCGGACGCTGGGCGAGGCCGCATTCGGTCGCAACATGCAGGCCGCCAACGTCATGCGGAACTTGGGCATAGACTTCGGCAGCGCCGCCACGGGCGCCCGCCGCGCGAGCGACGTGTTCCCCGAGGTCGTGCAGCAGGTGCAGCGCTTGGCGCAGACCGATCCGCGCGCTGCTGCTCGACTGCTAGACATCCTGGGAATGCCTGGTGACATCTTGCCGCTGGCGATGCGCGGTGCGGAAGGCATTGCGGAGCTGACGCGCCAAGCCGAAAAGCTCCGTCCAGTGACGGACGCGAACCGCCAGGCCGCAGATGGATATACCTTGGCGATGGGCCGGCTGGAGTTGGGCGCAACCGGCTTGCGCGACACGTTGGTCACGCGCCTTGAGCCGGGGCTGAACGCGGTCATGACGGACATGACCAGCGTCATCATGAAGAACCAGGCGACCGAGGGGTCCTTCGTGTCCCTGGGGCAAAAGGCAACCGAGGCCATCCGGCAGATGGGCATTGAGTCGGGTGCTGCGGACTTCGCGGCTAAGATCGGCCTAACTACCCTTGCCCGAAAATATGGGGCGCAATACGGCCTGGGCCGCGATGACATGGGCGACACGCCGCGGGAGCAGGCGTGGCGCAACCGCAGTGCAACCCCTACCCACCCTGAAAACGACCCCGACTGGCGCCCAGACGTGTACGATCAGCTCAACTCAACCGGCCAATTCCTGTATCGGAACATGCCGGGTTCGCGTGGCAACTACAACGCGACCACGCAGACCGGCCTGAGCCGTTATTACGGCCAAGCGACGCCTGGCGAGAACATCAGGGCTGGCCGTTCGCCTACGGCTGGCCCAGCGGTGCGGACCTTTGACACCACGATGACGCCGCAGGCCCGCGGCCTGCTGGACACCATCGCCGGCACGGAAAGCCCCGGCTACAACGTCATGTATGGCGGACGCAGGTTTACGGATATGAGCCAGCATCCGAATATGGCCGTGCCCATTGGGTCCGGCCCAAACGCTGGCCAGGCCAGCACGGCTGCGGGGCGCTATCAGTTCCTGAAAAGCACTTGGGACGAAGCCGCCGCAGCGACCGGCGCCAAGGATTTCAGCCCCGCTAAGCAGCTTTTTTTAGGTTGTCACACGGGTGGGCCTTCATGCGTTCCTTGTTGAGCCGCTTGACGGCGGCGTGGATGGCGCAGGTGAGGTTGTCGGTGTCTTTGAACGTTTGGTGGGCGAGGT